>Ga0116162_10002508_pt1 | contig 11404 bp, 21 predicted proteins | sample AD_UKC105_MetaG_FD_89875 | JGI IMG/M metagenome (GOLD analysis project Ga0116162, IMG submission 89875) | Active sludge microbial communities of municipal wastewater-treating anaerobic digesters from Hong Kong - AD_UKC105_MetaG | ecosystem: Engineered > Bioreactor > Anaerobic > Digestate... | reverse complement strand
CTTTTTGCAGGCGTTGAAAATAAGGTACTGCTATTGTTAGTAACTGAATAACAATTGAAGCAGTAATATAAGGCATAATACCTAAAGCAAAAACCGAAGCATTTGAGAATGCACCGCCCGAAAACATATCGAGCAGGCCAAGCAGCCCATCTTGAGTTTGTGCTTTAAGGGCACCTAACTGAGCCGGGTCGAGGCCGGGCAATACAACAAACGAACCTAAGCGGTAAATAAGGATAAAAAACAATGTTATCCCTATCCTGTTGCGGAGGTCTTCGATTTTATAAATATTCTTTAGGGTTTCGATTAACTTCTTCATGAGTTAATTTATTTGTGGTTATTGGTTAAATAACCTCGGTTGTACCTTCTAATTTTTCAATAGCTTCTTTTGCACTTTTCGAAAAAGCATGTGCTTTAACGTTCAGTTTAGCAGTGAGCGAGCCAACACCTAAAATTTTCACTTTATCGTTTTTCGAAATCAAACCGTTTTCGGCAAGGAACTGTAGATCGATGTCGGTAACGTTATGTTTTTCAACCAAACTTTGAAGTGTTTTAAGGTTAATGGCTTTGTATTCTACCCTGTTAAAGTTTTTAAAACCAAATTTGGGTACTACACGTTGAATAGGCATTTGTCCACCTTCGAAACCAATTTTTTTGGAATAACCTGATCTCGATTTTTGTCCTTTGTGACCACGAGTAGCAGTACCACCGTGCCCTGAACCTTGTCCGCGTGCTATCCTTTTCTTACTGTGTGTTGCCCCTTCTGCGGGTTTCAACTTACTGAGATCCATATCTTTCGTTTTATTTAAGATTAGATTTCTTCAACCTTAATCAAATGATTCATTTTATTCACCATTCCCATGATCGATGGGCTAGCTTCATGTTCTACCGAACTGTTGAGTTTGTTTAAGCCTAAAGCTTCTAAAATAAGCTTCTGGCGTTTGGTAGAACCAATTTTGCTTTTTACGAGCGTGATCTTGATTTTAGCCATAATTATCCTTTAAATACTTTATCAAGTGAAACTCCACGTTGTTCGGCCACAGTATAGGCATCGCGCAATTCGAGTAAAGCATTGAAAGTTGCTTTAACCAAGTTATGCGGGTTCGACGATCCTTTTGATTTTGCGAGGATGTCGTGTACGCCAACACTTTCGAGTACAGCACGCATAGCACCACCAGCTTTTACTCCGGTACCGTGCGATGCAGGCTTAAGGAACACACGTGCACCGCCAAATTTGGCAAGTTGCTCGTGAGGTATTGTACCATTTATAACAGGAACTTTTACCAGGTTCTTTTTTGCGGCTTCGACACCTTTTGAAATAGCGGTGGTAACTTCGCTTGCTTTGCCAAGTCCCCAACCTACTATACCATCTTCGTTACCTACAACAACAATTGCAGAGAAACTGAAGGTGCGACCCCCTTTTGTAACTTTGGTAACACGGTTAATTGCTACTAACCGGTCTTTTAATTCCAAATCGCTGGTTCTTACTTTCTTAATATTTCCTGACATAATTTCTAGAATTTAAGGCCTCCCTCGCGGGCTGCTTCAGCAATTGATTTAACTCTACCGTGGTATAAATACCCGTTACGGTCGAAAACTACTTCTTCGATATTTACTGCTTTAGCCTTTTCGGCGATCAGTTTTCCAACTAATGCTGCCTGTTCAATTTTGTTTACTTTGGCTGTAGCAATATCGTTTTCTTTAGAAGAGGCGGCAGCTAAAGTTACGCCTGAAATATCGTCGATAAGTTGGGCATAAATTTGCTTATTGCTCCTGAACACGCTCAAACGTGGTCGTTCGGCAGTGCCTTTAACCACTTTGCGGATCCTCTTCTTAATCCTGTATCTTCTTGCTTGCTTTGTTAAAGCCATGATTTTTACTATTAAAACGTTATTTTGCAGATGCAGACTTACCGGCTTTGCGCCTGATAACTTCACCGTTGAACTTGATACCTTTTCCTTTGTAAGGTTCGGGCATACGGAACGACCTGATTTTGGCAGCGATGTGCCCCAACAATTGTTTGTCGTAACTTTTGAGGGTTACGGTTGGGTTGCTACGTTTATCAGTAACTGCTTCAACTTTAACTTCGGGAGGAAGCTGTAAGTAGATGTGGTGTGAGTAGCCCAATACAAGGTCGAGTAATTGACCTTGGTTTTCGGCACGGTATCCAACGCCAACAAGTTCGAGTTTGATTTCGAAACCTTTCGACACACCAACAACCATGTTGTTAATGAGTGAACGGTACAATCCGTGTAATGAACGGTGTTTTTTCGAATCGCTCGGACGGTTTACGATTACTTGGTTACCTTCTACTTTCACATCGATTTCAGGATCCACCTTTTGTGAGAGTTCACCAAGCGGCCCTTTAACGGTCACAGTGTTATCATCGGCTATGCTAATGTTAACCCCGCCCGGAATCTCGATGGGTAATTTTCCTATCCTTGACATCGTTTTATTCCTCCTTTATTAATATACGTAACATAATACTTCGCCACCAACATTGAAATCGCGTGCTTCTTTGTCGGTGATTACACCTTTCGATGTAGATAATATCGCTATACCTAAACCATTAAGTACGCGAGGGATATTGTTTGTATCACAATATCTGCGTAAACCTGGTTTACTAATTCGTTTTAACGATTTAATTGCAGGTATGCCGGTTTCGGGATGGTACTTCAAAGCGATTTTGATACTACCTTGATAATTTACATCGTCTTCGAATTTATAATTAAGGATAAAACCTTTTTCCTTAAGGATTTTGGTCATTTCCTTTTTTAAATTCGAAGCAGGTATATCAACAACTTTGTGACCTGCTTTAACGGCATTCCTCAACCTGGTCAAATAATCTGAGATTGGATCAGTCATTGTCCTTTAATTTTAAAATTACCAACTTGCTTTTTTAACTCCTGGAATAAGACCAGAGGCTGCCATTTCCCTAAAATTAATACGGCTGATTCCGAATTGTCTCATATAACCTTTTGGCCTTCCGGTAAGCTTGCAACGGTTGTGCAGCCTTACAGGCGAAGCATTTTTAGGTAATTTTTGCAATCCTTCATAATCGCCTTTTGCTTTAAGTTCGGCACGTTTTGCGGCGTATTTGTCCACAAGTTTTGCGCGCTTAACCTCACGGGCTTTCATTGATTCTTTAGCCATAGTGTATTAATTTTTGTCTTTTTTAAACGGCAATCCAAATTCACGCAACAAAGCATACGCTTCTTCATCGGTTTTAGCTGTAGTCACAAAAGTGATGTTCATACCGGTGATTTTGTTTACTTTGTCGATCACAATTTCAGGAAAAATGATTTGTTCAGCAATACCTAAAGTGTAGTTGCCACGTCCATCGAGTTTATTATCGATTCCTTTAAAGTCGCGAATACGCGGCAAAGAAATTACGATTAAACGCTCGAGGAATTCATACATGCGCTGCCTGCGTAGAGTAACACGTACGCCGATAGGCATTTTTTTCCTGAGTTTAAAATTAGAAATATCCTTACGGGAAAGTGTTTGTACCGCTTTTTGACCGGCAATGTTGGTCATTTCTTCGGTTGCTACTTCGATAATTTTTTTATCGGCAGTAGCAGCTCCTAACCCTTGGTTGAGTACAATTTTCTCGAGACGAGGTACTTGCATTACGGATTTGTATCCGAATTCTTTCATAAGTGCAGGTACAACTTCTTCTTTGTATTTCTGTTGAAGTGTAGGTACGAATTCCATTACTTGATCTCCTCTCCTGATTTTTTAGAATAACGAACTAATTTTCCGTCGGGACCCGGTCGGCGGCCAATGCGAGTAGCTTGTCCGGTTTTTGGATCAACCAACATAAGGTTGGAGATGTGTACAGGAGCTTCTTGCTCGATAATCCCACCTTGTGGGTTAGCAGCATTTGGCTTGGTGTGTTTTTTCACCATGTTAACTCCTTCCACAATAGCACGGTTGGTTTTACGAATTACTTCGAGTACCTTACCTTTCTGGCCGTTCGAGTTGCCATTGATAACAACTACGTTATCGCCTTTTTTGATATGTAACTTTTTCTGCATTGCTTCTGATTTTCAATTATAACACTTCAGGAGCAAGAGAAACAATTTTCATGTAACCGTCGCGTAGTTCGCGGGCAACTGGCCCGAAAATACGAGTTCCACGAATTTCTCCTGCATTGTTTAAAAGGACAACTGCGTTGTCGTCGAAGCGAATGTAAGAACCATCGGCGCGACGTACTTCTTTTTTGGTACGTACTACCACTGCTTTCGAAACGGTACCTTTTTTCACACCGCCCGATGGCAATGCGCTTTTAACGGTTACCACAACGGTGTCGCCCAATGAAGCATAGCGTCGTTTTGTACCTCCAAGTACTCTGATAACTAAAACTTCTTTAGCTCCACTATTGTCTGCTACAGAACATCTACTTTCTTGCTGTATCATGGTTACTTAGCTCTTTCAATAATTTCTACCAATCGCCATCCTTTGTTTTTACTTAAAGGACGGGTTTCCATAATTCTCACGGTATCGCCTTCGTTGCAATCGTTTTTTTCGTCGTGGGCATAAAATTTTGAAGTCTTATTTACGAATTTTCCATAAATAGGATGCTTCACTTTACGCTTTTCGGCAACTACGATGGTTTTGTCCATTTTGTTGCTGACTACAACACCGATACGTTCTTTCCTGAGGTTTCTTGTATTTTCCATCGTGATTGAATAATTACTTGTTCTCAGTTAACTGACGTTGACGCATTTCGGTATTTAACCTGGCAATATTTTTGCGTGCCTCTTTTAATAACATTGGGTTATCGAGAGGTGATACTGCATGGTTAAGCCTCATGCGAGTGAGCTTTTCCTTCTCCGCATCGATGCGTTCGGCGATCTCTTTTGTTGTTAACTCTTTTATTTCCGAATTTTTCATCAGTATAATAATTTAAATGTGCTGATGTTAATCACTATTCGCTAGCTGCTGAAGACTCAACATAATCGCGTCGAACTACAAATTTTGTAGTAACGGGCAGCTTTTGGGCTGCTAAACGGAGTGCTTCTTTAGCCAATTCGTAGGGTACCCCTTCGGCTTCTATAATGATGCGACCTGGCGTAACAGGTGCAACAAAAGCTTCTGGTGCTCCCTTACCCTTACCCATACGTACCTCTGCAGGTTTTTTAGTAATGGGCTTGTCAGGGAAGATGCGGATCCATATTTGTCCTTGCCTTTTCATGTGCCTGGTAACAGCAACACGAGCGGCCTCGATTTGGCGTCCAGTGATCCATGACTCCTCGAGTGACTTTATCCCAAAAGATCCGAATGCGAGTTGATTGCCACGTTGGGCATTCCCCTTCATTTTTCCCTTTTGTACTCTTCTGAATTTTGTTTTCTTAGGTTGTAACATCCTTAATCAAAATTTAAGGTTATTTACTTTTCTTTCTACGGTTTGCACGAGGATTTCCCGGACGTGCATTGCTTTCGCTTTTGAGGCCTACATTAGGTGAAAGGTCGCGTTTACCATATACTTCACCTTTGCAGATCCACACTTTCACACCTAGCAGCCCAGTCTTGGTAAGAGCCTCAGCTAACGCATAGTCGATATCCGACCTGAGTGTGTGAAGTGGAGTACGTCCATCCTTGTACATTTCCGACCTTGCCATTTCGGCACCGTTCAAGCGTCCAGAAACCAGCACCTTGATTCCTTCTGCACCCATTCTCATGGTTGAAGCAATGGCCATTTTAACGGCACGTCGGTAGGCAATTTTGCCTTCTACCTGGCGGGCAATGTTGTTGGCAACGATTTGGGCGTCCATTTCGGGGCGCTTAATCTCGAAGATGTTGATTTGTACTTCTTTCGAAGTAATTTTTTTCAACTCTTCTTTTAGCTTGTCAACTTCCTGTCCTCCCTTTCCAATAATAATACCCGGCCTTGAGGTGTGAACTGTGATAGTGATAAGCTTAAGGGTACGTTCGATAATAATTTTTGACACACTGGCTTTAGCCAAACGTGCACTTAAATATTTACGAATTTTGTAATCTTCCACTAGCTTATCGCCATAATCATTCCCACCGAACCAGTTGGAATCCCATCCTCTGATGATTCCTAAGCGATTTGCAATCGGATTAGTTTTCTGTCCCATGTATTACTATTTAAAGGTTATTCGGTTACAGGATTTTTGCTATCCAAATAAATTGTTACGTGATTTGAGCGTTTGCGGATACGGTGTGCGCGGCCTTGTGGAGCCGGTTGAATCCTTTTTAACATACGACCCGAATCAACGAATATTCTTGAAACAATTAAATTGTTATCTTCTAAACGTTCTTCTTCGTTTTTAGCTTGCCAGTTAGCTATTGCCGAAAGCAACAGTTTTTCTACTTTGCGCGAAGCTTCTTTCGAAGAGAATTTAAGCACATCGAGAGCTTTGTTTACTTCCATTCCACGTATCATGTCGGCTACCAAGCGCATTTTGCGCGGCGATGTAGGACAGTCACGAAGAATAGCGAAGTATTGTTGTTTCTTCTCTTCTTTGCGCTGATTTGCTGTATTTCTTTTTCTTGCACCCATTGTTTTAACTTTAAAATGATTTTAACAATTCACGCATTAACGTTTGTTACCTGCGTGTCCCCTGTATGTACGGGTTGGTGCAAACTCACCCAATTTATGACCTACCATGTTTTCTGTGATATAAACCGGTATGAATTTGTTACCGTTGTGGACAGCAATTGTGTGTCCAACCATATCAGGAGAAATCATTGATGCACGGGACCATGTTTTAACAACGCTTTTCTTGCCAGCTTCATTCATGGCATCGATTTTCTTCAAAAGCTTGATGCTGATAAAAGGTCCTTTTTTCAATGAACGACTCATACTACTTAGCTTTTACAAATTATTTTTTACGTTTTTCCAATATGTACTTGCTGGATTGCTTTTTCGGATGACGTGTTTTGTATCCTTTAGCCAACAATCCCTTGCGCGAACGTGGGTGTCCACCCGAAGAACGTCCTTCGCCACCACCCATTGGGTGATCAACAGGGTTCATTGCTACACCACGAACACGTGGACGACGTCCTAACCAGCGTGAACGACCGGCTTTACCCGAGCGTTCGAGGTTGTGTTCAGTGTTTCCAACAGTACCTACAGTTGCTTTGCAGGTTGTGAGTACCATGCGTGATTCTCCTGAAGGTAACTTCAGAATTGCATACTTTCCATCGCGGGAAAGTAGCTGTGCATAAGTTCCAGCGCTTCGAGCCATAATACCACCTTGACCAGGTTTGAGCTCAATGTTGTGCACTAAGGTACCAAGAGGAATCTTGGCAAGTGGCAGGGCGTTTCCAATCTCGGGTGCCACATCGGCTCCCGAAACTACAGTTTGACCAGCTTTTAAGCCATTGGGAGAAAGGATGTACCTTTTTTCGCCATCGGCATAAACCAACAATGCGATACGTGCACTGCGGTTAGGATCATACTGTATTGATTCAACTTTAGCTTCAACACCGTCTTTATTTCTTTTGAAATCGATGATACGGTATTTACGCTTGTGCCCCCCACCTATATACCTCATTGTCATCCGACCTTGGTTGTTACGACCACCGGTCTTCTTAATGGGCTCCAACAATGATTTTTCAGGTGTTGACTCTGTAATGGTGTCAAAGGCGCCAATTATTTTGTGCCTTTGCCCAGGTGTTACAGGTTTTAATTTACGTACTGCCATATTTTTTAAATATTGCTATAGAAATCTATTGTTTGTCCTTCGCTTAAAGTGATGATGGCTTTTTTGAAGCCTTTGGTTTTTCCTTTTTGAACACCACTTTTTGTATAACGGGTTTTGGTTTTGCCACCATATACCATGGTGTTAACCGACTCAACATCAACATCGTACAAGCGTTTAATTGCTGCTTTTATTTGGAATTTGGTTGCGCGGCGGTCTACAACAAAGCCATAACGGTTCAACTTTTCAGTTTGAGCCGTCATTTTTTCAGTTACCAATGGTTTTAATATAATGTCCATTTTTTCTTAATTAATTGTTAAACACACCTTCGATTTTCTCCAACGAACCTTCGACCAAAACAAGCGACGAAGCATTTAAAATATCGTAAGTAGTTAATTCTGATGCGATTACAACCTTAACACCCTTTAAATTTCTGGATGACAAATATATGTTTTTATTTGTATCCGATAAAACAATCAACAACTTTTTATCGTTAATTTTCAGATTATTCTGAATATTGATGATTGCTTTTGTTTTTGGTGTTTCAAAGTCGAATGCTTCTACTACAATAATGCTGTTGTCTTTTGCTTTATAGCTTAATGCCGATTTACGGGCCAACTGCTTTACTTTTTTGTTCAATTTGAAACCATAGTTTCTTGGACGTGGACCAAACACGCGGCCACCACCACGGAATACGGGTGATTTTAAGCTACCTGCACGTGCAGTACCGGTACCTTTTTGGCGTTTGATTTTGCGTGTACTTGCTGCAATTTCGCCACGTTCTTTTGATTTATGTGTTCCCTGACGTTGATTGGCCAAATATTGCTTTACATCGAGATAGATGGCATGATCGTTTGGCTCAATCCCGAAAATTTGGTCGTTAAGGCTTACCTTTTTTCCGGTTTCTTTTCCTTCGATATTTAATACATTCAATTCCATTACTTCCAAATAATTAAGTATGAACCTTTGGCTCCGGGAACCGATCCTTTCACCACTAACAAATTATTCTCAGGAATTACCTTCAAAACCTCGAGGTTTTCAATAGTCACTTTGTGACCACCATCGCGACCGGCCATGCGCATTCCTTTGAATACCCTCGAAGGGTACGACGAAGCACCTAGCGAACCTGGTGCGCGCAAGCGGTTGTGCTGGCCGTGTGTTGCATCGTTAACGCCCCTAAAGTTGTGACGTTTAACTACACCTTGAAAGCCTTTACCTTTGGTTGTTCCTGTTACTGTTACCCATGGGGTTTCAGTAAACATATCGACAGTAAGTGTGTCGCCTAAACTAACTTCTTCTTCGAAAGGGTCAACTTCTAAAACAATTTTTTTCGGGCTTGTACCTGCTTTTTTAAAGTGTCCAAATTCGGCTTTGGTTGCATGCTTCTCTTTCTTTTCAGCATAGCCTATTTGTACTGCAGAGTACCCATCGGTTTCTTCGGTTTTCACCTGAGTAACCACACATGGGCCAGCCTCGATCACAGTGCATGGGATGTTTTTCCCCTCAACACTGAATACGGATGTCATTCCGATTTTTTTTCCAATTAATCCTGGCATTGTTTACTCTTTTTAATTATCAAACTTTGATTTCAACCTCAACACCGCTGGGTAACTCAAGTTTCATCAGCGCATCGATGGTTTTAGCTGTTGAGCTGTAAATATCGATCAACCTTTTGTATGAGCTGAGCTGATATTGGTCGCGTGATTTTTTGTTCACGAACGTTGAACGTAAAACGGTAAAGATACGTTTGTGGGTAGGAAGTGGAATTGGACCACTTACAACAGCACCTGTAGCTTTTACTGTTTTAACGATCTTCTCAGCCGACTTGTCAACTAAATTGTGATCGTAAGATTTCAGCTTAATTCTGATTTTTTGACTCATGATTCTTATGTATCAATATTATAATAAATCTACACGTCCTTTGGCCTCGGTCAACACTTCAATGGCAATGTTCTTTGGCACTTCTTCATAGTGCGAGAACTCCATCGACGATGTTGCACGGCCCGATGATAATGTACGTAACACGGTAACATATCCAAACTGCTCGGCAAGAGGTACTTTGGCTTTAATTACGCGTGCACCGCCTTTTGATTCCATTCCTTCAACTTGACCCCTACGACGGTTTAAGTCAGAAATAATGTCGCCCATGTATTCTTCAGGAGTAACAATTTCGGCTTTCATAATAGGTTCCAATAAGGTAGGTTGAGCTTTCGATGCTGCACTTTTAAATGCTTGTTTTGCACATATTTCGAACGAAAGCTGATCGGAGTCAACGGGGTGGAATGAACCGTCGATCAAGGTAACTTTAATAGCTTCAACGTTGTAACCGGCCAATGGGCCGTTCGACATTGCTTCTTTAAAACCTTTTTCGACAGATGGAATATATTCGCGTGGAATGTTACCGCCTTTAACAGCATCGATAAATTCGAGTCCGGTTTTGCCTTCGTCGGCTTTTTCCACTTTTACAATGATATCGGCAAATTTACCGCGACCACCAGTTTGTTTTTTGAATACTTCGCGTAACTGATGTGAACCCTTGATGGCTTCTTTGTATGCTACCTGTGGTTTACCTTGGTTACATTCTACTTTGAATTCGCGTTTCAAGCGGTCAACAATAATTTCGAGGTGAAGTTCACCCATACCACGGATTACGGTTTGGCCGGTTTCGTGGTCGGTGTTTACACGGAATGTTGGATCTTCCTCGGCCAATTTAGCCAAGCCCATACCCAATTTATCGAGATCTTTCTGTGTTTTTGGTTCAACTGCAATACCAATTACGGGTTCAGGGAACGACATCGATTCCATTACAAGTGGTTTGTTGATATCGCATAGTGTATCGCCTGTACGTGTATCTTTCAAACCTACAACTGCACAAATATCGCCTGCCTCGATTACTTCGCGGGGCTGTTGCTTATTGGAGTGCATTTGGTAAATACGCGAAATACGTTCTTTTTTGCGGGTACGTGGGTTTAAATAAGTACCACCGCTTTCGAGTTTTCCTGAGTAAACCCTAACGAAAGTTAAACGGCCTACATAAGGGTCGGTTGCAATTTTGAAAGCCAGAGCCGAAGTTGGTTCGTCAACATCGGGTTTGCGTGTAACTGTTTCGTCTTCATCGTCGATACTGCGTCCAATAAGTTCGCCTTTGTCGAGTGGGCTCGAAAGGTATGCGCAAATGGCATCCAACATGCGTTGTACACCTTTATTTTTAAATGAAGAACCGCAAAGTACAGGAATTATTGTTCCTGCAATAGTAGCTTTACGTACAACTTCTTTAAGCTCGTCAATAGTAATTGAATCAGGATCTTCGAAATAGCGTTCCATTAGGGCTTCGTCGTGCTCGGCACAAGCTTCCATTAATTTTTCGCGCCATTCGTCAACCACATCCTGTAAATTTGCAGGAATGTCCTGAACTTCGAACTGACCAATTTCGGTTACGTTATCGGGCCAAACAATTGCTTTCATTTCAATAAGGTCAACTACTCCCGAGAAAGTTTCTTCAGCTCCGATTGGGATTTGAAGCGGCATTGGGTTTGCACCCAATTTTTCTTTCATTTCGTTAACAACATTGAAAAAATCGGCACCTGAACGGTCCATTTTATTTACAAAACCGATACGTGGCACGCCATACTTTTCGGCTTGGCGCCACACAGTTTCCGACTGAGCTTCTACCCCACCAACGGCACAAAAAAGAGCAACAGCACCATCAAGAATACGTAACGAGCGTTCAACTT
>Ga0116162_10002505_pt1 | contig 11409 bp, 8 predicted proteins | sample AD_UKC105_MetaG_FD_89875 | JGI IMG/M metagenome (GOLD analysis project Ga0116162, IMG submission 89875) | Active sludge microbial communities of municipal wastewater-treating anaerobic digesters from Hong Kong - AD_UKC105_MetaG | ecosystem: Engineered > Bioreactor > Anaerobic > Digestate... | reverse complement strand
GAAGAAGGCATGTTCTAATCACATTTTGCTGGTAACAGTGAAGATATATCTATATCAAATTATTAATTTTCCATCCCTCATGTTTAACACCTCATCAGCATCAGCTGATATGCCAAGGTCATGAGTGACAACAATTACACAGTACCCGTCATCATGTGCAAGCTTTTTGAGAATATCTATTATGTTATTACCGTTTTCTGTGTCAAGATTCCCAGTAGGTTCATCAGCTAAGATAATCTGAGCTCCTGATGCAAGGGCTCTTGCAATGGCAATCCTTTGCTGCTCTCCTCCTGAAAGCATGGAAGGGAACCTTTTGTAGAAGTTTTCATCCATCCCAACTGCATTTATCTTTTCAGAAGCTATATGCATTGCCTGTTTCTCATTCATTCCCTTTAGCTGCAGAGGGTACATTACGTTCTCAACTACAGTAAGAAGGGGGAACAGGTTGAAGTCCTGGTATATTACAGCCACATCCTCTCGTCTGTATCTGTCGCGGTCCATCTCTTTCGTGGGCTTGCCCATATATGAGACAGCGCCTTCTTTAGGGACATCCAGACCAGCAAGAAGGGATAAAAGTGTAGTCTTTCCTGAACCAGACTTGCCTACAATAGCGTAAAATCTTCCTTTTTGGAAATCATAGCTTATCTCATTTACTGCTTTTACAGTCTGGTATTTGTTGCTGTACTCATATACCACCTTATCCAATTCAAGTATTCTTTTTTCTGTTTTCATTTTTATATTCCTTTCTATTCGTTTGATTTCATTATTTTCATTACGTTTATTCTGGTTATGTTAATTACTGCTATTGTCGCGCCAGCAAGATAGCATGCTATAAATATGAGTATGTCTTGAGCAATGAATTGGGCTTTTGAGCCATGGAAGATAAAATATATTCCTATGCCTATAAGAGTTCCTGTAATCCCAAACAGCAACTGTTCGAAGATGGCTTCTGTAAATACCAGTCCTTTTGATGTGCCAAGGCTCCTCATATTAGCAAATTCCGGTTTTCTGTTTCTGATAAAAAGCATACAGGCTATAAAGCCTATAGCTGCTGACAGAATGAATATAACCGGTTTTACTTTTTCAAGCATGCTTATATTCTTTGTCAAGGGAGTTATTGTCTGTATAAGCAGATCATCTTTAAGAGTAAGGGAATACTGCATAGTCTTATCCTTATCAGCTCCCATGTAACCTGTCGGTACGAATATCTGCGAAGCTTTCTCTTTAAATTCATCAATCAGGGTGTTGTCATTCATTGTGAATTTCAGTCCTTCACTGTATAAGTCACCCATAAGGACAGTATTAAGGGTTTCTACAATGACTGGCCATGGACAGTATATGTCTTTATCACCATTTGTATATGTTCCGATTACTTTAAGTTTTAAAGGTATTTTTACCATATCTCTCGTAGCAATTTCTACATATGCATATATTGAAATAAAACCGTCTTCATCTACTCTTACAGCACCTGATAAGGTACCGTCTGCCAGCGTACTAGATACAATGCAGACATTTGAATTAGTCATATAAACCGATTCATCATAATTCTCAAAGTACTCAATTGCCACACCACTGATAGGGAGAAGGTTGATGTCTGCTTTTGTTCTGCTGATACCTATCACGGACGGATATTGTTCGCCGTCCTGCAGAATATAATTTTCACTGGGAATGTAATTAACAGACCTCTTTAAACATATGTCTTTTACATAAGCTTTGTATTCACCTAAAGACTGGTCAAACATTTTTATGTACTTTGAATATACTTTGGCTTCGGAACCGTCTTTCTGGGTTAGAAATCCTTCAACTTCAATACTAGCATATGCCTCGTTCATTTTTTTATACTGTTTTTCAAGCGAGTAGGAAATCTCACTTATAAGAATCGTGAATGACATTGCAACAAGGATGAGTATAAGACTCTTTATTGCATCTCTTGTCATTCTCCTTAACGCATATCTTATAACAAATATAAACTTTCTCATTTCCTCTTCCTCCCTATTATCTTACCCTCTCCTTTTAGTAGTACGAGAGGCTCCATCATTGAATATCTCTTAGCCATTACAGCTGATACGGAAGACAGGACGATAAGCTGTATTCCTCCTATCAGAATCACAGACTGAGGCGATTTCTTTAAATCAAAGCTCTCAATGAGAGAGGAGTCATATGTGCCTGATATGGACGCATCTGTCTTGAAACTGCTGAACTCCAGGTTCACGTTATCCTCCCTGGCTTCCTCATATATCTTTCCCACTATGCCATCATACATGAAATACCCAGTAATCCCGCCTGCAAGGCTGGATATCATTATCACGCACATAAGCATAGATAGCATGTGTACGAATATCTGGTTTCTTTTTGTCCCAAGAGACATCATTATCCCTGCAGTCTTCCTGCCTCTTGATGCCATGATGATGAAGAAGGCAGACAGTATTACTGCCCATACTGCAACAGACACATACATCAGTAAACTGGTGCTTTCCCTGAGGGAATCGAGTATAGGAGATATCATCGAATACCCCTGGTCATAGTAGTAGAACATGCCGCCATATCCTAATGATTCCATCTCTTTTTCGAAAGCCTCAATATGGCCGGGTTTAATTACATACGAATGGGTGTTGGATATGCTCTGGAACTGACCTGTAAGTGGAAAATCATATGTACCTTTTTCCTCATTGTATTGGATTTGAAGGAATTCGGGAAGCTCAAGGCTTATAGGCTTTTCTATTGACCTTTTAGGTGCGAACGCGTTATTGGGTGTGAGGAAGAATTCATTCTTGTCCCATATGTTCTCGGCCTTGTATATGCCTATGACCTCGAAAGTGCCTTCTTCAATGAATCCGCATCCATCACCAAAGGGAGCATGCTGCCATATCTGTTTATTGTCGTCCTGATATAGGGTGTAGCCATTGGACCAGAAATTGAAATTTATCTTATCCCCGACTTTTATACCGCTGTCCCTCGCGGTCTCAGCGCTAATGATGCATACCTTAGCCCCATCGGAATATTCCTGCTCAGTGAATGTGCGGCCTTCAGTAATATATGCAAGACCTTGGTTGAATAAAAGGACACTGTCAAGATTCCCTGTGAAGTTCATCTTAAGAGAGTTCAGGGTTATTTTGCACTCCTCAATCCACCCTTCCCATTTTTGTCCTTTCTCAGAAGAGAGGAATTCTTCAAGAGTGCCGTCAAGCTTTGCATATGCCATGTATGCATCATCCATGTATGCGCGGAAATAACAGTCCTCAATATTGTATTCTATCTTTCCCTCAGGAGTAGTTCTTACCACAGTAGTGCTGTTACTAGTCCCTAATATTTCGTGCATATATGGTTCGAATTTGACTAATTCATAAAATATACTGTCTGTAATTTCAACTCCACGTTCTTCTTTTCTTCCAGGCAGCAGGATTTCAAGAGTTAAACGGGCAGGTTTATCTCTGTATCTTTCTGTCTTAGGGTACTGTGAATAGCCTTTTGACCCGTAAAGTATATATCTTTCTCCAACATTGAAACAATCGCTGAGGTCAGATGTAATCTGATCAGTGAAAACGCGAATATATCTGCTATATGTATAATCTTCATCAAGCACAGGAGACTCATTCCTATCAATTTCAAGTACAACGTCATAATCAAACCTATTTACTACTTCACCGATACTTGGATCATATGCTCCTCCTGACCAGATATATTTTACTGATACACATGTCCCTACCACTACAGAAAGATCATACGGGTAATCGACCGCTGTTATAGTGTTGTATTCATCAGACATACCTGATGTCGTCGTCTCTATGACGCTGCTGTATGCCATGCACTTATCGCGGATATCGACATATTCTACATGCTCGGATTGCTCTGCAGCCTCATATATCCCGATAAGCGAGCTGTAATCATAAATGCCGTCCTTGTAAACATTGATATCTTTCAAAAATTCATTCTCGGCTGCTACCGCAATGGATGTATATGCTTTTTGCGTTTCGGATATGCTGCTTCTCGATGTCAGCCAGGTGCTCACGCTTAAAAACATGAATATGCTTGAAAGGGATACAAGCACTATCATCAATGTCCCAGTGACTGCTGACCTTGATGACTGTGTGATGCTGTACCAGATTACTGCAGGCATGCCTCCTTTTATCCCTCTGCCGTTCTTAAGCCTGTATGGTATCTTCTTCTTTTCTATCTTCTCCCCTCCCTTTATGGTTAAGCACAATGCTGATGATATGCAGAATATCAAAAGAAGCATTCCTGTCTGAATGGCAAATATCATTAAAAGCGGAGAAGGGGTATTGTCAAGTGTGGTCTGTACAGACTCGGTTATTGGGGCTGGGATTGAGGGTTCAGTTTTCAATACCTGTCCGGTTACTTCTGTCATAGTTATGTATTCATTCGCTGCACCTATTATGCTGCTATAGAAGGAGAGGCTGATAACAGCGCTTATCAGGATAGAGACAATTGATATTATGATGACTGTGAGGACCGCACGCAGGCGTATTTTCTTATCCTCGCTCCTTATGTTTTTGACAATAGCATATATGGCCATAAGTGCAAAAGCTACTGCAAGAGTAGCCGTAGATATATATGCTACAATACGGGATTTGTCCGATAAAGAATTAAGATTTGGCAGGGAAGGGTCCGCATTTTCATAGTAGTAGAACATGCCACCGTAACCTTTTGCTTCCATCTCTGTTTCAAATGCTGATGCTTTTCCGCCCTTAAGGACATATGCTCTTGAATCGGGTATGCCGGTATATCTGTCTCCTCCAAGATCAGTCAGTGAAGACTGCACCTCCACATTTTCACTTACTGAAGCTTCAGGTATGAATACCGTATTAGGGGTGAAACCGCAGCATTGAGTGTCCCATGCATTATCGTCTGTATAGATGCCTGCGACTGTATAGCTTCCCGCATTCCAGAAATCGCTGTTAGGATTGTATTGATTAGGTGACCATGATGCTCCCAAAGAGCCTGTCTCAAGGGTGTAGCCATTGCTCCAGAACTTCAGGTCCAGGATGTCACCTACTACTATACTGTTGCTCTTTGCAAGCTGTTCACTTATGAGGCATAGTTTTCTGCCGGACAAGTAATCCTCTTCAGTGAAGGATGCTCCTTCTGTAATATATGCCCTTCCGTTGCTGAAGAGGGGTATGCTCTTAATATCATTGACAGTGACTATCTTCAAGGATTCCTTTGTGGTCTTCCTACGTGTTATGATGCTGTTCCATGAGCTGTTCTTGTCAGAGGAAAGAAACTCATCGAAAGAGCCTTCTATCTTCGCATAGGAAAGGTATGAAGGATCAGAGTATGCTGCAAGATAGCTTAGTGTAAGTCTTCTGGGAATGTTGTCTATTCCAGTTAGGGTTGTCCCTTCAGGCACACCAATAATCCCATACATGCTTTCTTCAAACTTCACATCAGTAGTAGGGAGCAGAAAATCAGCTTCAGCCATGGTAAAGTATGGGGCCTGGTCTTCCTTGAAAGCAGAGAGAAGATAGGATACAGTCCCGTTGATTATGTATCTGGATCCGACAATGAAGAAATTGCTGAAATCTGCCGTCACTTGTGAGGACCTGATCTTTACATACGAGTAAGGGTAGTCAGAGTCAAGGACAGGAGACAGGTCCTTATCTATTTTAATGGTAACGACATATCCGAAATATGGTTTAGGCGAACCTGTGCTGTCAGCCTTCTGGGACTGGCTCTTGAATTCTATCGCTTCGCATGTCCCGACTATTACAGAGTCCTTGTATGGCTTGTTAACAGATTGATGAACAGAAACGCCGCATTCATCGGAAACAACAGTATTCAGCCCTGCATAGGCCATGAACTGGTGTCTCACATCAGCTGAATCCACATATGAAGACGAATCAGCAGCGGAATATGCTTCCTGCAACAGACTGTACGGGTAGAGCTGGGTATCAGATTTGCCGTTAGGCAGGAATTCGCTTTCCTTCAGCCATGCTAAGGTTATCTGGCCTTCAGAGGCTTTGCTTATACTGTTTTCTGATGATCTCCATATCCCGCAGGAAAGAGCGGAGCATAAGCTTATCAAAAGGATGAGCAGCATAACAGATACTCTCATGAACCACTTGCCAGACCTGGGTTTATTCTCTTTTTCCATATTAAATACCTCATATACATTATACAATACACATGGCTGAGTGTTATCCCAAAAACGGGATAACACAGCCATATGTTTTACCTATCTACTACTCGTAGAAATCAATTCTTGCACCGCAATTGATGCAGTCATGGTACCACCATTCCATTCCTGATGCGAGCGTCCCCACATAAACAGGAGCGGCGAATGAGTGGTCACTTAAGATACTGCCTGGCACTTCTATATTATCATGGCATTTAGTGCATGTTTTGTGCTCAATACAGTCGCGAACACACTGTTCATCATCATGATATTGGTATGGTCCAATTTCGGTATATATGAGCATATATGTGTGATCACATGCCGCAGACACCGTGAATGCAAGGCTTAATACCAGTACAGCAAGCAGTACGATAGATACTATTCTTTTCTTCATGTTTTTTGCCTCCTTTCGTTGATATGTTAAATATGAACATACTTTTAACTCATTAATAGGACTTATATATTCCTTATTAATAATCACTATATAGAGTGATGTCTATTACATCAGTATCTCCGCTTGAACCGTATACATAATATGTGATTACTGCTCTGTAATTTCCAGTTGAAGACAAACCTGTAGAATGTGTAACAGATCCTTGGTATCCTGTAACTGAATCAATCCATGTATTATTCGTCTGCCCATTATCTACATCAATCCAGAAAAGAAGGAATTTTTTTTGTACTTTTATTATAATTTGTGCTCCTGTCGTAACATTCTGATATCCGGCATAACTGGCATATATAACTGCCTCACCAGAAGAAATCGAGAAATATTCAAAAGTGCTTAAGGTGTTATTATTTCTTACAGCATAGCCCTCTATGTGATTTTGCGATGAAATAGTATCTGCTGTTACTGACAGAAATGATATGCTTAACAAAGCAATGATCAATAAAATGATAGTTGTTTTACATGTTGTGGTCCTGTTCATGATATGTACCTCCAGTTTTTTTTGTTATGAAAAATTTGCCTTACACTATATATAACGAAAAAAAGGGGCTAGGGATGGACAATATTTTTAAAATATTTAAAAAAGTTATTTTTCTTCAGTTAAGCTTTCTGCAATATGTATTAATTCCTCATATGAAATAGAAGTTGAACAATTTATGGAGAACTTATATATCCCGTTTTCCCATATAATGATCTGCATATTCCATTTCGTTAGATAAATAGCGTTATATGAATCGACCATTACATATTCATATGAAGAGTCTTCAGTATCTATTGTCATATTTGCGTTGTATAAAACGCCCTGATTGAAGATTATCTCTTCGTTGTCTTTATTTCTCCATATGAGTTTACGGTTCAATGGCATTTCTTCCATCGATAAAAAAGTATATCCCTCAGGTATTGCAGTAATTGTATATTTTTGTTCGATCGTTCTGGGCAGATTCAGGTCGGTATCGTCATTGCCAAAGAAGATATTTGTATATTTCTCATAAGTCTCAATGATAAACCGGACAACAGGTTCTCTTATAGCTTTTATACTCATTGAAAAACCAAGTAAAACGAGGATTGTTGCGACGATAACGGCAGCTCTTTTAAAGGAGGTATTAATTAAATACCAGTAATCCCTTTTGCTGTGTTTAATGAGTTTCTGTACTTTCTTTTCAAACTTCGCAGATGGAATCCAGTTTATTTCTGAATTGGAAGGTATCTGTGATAATCTGATTTTTTCTGCTTCTATAAATGCATCACGCAAGGTATATCTAAATTCTGTCATTTTCTAATACCTGCTTTCTGCATATGCTCTGCAAGTAGTTTTTTACCTCTTGTGATCTGTTTTTTAATTGTTGATGGTTTTCTTGATAACAGGGATGACATTTCACTGACAGTAAACTGGTTTATGTAATGCAGATTAAGCACATCCTTATATATGTCAGGCAGATTTTGTATTATGGAGATGACATTATTAAAATCTTCTTCAGATGAGATTATATTTGTAATATCATCTTCGGTAGAAGATAAGTACATTTCTTCATCAGTGTAAATAATATCTTTTCCTTTTCTGGATAAATCAATTGCTGCATTCCTTGCAATTGTCATGATATATGAAAAGGTACTCTGGGAATACACATCTTTTATCTTATCAATATTAACAGCTATAGAAATCAATGCATTCTGGATGGCATCTTCTGATTCATAAATATCATGCAAAATGCTATCAGCAACATGAAACATCTTTTTGCAGTATATGTTATACAGGATTTCAAACTTCCTTTTGTCCTGATTATTGTCAATCAGGCTTAAGAATATTAGCATTGTGCCTCCATGTTCATGAATTCACGTAATCTGAATTCAGACATCAATAATACAATTATGCAAAAACTATATAAGTATATTAACATATAACTGGGTTTGCTACAATATTTACATGATTTATTAAGTGTTTTATAGTTCATTAATGAAGATATAGACAGGTATGATTTGTGTACATATTTTATATAAAATCATCATTCCTTTGTATAATACTGCGCCTGAGCTGTCCATAATTCGTGGTACTTCCCATGCTTATCTTGGATTAGTTTATCGTGACTGCCTCTTTGTATTAATCTGCCTTCATGGAAAACAGCAATATCACTGCAGAACCGGCAGGAAGATAACCTGTGTGATATGTATATTGCAGTTTTATTACCAACTATATCATTAAATTTGGTATATATCTCATACTCTGCTATCGGGTCTAGCGCTGCGGTAGGTTCATCAAGAACTACGATTGGAGCATCTTTATACAATGCTCTTGCAAGTGCGATTTTCTGGGCTTCGCCACCGGATATCTCTATTCCATCTTTATCAAAGCTTTTATAAAGATATGAATCCAGGCCATTTGGCAGTTCATTAAACCTGTTTTCAAGCCCAACTTTTATAAGGCTTTCTGTTGCTCTTTTCGTATCTACTTCAGTACTTGCAGATATATTCTGTCCTAATGGTAAGGAAAAAAGCGTGAAGTCCTGGAAAACTACAGAAAACAAAGACATATACTGCTCATAACTGTACTCTTTAATATCCACTCCATTAAGGGTTATTACTCCTTCAGTAGGGTCATATAGCCTGCAAAGAAGTTTTATCATAGTCGTTTTTCCACTTCCATTCATACCCACAACTGACATCTTTGTACCTGCTTGTAAATCCAGCGAGAAGTCACGCAAAGCATACTCTTCGCTTCCTGGATACTTATATGAAACATTAATAAAAGATATTACATATTCACAATGCTCTTTTTTGTCGATGGTTAAACCGCCTTTAAACATTTTATTCTCAATAGACAGATAATCTATTGTGTTTTTTTGGAGCATGGCTATATACTCGAAATTTGTCGACACATTTATAATCTTACATATTCCCATAATGAACTCATACATTCCTGTCGCATAACGTATAAGGCCTCCCAAAGTGATTACATCAGCGGCTGCTTTGATGCCTACATACATGAATGATAAGGCTTTTGCCAGTACATTTGATAAAGACCATGTCGAATGCTGCATCCCATGCAGAAGTCCAAGCTTGTTGCATTTCTCATCTCGTTCTTTTATTCCAGGCATAATGCTGCTGCATATGAGGTCCTGTCCTGCAAAAATACGTATGTCTTTTCCAGATTTATACTCCATCATTGACGGGTCCATTGTGAAAAATATGGCTTTCTTCAGCATAGAGCTCTTTTCATTTGTTATCTCATCATACTTTTTCCACCATTTCGGACTAAGAATAAATCTCATAGTCAAAGTAAGTGCTGTGCATGAAATTATTATTACAAAGAAGTCCCATGTCATAAGGGAATTGGCGTTTGTAAACAAAGGCCACAGCATGATTATTGACGCTACAAATCCGCCGGTAACTCTGCCGATATAGTAAAACTGAAGGGAAATGGAATTTATGTCAGATCCCCATCCTCTGTCTTCCTGTATTTTTAATCGTATATTTGTTGCAAGAGGGCTTTCCAGCATATCATAATCCATATCCAGTGCTTTATCAGCTGTACGGAATTCAAAAAGCACATTACACTTTGCTACATTTATCTGTATGGCTTTTTCGATAAAAGTAGATATTGTATTAAGCACCAGAATACCTCCGACGCCAAGGAGGACTGCAATAAATATTTCTTTTATCGCTGCTTTCTGTATGAGAAGATCAATAACCTTAGCAGAAAGAAGAACTGCTATGAGCTGATAGAACGAATTTGCAAAAGCTCGAATAAATGACAAAGGAACTATCTTGTTGTTCAGTTTCTGAACCATTTTTATAGTAGCAGTCATCGCTCTGAGTATTGCTTTTGGTGAGTAATCCCGCTTAAACTCTGAGTCCTTTTCTTTTTCCTTATCTTTGATCTTCTTTTTCGTTTTCATTAAAATTTGTCCTCCTTTCTTAGAATATTTCTTCGCTGGCTATATTCTTCTGATAATAATGGCTTTGAATTTCAAACATTTCAGCATATTTCCCTTTGTATCTCATAAGTTCATCATGGCTTCCATTTTCTGTAATCGAGCCATTCTGAAGGAAAAATATACGTTCGCAGAAACGTGTGGAAGCAAGCCTGTGGGAAATATATATGACAGTTCTGTCCGCTGACAATTGCATATATTTTTCATACAATTCGCTTTCAGCAATAGGGTCAAGCGCCGCTGTCGGCTCATCAAGTATCAGGATAGGGGAAGCTTTGTATATGCTTCTTGCTAAAAGCAGTTTTTGTTGCTGTCCGCCTGACAGAATGTGTCCGTTTTCTTCTATTGACCTTGTAAGAGGGGTTTCGATTCCTTTTTCCAGTTTCAACACATATTCATGCAGTCCTGCAAGTTTCAGACACTTTTCCAATAAGGTATAGTCTGTCTCTTCAAGTTTTTTCATTGATACATTTTCACCAATTGAGAATGGGAAGATAGATATGTCCTGAAATACAGCAGACATCATAGTAAAAAGGTCAGCTCTTTTAAATCTTTCAATATTCACTCCGTCAATCAGTATGGTGCCGATGGTAGGTGAATAGAATCCGCATATCAGCTTTACTATGGTTGTTTTTCCTGCACCGTTAATGCCGACTAATGCTATCTTCTCTCCATTTTTAATAGTGAAGTTAAGATTTGTTAGTACCCATTTGTCCGAATTAGAGTATTTGAAGCAGACATCAACGAATTTAATTTCAGGAAAACTGGTAATCTCGTTTAAACTGCATGGATTATCAGTATCTATCGGGTCAGGCATATCAAGATACTGCCGCACATTTGAAAGAGCTATGCTTTGTGATATTAGTTTGTAATAGTTTTTTATAGTATTGGTTACAAAT
>Ga0116162_10002500_pt1 | contig 11418 bp, 11 predicted proteins | sample AD_UKC105_MetaG_FD_89875 | JGI IMG/M metagenome (GOLD analysis project Ga0116162, IMG submission 89875) | Active sludge microbial communities of municipal wastewater-treating anaerobic digesters from Hong Kong - AD_UKC105_MetaG | ecosystem: Engineered > Bioreactor > Anaerobic > Digestate... | reverse complement strand
TATTACAATTGCGAATGTTATTCTCTGGCCTATCTCGACAAGCGTATTGAATTGGGGCCTACGGTCGTCAGAACCTCTATTTTGAGTGAAATAGAGAATGAATGCCGCGACGCGGTTGGCGCGGCCGGAAGAGCTTATATGGAATGCCTAAGCAAGGCCAATATGTTCAAACCGGGTACAGACCCGGAAGAATACTGCGAATGCGTTGCCAATACTTATGTGGATATGATGAATACGGCTGCGCCGCGGGTGAGTTCCCGCAGCATTGTCCGGCTTCAAACCTATTCTTATACCGCCTGCACCAATTCACAAACCGGGCGACCAGAGGTTAGATTTGAAGATAGTCGATAGTCTTTAATTTGTTATGCATTGCGCGCCATGCACGGCAGCGTGTAAATGCGCCTTAGCCATGGGCAGGATGTTACCTTTATAAAAAGCAATGGTACGGCGCTTTTCAGCAGCGAAGTCATCTGAACGTTCGGCCAGCGCCGCGTTTGATTTTTCCAATAGCACCCCGGCGGCAATAAGCGCAAAGCCATTAAGATACGGCGTGGCCATGGCGGCGACTTGATCAAGGTCTTTTTGCTTGCCTGTATCCAGAAGCGCTTTGGTGGCATCTTCGAGCATGTCGAAGTATGGGCTTAGCGCATCACCTGCATCGGCGCGCAGATCGTCAATAAAGGCGCTGATACTTTCCCCATTATCACGCAGGGTTTTGCGAAAGGTCAAATCAAGCGCCTGAATGCCGTTTGTGCCTTCGTAAATCGGTAAAATGCGCGCATCGCGGTAATATTGCGCTGCGCCGGTTTCTTCAATAAAGCCCATGCCGCCATGGATTTGAACACCGATCGACGTGACTTCACAAGCCATATCCGTGCACCAGCTTTTAACCAGAGGCGTAAGAATATCGACGCGCATGGTCTCACCATTATCAAGAGCCAGAGCTGCGGCATAGGTCAACGCCCGGCCTGCCTCAATTTGTGATTTCATGCTCAGCAGCATGCGCTGCACATCCGTATGCTGGTCGATGGTAACGCGCTCGCCGGTGGTGAATGACTTGCCCTGCACGCGCTGGGCGGCAAAGCTTTTGGCCTGTTGATAGCTTCTTTCCGCAATCGCGACGCCCTGCAAGCCCACAGACAGGCGCGCATTATTCATCATTGTGAACATGTATTTGAGGCCTTGATGCTCCTGCCCGACCAAGTACCCGGTCGCACCATCAAAATCCATAGTGCAGGTGGGCGAGGCGTGGATACCGAGCTTGTGCTCCAGTCCGATACATTTCACAGCGTTACGTGTGCCATCTTCCAGAAATTTAGGAACAATAAACAATGAAATGCCTTTGATATCATCCGGAGCGCCCGGCAAGCGCGCAAGAACGAGATGAATGATATTTTCAGCCAGATCATGCTCACCATAGGTAATAAAGATTTTCTGACCCGTGATTTTATAGGCGTTGCCGTCAGGCTCCGCTTTGGTACGGATCAAACCGAGATCAGATCCGGCGGCGGCCTCCGTAAGGTTCATCGTGCCGGTCCACTCACCGCTGATGAGTTTGGGTAGATAGGCCGCCTTTTGTTCATCCGAGCCATGATGATTAATCGCCTCGACCGCGCCCTGATTGAGCAGCGGACACAGGCTGAAGCTCGTATTTGCACCCTGCCACATTTCCTGAACAGGAAAAGCCAGCGCGTAAGGCAGCCCCTGCCCGCCAAATTCAGGATCAAACGGCACGGCATTCCAGCCGCCATCACGATACCCGGCATAAGCCTCTTTCCAGCCCGGTGCGGTGGTGACTTCGGTGCCGCCAAGCTTTGCGCCGTTTTGATCGCCGCTCAAATTTAGCGGGGCCAGCACTTCACTGGCCAGTTTGGCGGCCTCGCCAAAGATAGATTCTGTCATTTCCCGGTCCAGATCTTCATTTTCAAACCCTAAAACATCATGAAGCAGGAACTGCATATCTTCGATCGGGGGCATATAATCACTCATTTTTGGCTCTCTTTTAATTTTGGCACGGTGGTTGCAGACTACTTTTGAAAAGACTTTTGAAGAGACATTGTAGAAGAATTTAACGAGAAATACAGACCTCATGCACGAACTAACAAATACAATTGCAAACAATGTGTTAGCGGCTTTTAGCGGCCAAGCCTCCAAAAGCGTTATGAATGCGATTCAAAGCGCCAGCGCCAAAACCGGGGTTGATTTTGCCTATCTGATGCAGCAAGCCAAGGCTGAGAGCAGCTTTGACCCACATGCCAAGGCCAGGACCAGCAGCGCTACGGGGCTGTATCAGTTTATTGAGAGCACATGGCTGAATACGATTGAAAAACATGGCTATAAGCATGGAATCAGCCTTGAGGGCAAGTCTCGTCGGCAAATCCTGAATATGCGCAACGACCCGGAAATTGCGGCCAATATGGCGGCAGAATTTGCCAGTGAGAACCAAAAGTTTCTTGAAGATCACTGGGCGAAAGGCGAGAAAGACATCGGCGCAACAGAGCTGTATCTGGCGCACTTTCTGGGAGCGGGAGGCGCGGCGGGCTTCCTGAATGCGCGTGATGAAAATCCGCTACAAAAAGCAGCCTATATTTTCCCGGAAGCGGCCAAGGCCAACCGCAATGTGTTTTATGAAGCTGGCACTTCGCGCCCGCGTACGATGGATGAGATTTACGCCTTCTTTGATAAAAAGTTTCAAATTGAAGGCGCCCCTGCTCCGCAAGCCCAGCCATCGGCTAAGAGTACGCCGCACTCTGTGGTGTATCAGGATATTGCCAGCGAGGCGTTGCTGGCCTTTGGCGTTGAAAATTCAGGGTTTGAATATAGCAGACGCTCTCAGGATCACCTGATCAACCGGTTGTTTTCCCGCGGACACCAAGAGCTTGAGAATATCTACGGGCAGCACACCGCCTCCTCTCCTTATCAGGCTCTTCTCCACGCGCCGATTGAGATTATGCTGCTGGCCGAGCTGGATTTACCAACCAACCCTGATATTACGCGGCATAAATCGTATTTATAATCGTTTATCGTCATTGTGAGACAACCCGAAGGATGGGCGCGGCAATCTATTTTTTTGTCTGGATTGCTTCACTTCGTTCGCAATGACGGCTATAGCTAGTCTTCATGAGCAATATTATCCATATTTTAAATAAGCGCATTGCACTGACTCAACATGTGGGCGGTTTTCAGACCTCAATTGATGCGGTGCTGCTGGCTGCTGCTTGCCCGGCGCATGCGGGGGAACGCCTTCTGGATTTAGGCTGCGGCGTGGGCAGCGCCTCTTTGGCCGCGTTAAAACGTATTGAGAACACAACACTGACCGGAATTGATATTTTGCCAGAAGTCGTTGAATTGGCTAAGCATAATGCCAGGCTGAACGCCATGGTAGAGCGCACGGATTTTCAGTGCATTGATGTTCGCGATTTTGAAGATCTAAGTTTTGATCATGTGATCTGTAACCCGCCTTTTCTGGATGCGGGAGAGCATGTTCGCTCCCCTTCTCAGGCTAAAGCCACGGCTATGGGATTTGGCGAGGACGATATGGATCTGAAGGACTGGGTGGATTGCGCCCATCGCAGCATTGCCGGACAAGGCTCGCTCACACTGATCCACCGGGCCGATCAGATTGATGAAATCATACGGGCCATGGGCAAGCGCTTTGGCGCGGTTGAGATTATCCCGTTATGGCCGAAAGCAGGGCAAGAGGCCAAGCGCGTCATTGTGCGAGCGCGTAAGCACCGCAAAAGCCCGGCGAGAATTCACGCCGGGATCGTTTTGCATCAGGAAAACGGTGATTATACGGCGCACGCGGAAAACATCTTGCGTGAAATCGCCCCCATAGCTTAAATTGCATGCTCAAAGAGGAACCCTTGATATGTCCGTGAAAACGAAAGTCTGTGAAACCTGCGATAAACTCTCGAATCTGCCGATTATTGGCGGAATTCTCAAGCCCAAGCCGCGCGTTTCTATTTTGCGCTTATCGGGGGTGATTGCTGATTCCGGGCCGGGGCGCGGCGGGATCAGTCATCATAAATATGAGAAATTTATCACCGATGCTTTTGATGAATTTGACTTGCAGGCCGTGTTGCTGGTGATCAACTCACCGGGCGGGTCTCCGGCGCAAAGTGCGCTGATCGGCGATCAGATCCGCAGGTTGTCGGAAGAAAAAGAGGTTCCGGTTTATGCCTTTGTCGAAGATGTGGCAGCGAGCGGTGGATACTGGCTGGCGGCGGCGGCGGATGAAATTTATGCGAACGAAACCTCGATTGTCGGATCAATCGGCGTCATTTCCGCCGGATTTGGTTTTAAGGATTTAATCAATAAATATGGTGTTGAGCGCCGCGTTCATACCTCCGGTAAAAATAAAAGCTTTTTGGACCCGTTTACGGAGGAAAAACCCGCCGATCTAAAACGGTTAAAAGCCATTCAAGGAGAGCTGCACGAAACTTTTATCCGGTGGGTCAAGGAGCGCCGCGGTAAAAAGCTTAAAGGCAAGGATGAAGAGCTGTTTGACGGGAGTTTCTGGAGTGCGAAAACGGCGTTGGAGCTGGGGCTGGTTGACGGGTTTGGCGAGGCGAAAAGATTTGCAAAAACGAAGTTTGGCGAAGAAATTAAATTCGTTGAGCTGGGGCCGGAGAGAAAGCTGGTGTCTTCCTTGCTCGGTTCCGGTATGAAAAGCTCACTGGCGGAAGATGCGATTGAGGCTCTCGAAACCAAAGCCGTTTGGAGCCGGTATGGTTTGTAATTTTTAAATGCAAAGGACATAAAGTCAGACAAAGACAAACAAGGCCCGTTTTGAAGACTTTTTAGCCTTTTGTTTTGGAAGAGTTTTTCCTTCTTTTAAGCCAAAGAATCTTGATCCCAGCAAACATCATAAACACCACCAAGATTATATTTGATGCCAGTAATACAGCTTCCATGTATGTAAACCACGGAGCAGCCATCAAACCAAGCGCTGTTAAAATGAGCAATTTTTTTACCAAACCGGAAAATCCCGCCCAAAGCATGCTCACAATCAAAGGAATCGTAAACAGCAATACAATATCCATTAAAAGGAATATTGAGGAGAATGATTCACAGACACCATCGCCGCAAAAACCGCCCCATCTATAAAACGGCAAGGGAAACCCATATATAACAGACCCGTCCGCCCCTGGTGCCGACTTAGTGAAATATGTCGTTAGAAACCACAAAATGACTATGAAAAACGCTGCCCCTGCAAAGGCCCAGCTATTCCATTTGCACTTTTTGAAAAGATTCAGAAACATTCGATAGAACCTTTCTAACTTTGCGTCTTAAAACTCTACGCTTTCATCTTCTCGCGCAGATATTCGGCGACCTTATCAAGGTGGATGCGCTCTTGTGCCATGGTGTTGCGCTCACGCACGGTGACGGTTTGATCCTCAAGCGTGTCGTTATCAATCGTGAAGCAATAGGGCGTGCCGATTTCATCCTGACGGGCATAGCGCTTGCCGATATTTTGTTTGATGTCGAGATCGACCGGGAATTCCTCGCGCAGTTCCAGATAGAGTTTCTGTGCAATCGGTACATGCTCTTCCTTCGCGGTCAGCGGCAAAATGGCGGCCTTTTTCGGGGCCATTGCGGGGGTGAAGTTGAGATAGACGCCGGAAGGGCGATTTTCATCCACTGTGTAAGCCTCGCATATCAGTGCCAGCACTCCGCGCGTTAGGCCGGCAGCCGGTTCGATCACGTGGGGAATATAGCGCTCATTATCGCGGGCGGGATCGAGATATTCCATCTTGACGCCGGAGTGTTCCTGATGGGATTTCAGGTCGAAATCGCAGCGGTGGGCAATGCCTTCAAGCTCGCCAAAGCCCGGATCGGTGAAGGGGAACTTATATTCAATGTCCGAGGTGCCGAGACCTTCCTTGGCATAATGGGCCAATTCATCGGCATCGTGTTTACGCATCTCCATATTGCCTTCGGTGAGGCCAACGGATTTCCAGAATTTAACGCGCTCATCAAACCAGAATTCCTGCCATTTTTTGGCCTCATCGGGGTGGCAGAACCATTCCATTTCCATTTGCTCGAATTCGCGCGAGCGGAAGATGAAATTGCGCGGGTTCACCTCGTTGCGATAGGCCTTACCGATTTGAGCAATCCCGAAGGGCATTTTCACGCGCGTTGAATCGAGCACGTTTTTGTAATTCAGGAAGATGCCTTGGGCGGTTTCAGGGCGCAGATAAACCTTGTTTTCTTCGCTTTGAATCGGCCCGGCATGGGTTTCAAACATCAGGTTGAAGGCTTTAGGCTCGGTCAGCGTGCCAGGCTCTTTGGTGTCCGGGCCGATAATCTTCGCGTAATCTTCGATCGGCAATTTGGTCAAATTGATCTTTTCAAATAATGACAGATCGGAAGGCATGCCAAGCTTTTTGAGCTTTTTCTCCATTTCGGAATCTTCGGTTTCTTCGTGGAATGCGGGCCAGCGGTCGGCCTTTTCCGAAGTCAGGACGATGAGATGATCCTGCCGGTAGCGTTTCTTGGTTTCCCTACAATCGACCATCGGGTCTGAAAAGCCCCCGACATGGCCCGAAGCCACCCAGGTTTTAGGGTTTTGGATAATGGCCGAATCGATCCCGACAATATCGACCGGCGCACCATCGGGGCCGAGCGGCGGGGTGATAACCATCGCCTTCCACCAGCGGTCACGCAGGTTGTTTTTCAGCTCCACGCCCAGCGGGCCGAAATCCCAAAAACCATTCAGGCCGCCATAAATATCACTGGCTGGAAAAATAAATCCACGGCGTTTACACAGCGCGACGATGTCTTTCATATCAACAGGCACGAAAAATCTCCTCAAATACCCATATAAATTTTATTACTTTGGTTTTATTCACCATGGAGGTGCGCAGAGCAGCAATCCTGTGTGAATAATGCCCCACAATGGCCTGATTGCACATCAAAAACAAGCGTTTTTCAACCCGCCCCGCTTGGCAAGCACGGCGGAAGAATAACTGATTTTATTAAACAGAGCGAAGAAAAAATAACTTAATAAATTTAGTTTTATAAGTTAAATAGTATTAATTTAAAGTATTATTTCTTAATAATTCTATTTTGTTTTTGTATATGTATAAATATTGTTTGTTTTTGTATTATATAAATCCTCTGTATATACATATTTATCCCTTATTTTTCTTGACTTTTTATGTTTTTACTGTATTTATTTACAATAACTGAGAAAGGAGGAGGCTATGTCTAGTATTATGCAACACACGCATGCGCCCTCTTCTGTTGCAGGGTACAAAGAGGTGACTCCCGACATGCGTGATACCGTCAAAAAGGAGATCACCAGTGGCAACACAAGCGATATGACCGGCGAGCATGTTCATACAGGCGATCCAATGATCGAGGCTTTTGAAGACGCTGAGTGGGTAAGCGCTTTTGACTTTGATGTGGGCGTGTTCAATATGGCAGCTAGCAATAATTCGCTCTTTTGGTCTTATGAGGAAGAAGAGGAGGAAGGGGAAGAAGAGAGTCTGGAGCCTGAAGCCGCATAAAAATTCCAGGCTCAGAACTTATTGATTATGAATTCACAAGATAGTTGGTATGCGATTCACTTGTGATGAGGGGGGTATCATCAGTAAATCATATTCCTGACCTGCTGTGAATCGTTAATGTTTATAGGTCCTGAGCCCAAGTTAAACCCCGCAATTATCAATCAGCCGCGTTTTGCCTAGCCATGCGGCGGTAAGTACGCGCTTCCATTCCGGCCTATAGGCTACATAATCGACCTTATCAAACCCTGCCTCAACAAGCATCGCCGCCGCTTCTTCCAGAGCTTCATTACTTGGGTTCTCTGCTGCCTTGTAAACCACCTGATTAAGCATTCTGGCAATCTCCAGCTCGCCTGCGCCCAAATACGCATTGCGCGAGGAGAGCGCCAGGCCGAATTTATCCCGCGCAATCGGTCCGCCAAGGATCTCGATACCCATGTCCTTATCCACTACCATCTCGTGGATCACCTGTAATTGCTGAAAATCTTTTTCGCCAAACACCGCCACATCAGGCTCCACGGCTTTAAAAAGCCGGTAAACTACGCTCACCACCCCGTCAAAGAAATGCGGGCGGAAATCACTCTCTAAACCCGCTGCCGCCGCACCTGCTTTTTGATCGCTCACCGCGCCCTCAGGATAAAGATCGCCTTCTGTGGGCGCATAAACCGCATCCACGCCTGCAGACTTCAGCAATTCCACATCGCTTTCCAGATCACGGGGATAGGTATCAAAATCTTCATGCGGGGCAAATTGTGTTGGATTAACGAAAATGCTTACAACGACCTTATCGGCTTTCCCGCGCGCTAGCCGCATCAGGCTCAAATGCCCTTCGTGCAACGCCCCCATCGTCGGCACAAACGCTATGCGTAGGCCTTGCGCTTTCCAGTCTTGTACAAGGACCTGTAAATCTTTCTGGGTATGGTGAACGCTTAAGCTCATGAGGCCTTTTTAACCTTTCCGGCTGCGCTCATGCCATAAAGCTGCGCTTCAGCAGGAAACGCCCGTGCCCGCACATCGGCGGCATAGCGCGCCGCGGCATCTCCAATTATCTCGCCAACCTGCGCATATTGTTTGACGAATTTCGGGACATGCCCGCTGGTAATCCCGACCATATCCTCGCTCACCAGAATTTGCCCGTCGCACACAGCCGAGGCACCAATCCCGATTGTTGGAACGCCCGCAGCCAGCGTAATTTCCGCTGCCACAGACTCAATCGTCGCCTCAATCACAAACGCGCTCACGCCGGCTGCTTCAATCGCTTTTGCATCAGCCAAAAGCTGCGCCTCGCTGTCAGCCGAACGCCCCTTAACCCTAAAACCTGTCTCTTTAGTCACCGATTGCGGCATCAGGCCAATATGCCCGATCACCGGAATGCCTGCCTTGACGAGCGTTTTAATCGTCGCGGCCATCTCTACCCCACCCTCCAGCTTTACGCCCTGCGCTCCGGTTTCATCCATGACCCGCCTTGCATTGTTTAAGGCCTGCGCAGGGGACTCTTCATAACTCCCAAACGGCATATCAACAATCACGCAGGATCGTGTGGAGCCACAGGTCACAGCCCGGCCATGATTGATCATCATCTCCAGCGATACGCCCTGCGTAGAGTCCATACCATACAACACCATGCCCATAGAATCGCCGACCAGAAGCAAGTCGCAATGCGGATCAAGGATCTGCGCAATCCGCGCCGTATAGGCGGTCAGGCACACCAGCGGCTCGGGCTGGTTTTTATGGGATTTGATTTCTTCGATCGTTTTTCTCATCTGGCCTCTTGAGATTTTGGACAATGCGCCCTAAATTCCAAATTATGCTTACCAAAGTTTTCGTACTGTTGCTAGCTCTTTGCGCCGTAAACGTAAACCCTGCGGCGGCGCAAACAAAGCTGTTGCCGCAAAGCCAGCAGCAAATCCAGCTCTCCTTCGCACCGCTGGTTAAACAAACCGCCCCTGCCGTTGTTAATATATATACAAAACGTACCGTATCACAAAGAAGCGTGCATCCCTTCGCTCGCGATCCCTTCTTTGCACCCTTCTTCCGCGATGACTTTTTCGGTGGACGCATGCGCAAACAAATCGAAAGTGCGCTCGGCTCCGGTGTGATTCTTGCATCCGACGGTTTGGTGGTCACCAACGCCCATGTTATCCGAGATGCCGATGAGATTACGGTCGTGCTCAGTGATGGCCGGGAGTTTGAGGCCCGCCTTGCACTGGCCGATGAGCCATCTGATTTGGCGTTGTTGCGCATTGATGATCTTCGCGGCGAATCCTTACCTTATGTATCTCTCAAGCCCAGCGAAACGCTGGAAGTTGGTGATATAGTGCTGGCCATCGGCAACCCGTTCGGTGTCGGCCAGACGGTCACCAGCGGCATTGTCTCTGCACAAGGGCGCTCTTCGCTCGACATTAACGACTTTAACTTCTTCATCCAGACCGACGCAGCGATTAACCCTGGCAATTCCGGCGGCGCACTGGTCGCACTGGATGGCGGCGTGGTCGGAATCAACTCTGCGATTTATTCCCGTGATGGCGGCTCGCTGGGCATCGGCTTTGCGATTCCATCCGAAATGGTCGCCAGCGTAATCGCTGCGGAAAAAGCCGGTCAAAGCGGCGCGCGCGGTGTAATTCGCCCATGGCTTGGTGTTACCTCGCAAAATCTCAGCGCTGACATTGCTGCCTCACTGGGCCTCAAAACGCCGCACGGCACATTGATCAATGCACTGCACCCGGCCAGCCCGCTCAAAAAAGCCGGGGTGAAAGTCGGTGATGTTATTCTTTCGCTCAATGATAAGGAAATTCGTGACGCCTCAGAAATGAAATTCCGCATGGCCACCGTGCCCCTGGGCGATAAGGCTAAGGTCACGCTAATGCGTCAGGACCAGAAGCTGAATGTCTATGTCGAGGCGATGGCTCCGCCTGAGGATCCGCCGCGCGATGAAACATCTTTAAGCGGCGAGCACGCGCTGAATGGCGCGGTGGTTGGTAACGTCAATCCGGCCGTTGCGCTGGAGCTGGGTCTGAGCAGCGATGCACAAGGGATTGTTGTGCTGAAAGTTGCGCGCGCCAGCCGCGCCGCGCGGGTGCTCTCACCCGGTGATCTGCTGGTTGAGATCAATGGCCGCAAGATTAACGATGTGAAGGACATCGAAAAAGCGCTTAACCGTGGAAGCGGGCAGGGACTCTCGCTGGTCATTCAAAGCGGCGGGCGCCTGCAACGCATCGTGATTCGCTAAGGCATTAAAAAAGGCGCTTATTTAAGCGCCTTTCAACCTTGATGTCTATTTAATTCAATGCAGGTCATGTTCAGGCTTGTCTAGCCCTGGTGAAAAGAAAGGTTCTTGTGCAAGGCTCAAAGTAAGGTAACAAGACCAAAATCTTTCATCTCCTTGTCTTCTAGCATCAACAGTGGCATTTGTAATACCGCGTTGGAACAGGTAGATGGAATTCTGATCAACCTTACCATCCGGCCCCTTGACCTGAGAGGGATCATTCATCGGTATAAGTGAAGCACTCATAATCTTCTCCTTGATTTACGCGCATGGTACCAGAAAACGCAAAAAATTGCAAGTTTATATGAAAAAGAGACGCCAGAATTGGGAAGCGCTTAAGGCAAGAGGGACTACCTCCTGTACAACATACCGCCTCCGGGCTCATTCATCCACGGCTAAAGCCGTGGTGTTCTGTCTTCGACCACATAAAAAACGGGCCCGTAACGGCCCGCTTTTCTTTGAATTTATAACGCTTTGACGTTTAGGTTTAGGCGCCGCGCTTAGAGCTTGTTGATTTGTTAGGCGCTTTTTTAGGCGCGGCTTTTTTTGCTCCGGCTTTTTCGCCTTTTTCAGCCTTAGGAGTGACTTTCTTTTTCTCGGCTGGTTTTTTCTCGGCTGGTTTTTTCTCGGCTTTAGCTTTTT
>Ga0116162_10002493_pt1 | contig 11430 bp, 9 predicted proteins | sample AD_UKC105_MetaG_FD_89875 | JGI IMG/M metagenome (GOLD analysis project Ga0116162, IMG submission 89875) | Active sludge microbial communities of municipal wastewater-treating anaerobic digesters from Hong Kong - AD_UKC105_MetaG | ecosystem: Engineered > Bioreactor > Anaerobic > Digestate... | reverse complement strand
CGTCATTCGACACGTTGTTTTAGGACGCTTACCTTCGTAGCCTTTATTAATCACTATATAATCTGCTTCAGCTAGTTTATTCAACTGCACACTCAGATTACCCGCAGTTGCATGAGTTATTTCTTTTAAATAAGTAAAATCAGCTGATTCCACTGATACTAAGGTAGACATAACCGCTAAACGTATTTGAGAATGAAGCAATGGATCTAATTGTTTAAACATCGGCACTAGCTTTAATTCTATTCAAAAAAACACCTGGTACAAACATGGTCGCAAAAAAGATACAACCAAAATATAACACCTGTAATGAAGCAAAGTAATATGTAAACAAAGGGAATACCAAGACCAATACTAGCCCAATCCCCCCACTGACGACAGTCATATTTTCTTTCACCATAATACCAGTTATTGTCGTACCCACTGAAAGCAATAAAGATATTACAAATAAAATATTATAATGCATAGGCCATGTTCCTGTAATCTGTGCATACAACATTGGAGCAAAAGCAAATACCATTACACAAGAACCGATAGTTAACCAAAGTCGAGAGATTAAACGAGATAGTTCCGTACTACAATGTACAGGATGTCTTCTTTTTGTCCAAACACTAATTAAACTACCTAAGACAGGAATAAGAAGCCATAACAAATTCATAATACGATTATTTGTGTACATTAGAGCAAACCACACAACAATAGAAACAAATGTAGTCACACCACCCCAAATAATAAAAGGCACGCCAGTACTCTTTCCAACTTCCTTTTGAGTCTTTTTCATGACTTGTGCTATCAGCGCCAGACTTTCTTCTCTTGTCATCTCCGTCAATGTATCTTTATCTTTCGTTGTCATAACATTATTTTTTTTGAGACCCTTTAAATTAATTCACCAACTGCGGAATCTCATTCGCAAATTGGTTTACAAAATAAACTAAATCCGGATAATAAAAACAATGAAGACAGCTGTTCACTTCATTGTTTGATGCAAATATAAATAGGTTTATTTTATAAACCAAATTAATTCATATATATTTTTACTTTAAACAAAAAAAATAGTCACTAGATTCCGACCAAACAGAAACTAGTGACTATACAATATATTATAAGATAAATAAAATTACGAGGTAATGCACCATCTACTTTATCATCAATATTTAGGTTGTGGGGAGTGTTTCGGCAACACAAAATACAAAGCGAAATATCCCAAAAGTCCGGCGACAAGTGTACCTAATAAAACACCCATTTTAGCTTGATTTAGTAATTCAGGATTAGAATCAGCATAGGTTAAATTGGAAATAAATAAGGATACAGTAAATCCAATACCACCTAACAATGCTACTCCTGCAGTATTACGCCACGTCATGCCCACTGGGAAATCTACAATACGTAACTTTATCGCAATCCAAGTAAACGACAAGATACCGATAAATTTACCAATAACTAAGCCTCCAGTAATACCCATTGTTATTGGGGCAAATAAATTCACATTACTTCCCAATACAATACCAGCATTTGCAAAAGCAAATAAAGGCATTACAAAATAATTGATCAACCCAGATAACTCATCTTCTAAACGTTGAAGCGGAGAAACGACTTTCAGCGAATTTGCTTCTATATTTTGTAAGACAGCTACTTGATCATGTGTCAAAATAATACGCTCTGGTCCTTCTTTAGATAAAGGAAAAATAGATAAATTATCACGAATACGAGCAATATATTTGGTGACATCCATTTTAGGAATTGCAGGTACCATAAAGGCAACCGCCACACCAGCAATGGTACTATGAACACCAGATTGTAATGTTAAATACCACACCACAATACCTAGTACGACATAAAAGCTACGTGCCATTATACGACGACGATTACCAATAAATAAAATCAAGAGCACAACACCAGCACCCAGCAGATACATTGTTTCTATATGACTTGTGTAAAACAAAGCGATAACCATAATGCCACCAATATCATCTACGACAGCAAATGCAGTCAGAAAAATCTTTAAACTAACAGGCACACGCTTACTGAATAGACTTAGCACCCCTAAAGAAAAGGCTATATCAGTAGCCATAGGAATAGCTAAACCATCGCTTTGAGGTCCTTCAGGAGTTAATATATAATAAATCACAACTGGTAAAACCATTCCTCCTATAGCTGCAATAACAGGCAGCATAGCTTGGCGAAAAGAAGAAAGATGTCCCACTAGAATTTCACGTTTGATTTCAAGCCCCACCGTAAAGAAGAAGATTGCCATCAAAGCATCATTTATAAATTCTGAAAAATGCATGGGACGCCCATGATGACTAAATAAATTAAAGGAACCAATTTTTAATCCAACTTCGTGATGCCACAAAGCTTGGTAATAGTCATTTAAAGGGGAATTGGCCACAAGAATAGCTAAGGCAGCCACAATAATCAAGAGAACTCCACTATTCATTTTTTTGCTGATAAATGAAAGAAGAGTAAAGTCAGCAAATGGAGCTGTAAATCTTTTTTTTGCCATGATAGACTGTCGTTGTACTTTAAAATTACATGTTTTAGATAGTTTGAAATTCAAAGGTCAAAATTTCAAGTTTCAAAGGTACTAAAATACTTCCTATTTATACCATTACAGCTTAAAAAAAGAGAGATAGAGAAAGGGGTTTAAATCAAAAACACTATATTTGCAAAGGCGAGTTTGCAATTATAATACTTTTATTCGAACTTGAGTTTATGGACTTCAATATCTGTCCGAAGATTTACCTTATATATACTCACACCTCTTCAAATTAAGTTTAAACAAGATGAAAAAGAGTCTCTATCATACGAAATTAGTTTTACTCAGTGCTGGGCTTATGATAACAAGTACACTGGGACAGTTTTTGCACGCGCAAGACCCCGTATCTCCATATGACATTGTGGCACGAGGAAAAAAATATGGTATCTATTACAACCTACCCTATACAAATATACAGATCACATTTCACGCAACAAAGACAGTGTACACTCCCGGCGAGCTAAATCTATACGGGGAAAGATATTTACACATTCGCGGCATTGCTTCTGTCCCATCTACAAAATGGCATTTAGACAAAGTAACTGCACAAATTGTAGGAATTGCAGATACGGCACGCAGCTACTTTGTTGAATTAAGAAGCAAATCTGCTCCAATACAAATACAAATGGCCGATAATGGGTGCATCTGGAATATCAACTTCCCTTTAATAAAAGAGAGCAACGAAGAAACTCCATCCCCCAAAAAGGCTATTCAAACATACAATCCTCAGAGTGCAATGACTCAAGAAATTCTAATGGCAACCTCCAAAATTCGCCGTGCAGAATTGGTCGCCGATGAAATATTTTCTATTCGTGATAGTAGAAATGAACTCACCAGAGGACAAGCAGATTATATGCCTACAGAAGGAGATGCACTCAAATTAATGCTGGAACGCTTGGATTTACAAGAGAAAACATTGACTAGCTTATTCACAGGAACAACAACGACTTCGGAAGTTAGCAAAATATATACAGTTACCCCAAAAGATAACCTTGAAACCATCATCTGCAGATTCTCATCCAAATTAGGTTTTGTAGACTCAGATGATTTATCTGGCGCACCTATTGTTTTATCTCTTACTGACCTACACCGTTTGCCTGATGGCATTGCAGATGACAAAGAAAGCGAGAAGCTACAGGCCAAACTATCTCGTAAGAAGCCTTTAAGTGGTATAGCTTATAATGTACCTGGTCAAGGTCTTTGTACGATTAAATTAATGGGACAAAACATACTTGAGCAAGAATTCCCAATCACACAATTTGGAACGATCGAATTTCTTGCACCAGTTTTATTTGAGAAGAAACGTACTATACAAGTTTTGTTTGCACCAGAAACTGGATCACTTATTAAAATATACTCGAGCGAAAAAGACAAATAATTATAAACCTATAAACAAATATATCTATGAGTAATTTAAAACTTGAAGCTGCACAACTGCTAGCTTCTACACGTTCTGTAACCATGTCCTCGATAAATCCTGAAGGATATCCTGTACCTGTAGCTATGGTACCTGTAAAAACAGATGGTTTGCAAACCATATATTTATCAACAATCACTTCTTCCAATAAAGTAAAGAACATTCAAGCTAACCCTAAAACAGGCATTAGCTTTTATAAGAACTTTAATGGTGTAACACTTATAGGTGATATGGAAATAGTGACCGATAGAGCTATTAAAGCAGAAGTATTTGATGAAAGATGGATGACTAAACACTTCCCAGGTGGAGTAGATGATCCAGAATATACCCTTTTGAAATTCACAGCCAAAAGTGGTGTAGTCGCTATTAATGAAGAATTTGAAAGAATACAATTCTAATTACAGACATATACTATAAAAATAGAGAAGAGGGATGTTTATAACAAACATCCCTCTTCTCTTACTATATGGAACAATAATTTTATTCCTCAGCCAACGGAGCCATATTAGTATATACGTTTTGCACATCATCATCATCTTCAAGACGATCCACTAATTTGTCAATAGCTGCACGTTGTTCGTCATCTAATGCCTTTTCATCATTCGGAATACGAGAGAACTCAGCACTTTTCACTTCAAAACCATTATCTTCAAGGTAGTGCTGCATTTTGCTAAAAGAAGTAGGCTCGGCATATAAAGTAATATCCCCCTCTTCCTCATCAACATCATATTCCTCTTCTACACCATAATCGATCAATTCAAGAATTAGGTCATCCATATCTACCCCATCCTTTGGTGCAACAGTAAAGACTGCCTTACGAGTAAAAACAAAGTCAAGACTACCACTTGTACCTAAGTTACCACCATTTTTATTGAACGCTGCACGCACATTGGCTACAGTACGCGTAGTGTTATCTGTTGCAGTTTCTACAAAAATAGCAATACCATGTGGACCATATCCCTCATAGTTCATCTCTTTATAGTCCTTTTGATCTTTACCCATTGCATTCTTGATAGCACGCTCGATGTTATCCTTAGGCATGTTTTCACGCTTAGCATTCGCGATTATAGCACGTAATGAAGGGTTTAGATTAGGATCAGGACCACCCGCTTTAACAGCGATGGCAATTTGTTTACCAACACGTGTAAAAACACGAGCCATATTGCCCCAACGTTTAAGTTTTGCGGCCTTACGATATTCAAAAGCTCTTCCCATTTTCTTGGATTGTTATTTGAGTTTGATTAATTATATTTTAAAGATGTAGCTCTAGCATCAAAAAAGAGCTACTACTTATTTATTTTATCTCAATTCAGCGTTCAACTGCTTTGTCAAATTTTGAATGATTTTACCCATAACCTTATCTATAGCCTTGTCATTCAAAGTCTTTGTTTCATCAAGTAAGGTAAAGTTCACTGCATATGATTTCTTTCCCGCTGGTAGGTTCTTGCCTTCATACACGTCAAAAAGAGTCACAGATTTCAATAGTTTCTTTTCACTTTGAAATGCGATTTTTTCCACTTCTGCAAACGGGATGGAAGCATCAAGTAACAAAGCTAAATCACGTTTCACGGCAGGAAACTTATTAACCTCCTTAGTACTTACATTATGATTACGTACTTGTTTCATCAACTCATCCCAACAAATATCTGCATAAAACACAGGTTGTTCAATATCAAATCGTTCTAGAATTGATGTTTGAACAATCCCAATTACAGCCAAAGGTTTATCGCCACGTGTTTTAATTTCAAGTGCAGCAGCAAACAGATCATTACTTATTTGCTCACCAATTACTATTTGTCCCATAGAAAGTCCTACACGACGGAAAATGTTGAACACTTCAGCTTTTACTTCAAAGAAAGTATTTGCTTCATCGGCGTGTGCCCAAGATCCAGACACACGATTACCAGTAGACCAGATGGCAAAATGAGAATCTTCAGAGTAACCACTCAAAATGGCTTCATCAGAATCATGCTTAGCCTTATTGAAATAGTAGCAATTACCGACTTCAAACAAACGAAGATTTTGTTCACGACGTTTTACATTATATGCAATGCTTTGTAAACCACCAAACAACATTGTTTGACGCATTGCATTTAAATCTTGACTCAATGGATTAATCAGCATCACACAATTTTCACGTGGGTATGTTGACAAAGTATCATAATACGCAGCACGAGTCAATGAATTATTCATAATCTCTTGATACCCTGCACCAACAAGTTGTTCACTGACTAAATTGCGCAATTTATGACTGCGATCTACTGAAGTCTTGGTCGTCAATACAGATTTCAACGTTGTAGGCATTTCTACATTATTATATCCATATATACGCAATATATCTTCAATAACGTCCACATCACGCTGCACATCAACACGATAAGGAGGAACATCAAGCACGATACCATCGTTTGTTTCCTCTACAATAATCATTTCTAGTGAAGTACAAATAGATTTGACTATAGACACTGGAATATCCTTACCAATCAAGCTATTCACTTTACTATACGCCAATTCCACTCGGAAGTATGGAAATTCTTGAGCTTGCTTGTCTACAATTTGGCTTGACACTTCACCGCCAGCAATCTCTTGAATCAACATTGCCGCACGCTTCAAGCAATAAACCGTATTCAATGGGTCAACGCCACGTTCAAAACGGAAAGAGGCATCTGTATTTAATCCATGGCGACGTGCACTTTTACGCACCCATGTTGGGTGAAAATAAGCACTTTCTAAGACAATATCCACCGTATTATTTGTAGCACCACTAGCCAATCCACCAAAGACCCCAGCAATACACATAGGTTCTTGATCATTACAAATCATCAAGTCACGATCATTTAGCTTGCGCTCTACTTCATCCAAAGTAACAAACGGTGTATCTTGTGGCAACGTCTTCACACGAATAATACCACTTGAGATTTCTTTTGCATCAAAACAGTGCATTGGTTGTCCATAGGCATGACAAATATAATTTGTAACATCCACGACATTATTAATAGGACGAATACCAATAATATTCAATTTATCTTGCAACCACTTTGGAGATGCACCAACACGTACACCTTTCAGGCTTACAGCTGCATAACGCGGACACGCCTCTGTATTTTCAACCTCTACTTGTATAGGTAATTCTTCCGAATCCACCTTGAAGGCGTCAACACTTGGACGAGAAATAGTAGCTTCATAGCCATTCTGAACCAAATAAGCATAAAAATCACGCGCAACACCATAATGAGAACATGCATCAGCATGATTAGGTGTAATATCTACTTCTATAATGTAATCGGATGCCACTCCATAATAATCTGCAGCTTTCATACCCACTGGGGTATCAACAGGAAGATTAATAATGCCATCATGAGATGTACCAACACCAATTTCATCTTCGGCACAAATCATGCCTAAAGATTCTTCACCACGAATCTTACCTTTTTTGATCTTGAATTCTTCATCACCATCATAGAGCACAGTACCAACAGTAGCAACGATAACCTTTTGACCTGCATCTACATTGGGAGCACCGCACACAATTTGTACAGGTTCATCACTTCCTAAGTCAACAGTTGTAACATGTAAGTGATCTGAATTAGGGTGCTCTACGCAAGTTAGTACATGTCCTACTACTAGGCCTTCAAGCCCACCTTTTATTGACTGTACTTCTTCCACACTACCTGTCTCTAGTCCGATAGAGGTCAAAGCATCAGCCACCTCTTGAGCTGAAAGAGTCGTAGGTACGTACTCCCTCAACCAATTGTATGAGATATTCATCTAATATATAGCTTTTAATGATTATGCTTGAAAAAAATGTATGCCACCAATGATTAACAAATACACTGGCCTTCTTTTTAGATAAGGTACGGCTACACAGACGGCAAATTTACAAAGATTTTTGGACACATGTGGCAGCAAAGCGCAAAAAAAACTCTATATTTGCATGGTTTTACGACTGAACCACTTTTTATAGCCACAATATACCTTATATAAATATTCAAATCTATGAGTTTAGTCAATATTGCAGAGCTCAGTGAATCAAAAATTCGCTATTTATTGGAGCTAACCCAATTTTTTGAGAAGCATCCCAACCTACACATTCTTGAAGACCGTGTGGTTGCGACGCTTTTTTTTGAACCCTCTACTCGCACACGTCTTAGTTTTGAGACAGCTGCCAACCGACTTGGCGCACGTGTCATTGGATTTAGTGACCCCAACGCAACAAGTAGTAGTAAAGGAGAAAGTTTGAAAGATACCATCATGATGGTTTCTAACTACGCCGACATTATTGTCATGCGTCACCATTTAGAAGGAGCAGCACGGTATGCTAGTGAAGTTGCTCCAGTACCGATTGTCAACGCTGGAGATGGCGCAAATCAGCATCCTACGCAAACAATGCTTGATCTCTACACAATCTACCAAACACAAGGACGACTGACCGATCTCAACATTTACTTGGTAGGTGATCTTAAATACGGACGCACCGTTCACTCTCTTCTTATGGCTATGCGCCATTTCAATCCTACATTTCATTTCATCGCACCTGATGAGCTTAAGATGCCACAAGAGTACAAAGACTACTGTAACGAACATCATATAAAGTATGTAGAGCACAGTGATTTTACAGCAGACACGATAGCCAATGCAGATATTTTGTATATGACACGCGTCCAAAGAGAACGTTTCACAGACTTAATGGAATATGAGCGCGTTAAAAACATGTATATTCTTCGTGCAGATTTACTCAGTAAATGCCGGGACAATATGAAAGTGCTTCACCCACTTCCACGTCTCAATGAAATTACCCCTGACGTAGATAACACCAAGCATGCCTATTATTTCCAGCAAGCCAAAAATGGATTATTTGCCCGTCAAGCTATCTTATGTGACACTCTAGGCATAGGCCTTGACAGTGAAGAACTCAAACCATACATTGAAAAAGACTAACATCATGAATCATCGTATAAATCAAGACAATGCCCTTCAGGTAGCAGCACTTCGTGATGGGACAGTTATCGACCATATTCCTAGCGACAAACTCTTTAGCGTAGTCTCAATATTAGGTTTAGAACACGTCTCTAGTAAAATCACTATTGGGAATAATCTTCTCAGCCAAAAATTAGGACTTAAAGGTATCATCAAAATAGCCGACCGCTTTTTTGATGATGACGAAATTAACCAAATTGCTCTGGTAGCACCCAATTGTCGCTTAAACATCATTCGTGATTATCAAGTAACAGAAAAAAAACAAGTACGCTTACCAGATGACTTCCAAGGTATCTGTAAATGTGCTAATCCTAAATGTATTACGAACAATGAGCCTATGCTTACTCGTTTTCATGTATTGGGAGAAGACAGAAAAACTTTAAAATGCCATTACTGTGAAAAACAGATGAACCGTGATGAGGTTTCTTTGTTATAAGAAACTAATGGACCATTTATATGTTGAAGTACTTTATTTGCTTTAATAATAAAATATCATCCATAAAACAGAAAAAAAGTACACAAATAGTAGCCAAGACAACAATATAAGTTTTTTTACCAAGACAATAGTGTTTTTTAGACCATCTATACATTCCTTGGCATACTAGTTGTTTATGAATACGCACGCACAAAAAGGCAAGTTACGAGCTTGTACAGGTCAAAAAAAATGACTACTTTTGGCGTGAATTTTGAAAAAAGAAATCATTCTTATTTACTCAAAAAATAAAATTAGAAATTATGAGAATTGAATCAATCGTAGCTCGCGAGATCCTTGACTCTCGTGGCAATCCTACTATCGAAGTAGACGTAACTCTAGAGTGTGGTGTAGTGGGACGTGCAGCTGTACCATCAGGTGCATCAACAGGTGAAAACGAAGCACTTGAGCTTCGCGATGGTGATAAAGGCCGTTACCTTGGTAAAGGTGTCTTGAAAGCTGTAGAAAACGTAAACACTAAGATCGCTCAAGAACTAGAAGGTATGAGCGTACTTGAACAGCGTGCTATCGATCACAAGATGCTTGAACTAGATGGAACTAAAACTAAGAGCGTACTAGGTGCTAACGCTATCCTAGGTGTATCTCTAGCATGTGCTAAGGCAGCTGCTGAATACCTTGAAATACCTCTTTATCGTTATATCGGTGGTGTAAACACATTCGTACTTCCTGTACCAATGATGAACATTATCAACGGTGGTTCTCACTCAGATGCTCCTATCGCATTCCAAGAATTTATGATCCGTCCAGTAGGTGCTTGCTGCTTCCGTGAAGGTCTTCGTATGGGTGCTGAAGTATTCCACGCATTGAAGAAAGTACTTAAGGCTCGTGGTCTTGAAACTTCTGTAGGTGACGAAGGTGGTTTTGCTCCTAAAGTAAACGGTACAGAAGATGCTATCGAATGTATCTTGAAGGCTATCGCTGACGCTGGTTACGAAGCTGGTAAAGATGTAACTCTAGCTATGGACTGCGCTTCTTCTGAATTCTACGAAGATGGTGTATATGACTATACTAAATTCGAAGGTGAAGGTGCTGCAAAACGTTCACGTGAAGAACAAGTGGCTTACCTTTCTGAACTAGTAGCTAAATACCCAATCGATTCTATCGAAGATGGTATGGATGAAAACGACTGGGAAGGTTGGAAAATGCTTACAGATGCTCTTGGTGACAAGTGCCAATTGGTAGGTGATGACTTATTCGTAACTAACGTAGACTTCTTGAAACGTGGTATCGAAGAAGGATGTTCTAACTCTATCCTTATCAAGGTTAACCAAATCGGTTCACTTTCTGAAACTCTAGATGCTATCGAAATGGCTCACCGTGCTGGTTTCACTACAGTAACATCTCACCGTTCTGGTGAAACTGAAGATGCTACTATCGCTGACATCGCTGTTGCAACTAACTCTGGTCAAATCAAGACTGGTTCATTGAGCCGTTCTGACCGTATGGCTAAGTACAACCAACTTCTTCGTATCGAAGAAGAACTTGGTGATCTAGCAGTTTACGGTGACAAGTCAATCAAAACTTGCCGCAAGTAATCTATAATAGATTAGCAAACTAATTATAACGCGCCTTTTGGATTTCCAAAAGGCGCGTTTTTTATACCCAAAATTCTGACCTTAAATACCCATATCTAAGTCTTTATTATTACTACTCTATTTTTGTGGAGATAAGCTTTAGTCAATGATTTATATCCTTAGCGCGTGTCGATTCAAACGTTTGGTCCCATCGATTCAAACGTTTGAATCAATGGGACCAAACGTTTGAATCGAGGCTGGGAACCGTGTTGTAGGATTATTGAATCTATGTCTTTTACTGAAATAGGTTTACATTACACAAGGAAGTATACTGAATAAGTTTACATTCCTTTTATAGTTATACTGAATGGGGTTACATTCTCAGCTTAGTTGTACTGATTTAGTTTACACTTCAGTAAAAGGGCACTAACTTCTTAGCTTGCTTCATTTTGTTAGTGAGCTTGCAATATAGTTATAATTTGGCGTAAAACCAAGT
>Ga0116162_10002491_pt1 | contig 11433 bp, 10 predicted proteins | sample AD_UKC105_MetaG_FD_89875 | JGI IMG/M metagenome (GOLD analysis project Ga0116162, IMG submission 89875) | Active sludge microbial communities of municipal wastewater-treating anaerobic digesters from Hong Kong - AD_UKC105_MetaG | ecosystem: Engineered > Bioreactor > Anaerobic > Digestate... | reverse complement strand
CGCGGCAGTGATACTTTTAGGACAGTACCCTGATCAAAATTCCTGGATATGGAAAAAGTCCCCTGGAAACTCAGCGCCCTTTCCCTCATCCCCTTAAGGCCGAAAGAATCCGATTTCGCCATTTCTTCATCAGCAATGCCCTTCCCGTTATCAAGAACTATAAGAAAAACTTCATTTTCAGTCTCTTTGAGGTTAACAATTACCTCAGTTGCCCCGGAGTGATGACATATATTTGTTGTGGCTTCCTGAAAAATCCTGAAAAGCGCAGTAGTATAATCATCATTCAGAATCAGATCCTCCGGCGTGCAGCTTACACAGAATTTAACACCTGTCCTCTTTTCCACATCCCTGGCCAGCCATTCTATCGCCGCGGCTATTCCCAGATTATCAAGGACTCCCGGCCTCAGGCTGGTAGAAAGCTGCCGCAATGTTCTCATCGAAATATCAATAAGATTATTCATATTATTAAGAGCCGGTTCGATCTGGGAGCACTGTTCCGGGAGCTCACGTCTTAAGGTCTGTATTTCAAACCTCAGGTTTACAAGTTTCTGCCCGAATTCATCATGGATAGTACGGGCAACCATTTTACGTTCGCTCTCCCTCACTTCCTGAAGATGTGACGAAAGTTTTCTCAGCTCCTCATTGGTTTTTGCCAGCTGTTCAATAAGTTCTCTGCTTTTGAGATAATTAGCTATTCGCTCAGACACCGCGTTTACAAAATCATTTTCCATCTTCAGGTGCTGACCATCTTTCTCCAGGAGTTCTTTTTTATAAAAAACCTCAATTACCCCTACTTCCTTCCCGTTAACCGATATGGGAGATTCAATTTTCAAATTGCTCTCATAAAACCCGGCAGATTCAAAAATCTTATCCATATAACAGATCCGCACTTTTGCATCACTGTGATACAATGCCTTTTCAAGGCTGTCGTGAATATACCGGAATACCGCATCAGGTGAGAGGTCCGGGATATTCATGACATCCGAAATAAAATAAAGACTTTTAAGCTCCTTCAGTAATGTCAGAGCGTGATCATCACTGCCAGCTGATTCCGCGCCTGTTTTTCCGCTATCACTATCTCTGCCGTTAGTAAATATCTCCTCTATCAGGTACTTATGCTCAGTTTTAATTTCAGGGGTTATATGCCGGAGCGCCTTCTCGAGTATAAATTTATCAAGGTTAAGCTCAGCACCGGACGACAAAAGTATCACAGGGAGCTCAAGTCCCTGAGACTTCCTCAACAGTTTTATATCATCTTCATTTGTCAGCGCGGAAGAACCTATAATTACCAGTTCAGGAGAGTTAAGCAGTATTTCATCAAGATCAATACTTTCACATGAGATAATTTCAGTATTCTCATTAAGATTATTGAGAATTCTCTTAATCTTCCTGGATACCGCAGCATCATTAAGAATCAGAATTACCCTGTTATTCATCACAATCCGCAACCTTAACAAATTTTAACAAAAACGCTTTTCAGACAATAATCTCTTCAAACTTATGCATAAGATTAACAGCATTATCTACTGCCCCTAAAGCCTCATCAGACAGTTCCATGTTTATGCCTAATAATTTTTCATATTTCACGCCTATGCCGAGAAAAAGCACAGACTCACAGAAATCCTGAACAAACTGAATTAGATACTGTATCGGTATTGAATGAGTATTGAACATGCCCATCTCTTCATTGGTCACGTCAAGAAACTGCGCATCGCCCTCATCAAGACCAAGCACCGCATCAGCGATTACGACAATGTCCGGCCCGTAAGCCCTTATCAGATTAATCTGGTTTTCAGGACAATCTTCACCATGGAAGACCTCCCAGCCGCCGCTCTTATTTATCTGTTCTCCAAGAGCATAACCTACCCCGTCATCTCCACGCAGAGTATTGCCTATTGTAAGTAAAGCTTTTTTCATACAAAACCTTTATCCGTTTAATTACAGCGCTTCAAGAATATAATACAGCATAAAACTCAGACCTTTCACTCGCTGTCGTTTATTCCTGACGAAACCCTGTATTACCCCTCCCTCCGGCCCCCGGCACAGGAAGTCCGCAGGGAGAGCTGAAAGCCGACATCATCTGCATTAATTCAATGGCAGAATCCTAATCATCATATTTCTTAATTGTGAGAAATCCCTCTTTAAGATTAACCAGTTCCTCCCTGAGCCGGCACTCCGGCATTTCAGGGAGAAGTCTGGCCGCATGTTCAGGGTATATATCGATCTCAAAATAAGTATTCAGATTACCGAGTTTAAATCTTCCGTATTCATCGCATTTTTCAACGATGGCGTTATATTCCGCATCTTCCATACGAAGGATTTCCCGGGAAAAATCTATATTACCCGTCCCATGCCCCACTTTCAGTATATGAAGCTTAATCTGTTGGGCTTCGACATTCGAACTCATCGAAGGATCAACAACCCGCTCTGCCAGTTTAAAAATTCTAATCATTTAAGCACCTTTTATCAGATACCTGTTTTTACCATCATCGCCCATTCTCATCATCTTGTCCAGCCATTGCATATAAACGTTGTTGTGCAAGACACGGAGGCACTCTGCATATCTCGGATCCTCCTCCTGCCCTATAAGATGCCTGATAAGTTCAGTCACCTCAGCAACGTCCTCTGCATTCCTGACAGTCTGCATCGCTCCGCAATACTTCTTAAAAAGCACCCTGCCATGAATATACCCCATGAGTGACTTGCTTTCCATGTAGATATCTCTTTCAAAAAGTATATTGTTCAGTATAGACTTTCCGTCAAAGGGGACCCTGCCGTCATCATTGTCATATACCGTCTTCTTGAGCTTCTGGTCAATAAGTCCCAGGGCAATAGCAAATCCCTGGAGGATTGTCGCCGGGTGAGGAGGGCATCCAGGCACATAAAGGTCAACCGGGATATGAGAATCTATCCCCCCCCAGTTGCCATAGGAATCATGGAAAATCCCTCCTGAACATCCGCAGGCGCCCACAGCTGCAACGATTTTCGGGTCAGGCATTGCTTCATAAGCCCTTAACAGAGGATACCTCATATCCCGTGTTACTGATCCGGTACAGACAAGAATATCAGCATGTCTTGGAGAGGCTACAAGTTTAAATCCAAGACGTTCAGGATCCCAGAGCGGGGTAATAACAGCGAAAATTTCAATATCGCATCCGTTACAGGAACCTGCGTCAACCCTGTACACGAAAAAAGTCCGTTTTATCTTTTCAAGGTGAGCAAGTTTTTTCTCTACGGTATTTTCTTTCTGAATATTTTCAGGAACTGTATACAGAGGAGCCATCATTTACCTCTCTTTGTCATTTGGTTAACGTAATTATCTATCGCCTCTTCTCTTCTGCAAACGGGACAGATATTCAGATGTTTCGTTTTCTCTTCAATCATAGATTTATCCCATCCGGTAGAAGCGAGTTTATCACTTACATAGTTAACGAGACGCTCCGTTGAATAATAACTGTTGCACTTTTCACATCTCTTCAGCTTCATCTCCCCTGTTACCGTGAGGTCCTCTTTATCGAAGAGAACGCACATAACATACTCTTTTGAGAGCGTGATGGCTCCAGTGGGACATACCTCATCGCAGCGTCCGCAGAAAATGCACCTGTTATAGTCAATCTTCCAGACTGAAACCCCGCGCTCCTCATCCTTTTTCAGGCTCAGAGCGTTGGGAGGACAGACTGTAACACAGGCCCCGCACCCCAGACATTTTTCATAATCATATTCGGGCTTTCCCCTGAATCCATCTGTTACCTCGTACGGAACAACAGGAAAGTTGTTTGTGACCATTTTTTCTTTTTTTGCAAATTCCAGTATCTTCATAGGGCGCCTCTCATTAATTCTTCAGAGGAGAATCTTTTCTTGTTATTGCGTACTTCTTCAGATCCTCCATCTGTATAATTTTTGATTTCTGCTTTTTAACATCAACTACCGTGACCCTTTCAGAGCATGAATAGCACGGGTCAAGTGAGCCTACGATAAGAGGAGCGTCAGCCACAGAATTGCCTCTGAACTGAAACCTCAGGCTGGGCCAGTTATTGTACGTTGATGCTCTTACTCTCCACCTGTGGACTTTCTGCGCATTACCATGCATGGTCCAGTGGATGTCCTCACCACGCGGCGCCTCAACATATCCCACACAGTGAGAAAAAGGTTCAACAAAAGGTTTCTTAACCATAATCGGGCCTGCAGGCATAATCTCAAGACACTGCCTTATAATAGATATACTTTCAAGAACTTCATCTGCCCGTACAAGCACCCTTGAAAGAACGTCACCATCATTATAAGTAGGAACCTTGAACTCAACATTTTTATACCAGTCAAAGGGGTGATCATACCTTGCGTCTCTTTTAAACCCTGATCCTCTGACAGTCGGGCCGACAGGAGAAAAATCCCTGGCAACCTTTTTATCAAGTATACCTATTCCTTTAAGCCTTTTAAGGAAATTGGGAGAGTCTATTATGCCCTCAAGGCATTCTTTAAAATCAACCTCCACCTTTGCCATTATTTTCAGCATTTCCCTGCGTTCCACGTCAGTTATGTCACGCCTTACACCGCCGGTAAGAATCATCCCGTATGTTTTTCTTCCGCCTGTAAGGACCTGGGCCATCTCCATCGTATGTTCCCTTATCTTGAACATCTGGAGAAAAGCTGTAACATTACCGGTAAACTCACTGGCAAGGCCTATATTTAGAAGATGAGAATGGAGCCTCTCTGTTTCAAGGCATATGGTCCTTATAGCCCTGGCCCTCAAAGGGACCTCCAGTCCTGTCACATTTTCCGAACTCTCTATACAGGACACGGCATGGGCGAATCCGCATATACCGCATATCCTCTCCGCGATAAAGGCCATCTGGTCATAGTCCAGCCTGTTTTCAGCGATCTTTTCAATACCCCTGTGCACATAGAAAAGTTTGTAGTCAGCGTCTATTATAGTCTCGCCGTCAACAAAGAGCCTGAAGTGACCCGGCTCGTCTGATGTTATGTGAGTCGGCCCCAGAGGAACATCCATTACACCTTCGCTTTCCGGGTAAAGGAACTCGTAATCCGGTTCACTGTCAACATCATAGGGGGCGAACTTTTCCCTGTAGTCGATTGAGTCCTTCCTGAGGGGATATATCCCTTCGGGAAAGTCATCTGAAAGCGAAAGCCTTCTCTGGTCGGGGAGCCCCTCCGCCACCAGCCCCATCATATCACGGGCCTCACGTTCATACCATACAGCGGCCGGAACTTTACGCGCCACAGAGGGATAAACCGGATCATGGGCAGGAATAAGGGCCTTTACTGTCATCCAGCATTTCTCTTCAGGAGGGAGTTCATCCCCCTCCTCCATCTTGTTTCCTTCCATTGAAAGAACATAATATACCGCGTAATTTCCGTTAATTTCCCTTTCATCATTAGCGGCCATTGTAGAGAGCCATCCACCCATGTCATAATAGAGAGTCCTTACAACTTCCGGGAGATCGTTTCTGTCTACTAATATTGTAATCTGATCTTCAGGCTAATATCTTATTACTTCCACCTTAAACCTGTCTTTAAGAGCGGATATAAAACTTTTGCCCCTGATTATTGTATTTTCCATTTCAGTCTCCTTAAGTTTTACTGATTCAGCACAATCGCAACAGCGCTGTTAATCAATGAAAGCAGGCCTTCAGGCGGCATTATACCTATAACACAGACTATTACTGCCAGCACAACCAGAGGAAGATTCGCAATGGCCGATACTTCTGAAGCATGCCTTACCTCGCCTGCCGGTTTTCCGAACGTCACCTGGATGAACTTACTGACCAGCCCGTAAAAAACCACCGCAAGCCCCAGAAGGAAAATAGCAATCGCAATATACTGGTGGGACTGAATACCCGCTGTTATAGTATAAAACTCACTTGTAAAAATCGCGAATGGCGGCATACCCGATAATGAAAAAATTGATACGCCGAGAAGGAGTGCTGTTACAGGAGCTATCCTTACAAGTCCCCCCATCTTTCCGGCATCCCTTGTTCCGTAAATCTCCTGGAGATTACCGGAAGTACAGAATGCAAGGGCCTTTGTAAGTGAATGGTTTATTACATGAAAGAAAACCGCGAATATACCCGCCTTACCGCCAAAAGCCAGTGCAGACGCTATTATACCTATGTTTTCAGTAGAGCTGTATGCAAACATCCTCTTTATATCATTCTGCCGGATTATAAAAAGTGCCGCTATTACTACTGAAGCCAGACCCACGATTATCATTACCTGGTGAAGGAATGCCCCCATGTCAGGGATGCGGTTCATCACCGTATAATACCGGAGTATAGCCGCCATCGCGCATTTAAGGAGTACAGCAGAAAGGAACGCCGATGCCGGTGCAGGTCCTTCAGCATGCGCGTCAGGAAGCCATGTATGCATTGGTGCAAGACCGGCCTTTGTTCCGAAACCTATTATTATAAAAATAAAGATTACTTTCATCAGTTCAGGATCAAAATTTGCCGCATTGTCCATCAGTGATGTCCAGAGCATAGCGCTGTGAGCATCTCCGATTACATGATAGGCGGAGCTGTACATCAGTACCGACCCGTAAAGAGCAAATGCAAGACCGATACTGCATATAATCACATATTTCCAGCCGCCCTCTATTGCCCTTCTATTCCTGTACAGTGAAACAAGAAAAACAGATGATAATGTTGTTGCCTCAACTGCAACCCACATCAGTATCATATTATTTGAAACAACTGAAAGTATCATGGTAAAAATGAACACGTGAGAGAGTGAAAAGAAAAGCCTGGCGTCATTAAACCCGATCTCACCGTTTTCAAGGCCCCATGAAATATATTTTACAGAATAGAGGTTTATAAGAAGACCCACCACTGAAATAACAAGGACAAAGATCCCGCTTATTGAATCAAAAAGCAGAAAATCATTTAATATCATATACTTTTCACCGTGAAGCACTGAAGCGACACAGTTTAATCCAGCTAAGGATGTTGCCACTGCTGCCACAAGGTGCATAGCAAACAGGAGAGCCCTGTTGTTCCATCTCGCACCCGCCCATATTGCTATAGAAGCAGCAAGAGGGATTAAAAGCAGCAGATTAATCGCACTGTTTATATTACCGTACATACCATTACCCCTTTAATTCATTCGCTTGAGAAGTATCAAGGGAACCGAAATGATGGAAAAACCTCATTGCAAGAGCCCCCATAATTATTACCGAAAAGATTGCATCTGTCAGTATACCCATCTCCACTGTTTCCGGGGCGTTATACGCCGTAAGAGCAAGAGTAAGGTGGGCGCCGTTTTCAAACAGGCAGTATGCGAGAATCTGTTTAACCGCAGATTTTCTGAATACAAGCCCCAGTATCCCCATCATAAAAACAAATATGGATACGAGGATCGGAATCTGAAGTTTCAGAAGAGAAAACCTGATAAAAATCGGTTCCAGCATAATAGCCACGGCTATAGATACTCCAAGTGAGATAAAGGGGTGGAAAAGTCCACCGAATGGAGCTTCTTCATGTTTAATACCGGTTTTTTTAATTATCATCAGTATGAGAAACGGCACGAGAAGTACCTTGGTTAAAAAAGCCGTACCTGCCCATATATACAGGGTCCCTATTGAATGTTCCCACGCAATAGCAAGAAATATCAGCACCAGCGTAAGAGTCTGCAGGGTGTATATATGAGTTGCCCTGTTGAGGTTCCGCACCTCAATTACGGCAAAGGACATTACGGCAAGAAAAAATGACAATCCAACTATCAGTCCGAGTTCCATTATCCTACCCTCCCTATTATAAACAGTATCAAAGAAATAAAGGCAAGGGCGAAGGCACCCGATGCCGCAAGCCTTGTATCACCTATCCTGAGACGTGTACTTACGCCTTCAACAAATGAAGCGAAGTAATAAAATACAACGAGCTTGATTAAAAAAAGCAGCAGTGATACAAAGGGGTTGCCCACAACAGGCCACGGAAGATATATCGTGATAAAAAGACCCACAATGGCAATCTGTTTCAGAATAAGGGAACCGTGTGCCAGAGCCAGCCTTTTCCCCGCGTATTCAGCGAGAAGACCTTCCTGGACCTCCTGTTCCGCCTCAGCCATATCAAATGGTTTCTTACCTGTTTCAACATATGTTGCAAAGAGAAAGGCCACCCCGGAAAATATAAATACCGGGAGCACCTTTAAAATTTCGGGAGAACCTATAAAATTTTTTATCTCTACAAGATTGGTGACTCCACCCGCGAGGAAAACTACTACTACTGCGGAGAGTACTATAGTAGGCTCAACAAAAAGGGCAATCATCTGCTCCCTGCTGCCCGCTATACCCGCGAAGGGGTTTCCTGAATCAACGGATGCGACACCAAAAATAAATCTCATGAGCGCAAACAGATAAACTATAAGAAAGAGATCCGATGCCGCAGAGAGCGCGCTCCCTGAATGCATAATCGGAAGAACCGCTATAACGGTCGCCATTACCGCGAACATAAGGTAAGGGGCCGTACGGAAAACCCATGTTCCGCATTCCGGAAGAGTTTCCGATCTTTTAAAGAGCTTAATTATATCCCTGTATGTCTGAAATATATCAACAGGGCCTCTTCTGCTCTGAAACTTTGCGATCATAATCCTCTTAATACCGTCAAGAAGAGGGCTTACAAGGATAATCGCAACAACCTGAATAATTAAATAGAGTATATCTAAACTTTTCATTTTATCCCTCTACCCGAAAATCGCTAATATTATGAATAACGCCAGCATTATCAATACATACGAAGCATATATCTGCATCCTGCCGTTCTGAATCACGTTCAGCATCCTGGCCAGCCCGCTGAAACCTTTAATAATCGGGGTATATATTATATCCCACCAGATATCCCTTGCGTGTGAGCTGTATTCAATTTTACCAAAATACCCGTTTGTCTCTTTGAAGTGCACGTCACTTCTGTAAAGCCAGTTCATTGTCTGACGGAGAAAACCTGTAAAAGGAGATGCTGTGATCTGCATCCTGGAGGTATACTTCGCTCCGCAGGCCCAGGGCTTTGTCATACGTGTCGTAGAGGTACTGTCTTTAAATATCATCGTAAAAATCACGGGAACAAAAATCATGGACACGAATATAACTGACATCAGGAAGGGGGAGACTATCGAACCTGTACCTGATTTAACTGTTATACCCGCAGCTACATCCAGTCCTGAACCTGTGATATATGTTATCACGCCGACTATTTTCGAGGCAGCGTAAGGAGCGCCCAGTCCAAGAGCTATACATGCGGTTACCAGCACGAACATTCCGGCCACCATAAGAACCGGAGACTCTTTGGCCTTGTCCCAGATATTCTCATCCCTGGGTGTACCGGTAAATATAACGCTGTAGACTTTTACGAAACACATAACAGCAAGTACACCGGTAAGGGCAAGAGCCACTATGGCCATTGTAAAAATCAGGGTTCCTGAAAAACCGGCACCAATCGCCGCCTGAATAAGTGACTGGTAAGTGAACCATTCACTGACAAAACCGTTAAGAGGAGGAAGAGCCGAAATCGCCATTGCCCCGATAAGGAAAGCAAACGCGGTGTAAGGCATTTTTTTCCCCAGTCCTCCAAGCACTTCCATATCCTGCTGATGTGTCCTGAAAATAACACTACCGGCGCCGAGGAAAAGAAGTCCTTTAAACGTGGCGTGGTTAATCACGTGGTAAAGTCCGCCTATAAAGCCTGCGGCGGCCAGTATGGCATTGCCGGTTGCCATACCGTAAAAGCCGACGCCGCAGCCCAGGAGGATTATGCCTATATTTTCAACCGAGTGATACGCCAGGAGGGCCTTCGTATCATGCTGGGTGAGAGCATACAGAACGCCTAAGAGCGCGGAAAGAGCGCCGAAAACTATAATCATTATTCCCCACCACTCATTAAGGGGGAGCCACATGCAGGTCCTGATTATACCGTATATAGCAGTCTTGATCATCACCGCTGACATAAGTGCGGACACATGCGATGGCGCGGCAGGGTGAGCTTCAGGAAGCCATACGTGAATAGGGAAAACACCCGCCTTTGAACCGAAACCGAAAAAGAACAGCAGAAACAGCACTGTTGCCATAACCGGCCCCACTGCCGTGCCCTGGAAATCCTGAAAGTACAGAGAACCTGCTGCTGATGACATGATAAGCATACCGGCCAGAATTGCCGCCCCTCCCACATGAGCTATTACCATGTAGAGGATTGTGGCCTTTGCAGTCTTCTCTGAGTCATTAAAATGGATAAGGAAGAATGAAACAAGGGTCATCAGTTCCCAGAATACCATGAACCAGAACACATGAGAGGCCGAAACAACCATAAGCATGAAAACCATGAAAAGGTTGAAGAAAAACCCCATTGCTCCAATCCTTGCAGACTCGCGGTATTCTTCAGCGTAATGAATACCGTAAAGCGAAGCCGCGAATCCTACCAGGCATATTACAAAAGAAAAGAAAGCGCCCAGCGGATCAAGAGTGAATTTCGCCGCCATAACAGGGAACTGAACAATAAGCTCTTCGGTCCCCGTGAGGTTCATAAAAAAATACCAGATCCCGTAAAGGGAAGCGGCTGCCGGAATACCAAAACCGATATAGGAAGCTGCTTTCTGAAATTTATATAAAAGGAGCGAAGCGACTGCTCCCGCAATAAACATTAAATATATCGCTGACATCTCTATACCCCTTTACCGGAATCTTTTTTCTGCGAAGAGAGCTTGTCCTTAACCATTGACACAATATCAAGGACCGCTTCCCTGGATTTGCCGTCAATAGTCGAGTTTTCCATCTTCCCGGAAGTAATAAAAGTAAGAGCTTTATTGGGGCAGGCCTCAACACATGCCGGTCCGCCTTCTCTTCCTTCACAGAGGTCACATTTAACCGCAACACTCTTTTCACCGGTAGCAACTGCTACAAATTTATCAACCGGTTCTTCAAACATATAGTTCACAGAGGGCATAGGCTCCGCTTCAGGGAGAACACAGCCGAAGGGGCATGCCATAACGCACATCTTACAACCGATGCAGAGTTCCTCGTGAAGTTCAATTTTGTTTTCACCGAATTTAATGGCACCGGTCGGGCAGACATGAGCACACGGAGCATCTTCACAGTGTCTGCACTGGTTCGGCATGGAGCCGGACTCGGTATGGATAACAACAAGTCTTGGTTTCGCGACCTTCCCCCTTTCCTTGGCGGACTGGTAGCAGGCTGACATGCATGTGTAGCATGCCATGCATTTACTGGGATCACAGATCACAAAACTGTTTAATTTTTCATCTACGACGAATGACATATTATGCCCCCTTCCCGATTAAATTCATATTTTCCGGTTCCTCTCCATGAGATTTATAATCAGACTGGAACTGTTGCACCTTCTCTCTCTGGATTTTCAGAAACTCTTTTTCAGAAATTTTCTCGATATTAACAGCCGTAACCTTATACTCCGGTATTTT
>Ga0116162_10002488_pt1 | contig 11436 bp, 5 predicted proteins | sample AD_UKC105_MetaG_FD_89875 | JGI IMG/M metagenome (GOLD analysis project Ga0116162, IMG submission 89875) | Active sludge microbial communities of municipal wastewater-treating anaerobic digesters from Hong Kong - AD_UKC105_MetaG | ecosystem: Engineered > Bioreactor > Anaerobic > Digestate... | reverse complement strand
TAAAGCAGAATCAATAACTGTATAAGTTTATTTTAGGAGCTTTTTGAATATTTTTTTATCAGATTATCAGTGAAATAAATTCTTTGCAATAAAAAAAATAAAAAAAATATGTTTTAGGTGTTGTATAATTAAATAAAAGCATTTATTTTTGCCACTCGAAACACCAAAATAGTGTTGAAAATTCCTCAGTAGCTCAGTTGGTTAGAGCACCTGACTGTTAATCAGGGGGTCATAGGTTCAAGTCCTATCTGGGGAGCAAAATATCAAGGGTTAGAGAAGCATCTCTGACCCTTTTTTATTTCCTATACAAAATCTATACAAAAAGAACGATGTTAACTCTAAACAAATATAGTAATTTAATATTGCTATTTAAATAACTTTGATGTAATTGCTTTTAATTTGTATACTTTTTTGATTAGATATTTTTATCTGTTATTCTGCATCGATAAAGATTTCTTAATGATTATTATTTTCAATGCATTTTTCACAGAATAAGTCTCTGATAATTTCGTAATCTAAAATCTGAAAGTTAATTCTTACTTTCTCAGTAAATAGTTTGCACCATTCCTCATTATCCCATTTGTCTGCGTATTCGAAAAGAAAATGGAAAGTGTCAGTAATATTAAATTCAGGCCTTGAATAATAAAGTATAAGGAAAGTCCTTATTATTTCTTTGTTTTGTGTTGTTTTATATAAATCGGATAATATATTGAGGGCATACTGGTCGGCATCAAATAAAATAAGGAATTTTGCTGCCTGAAACCTATATGTTTCGCTAAGTGTAGTATCGGAAAAGTAACGATAAACCACCCGAAGCGAATTATTATATTTGGAAAAGTCAGATGTTGGGTCTTCAATATAATTTAGTATAAGCGTAGCAATATGATAAAAAAGTTTAATGTCATCAACTACCACTGTAGTATCATCCGGGTTAAATTTATCCAGGTTTGTTTTTAGGTCAATTAAAAAGCTTTTATCAATACGGTCCGAATTTACTAGCTGTTCCCTATAACGATTATCTATGGTCATAATAAAATAATTAAACGCAGGGAATAGTTCCGGGTCTTTTTTTTCGATAAGCCAGCTTAGCAACATATATTTATTACTTAGCGACAAATCTTTGTTGTGGCTGATATAAAATTTTACCCGATCATACTCCAACTGACGAAATTTATCCTTATCATTATAGGTATCCTTGTATGGGAATAAGGTTGGAAGAGAATCCAAGATTTTCTGATTGAGTTTATCTTCTGCAATTCTTGCAAAAATATAATGTTCAAGATCCGATAATTTTTCTTTTTCAACTTTCGAAATAAATTGTTTCCCTTTTTCAAACCTTTTTTCAATCCTGTTATATATTTCTTTATACTGTGAAATTGCATACTGAATTTGTTTTTCTTCCGTCAGGATTTCTTCTTTTATCAAATATAAATTTACATAACGTTGTTTATCGAGACGGCTATCCAAATCTTTTAATGGTTGATCCAGGCTTAAAAACCGCTTAACAAATTCAGAAGAGGTATCTTTTAAAAAATCGTATTTAGTATTGTATAATTGCTTTTTAAACAAATCCCAGTTCTCTTTAGTATGAACAAATAAATGGAAAGTATCGGCATATTCTTTTTTAATTATGTTAATAAGGTTTTGTGCCCGTTTCTGGTATAGTGTCTTGTTTTTTTCTTCGGGCCCTTCCACACTGGCATATGATGTTAAAATTCCAAAATAGGGCTTGTAGTTTTTAGCATCCAGTTTACTGATTAGTAAATGTGCTGTAGAATCATCTATTTTAGTTTCGTTACGTTCGAAATAGATTTTGTAAATTAAAGTATCATAATCGGGTTTGAAATTGATTTTAACATCCCTAACTTGAAAATGAAAAGGGATTGTATCGGCTTGTATTGGGTAAAATAAAAAGCCTCCCGATTTTTTATAAAAAGGGAGAATGTACTGAATGCAATTATCATTGAGGAATACCAGGTTAATTTCAAATAAGCTATCACTTATGGTTTCGGGTATTTTACCAAAGTTTATAACCAGGGTTTTATTTTTTCTATTTTTTTGCTGTTGAGAAATAAGTTGATACAACTGTTCCTTATAAATAGGTTTAATTACTGTGCCATTAAAAATACAGGCATTGTTGCGACGTGATGGCCTTGTGTAATATATTGAATCGTTCGTGTAATGGCTGAATGGGATAAACTCCAATGTAAGCCCGTCCTTTTTATTTCTGAACAGGTTTCTGATTTCGTTATACGATGCAAACTGAATTTTTACAGAATCTTTTTCCACAAACATGCGAATGTTTTTAGTTTTCAGTTGCTTGATAAAATTGTCAAAAAGTCGCGAATTTTTTATTTTTTCGCCCGATTTGATATTCCATGCATGTTTTCGATGTGGGTTAGGCTTTGTGTATTGTTTTTCGTTCTTCTTATTAGTATACTCAACAATTTTTTCTTTGGATTTGGTTGCACTTTTGGTTTTGCCAAACGTTTGCACAGCATATAAAGCTTGTGTTTGCTTGTTGTACGAAACCGATACTCCTGTAATATTAAATTCGGGGTTTATAATGTTTTTATAATGCCCCGGAGAGTTTTTCCAACCTTCGGCAAGAGATTTCGCAACGGATTGGTAATCCCTTAACATTTCTGTATTATAAGGTTTTTTTGGATCCGAAACCGGCAGAAATAAATAGGTTTTTGCCACATTTTCCGCTGTCGAGAGATACTTACCCCCATAGTATAAAATTCGTTTATGGGGTGTTTCCCATTCGGGATTTTCGGGTTGTGTATGCCCGGTATTATTGGTTTTTAATAAATATGAGGAGTGGTTTTCAGCTGCCAGGTAAAGGATAGAATCATTGCTTAATGGAGATAGTTTTTTCTCTGCACGCAAACCATTAATCCCTATTTCAATTAGGTGTTCAAGATATGGGTAATCGATGTTTTTATAATCGATTTTTTGGGCATGAATGTGTTGGATTATAATTAAAAGAAATAGATAAAATATTAAAAAAGATCTTCTCATTTAATTTAAAACAAATTATTAGATTTAAATAATATTTAGTTCATATAATAATGCTAAAACTTCTTTCTTTCTTTCACGCCTAGATGCATAACGTATTAATTTACTAATGTTTACGTTATATTTCTGAAAAGTTATTTTAAATACATCCTTTAAATCCATTTTTCTTGCTCGATAGTATTCAGAACCGAAAATTAAAGAATGAACCAGAATACCTTCAATACTTAAGGTGTTATAATTATTAATGTTTATTACTGGCATATCTTTTAATAAAGGATATAATATAACGGCTTCTTTAAAAGGTGTAATATATCTTTCAGTAACTTCTTTACTTGGTTTTAAAAATACTCTTTTGCCTAAATGAATAATATCATAGAAAAACATTTCTAGATTTTCTTTAGGAATGTGTATAAAAATATAGTGATTTTTAAAAGGGATGCTTAGCATTTCCGCAATAGAATAGTTTTCATATATTAATATAATTGTATCGTTAGGCAAGAATTGCTTGATCCTATTATAAAACTGTTTAGCCTTATGGGATAATTCTGGAAAATAGTCTTTTTTTTCATGAAAAGTATATACGCCACGGCCAATACGAATTATAAAACCTTCTTTTTTTAGTTTATGTATCCACCAAGAACAAGCGTTTGAACTTAAATTAGTATTGAATTTTTGAATTGCTCTTTTTAGCTCTTCAGTTGTAAAAAAAGTTTTTTCAGTGAATTTCTTTAGCAACAGTTTTTTTATTTCTTTTTCCACGGTAGTGCTTTATGCCCTTAATATTAAATCAAAATACAATTTACTAAACTTTGTCAGATTAATTGAATATTTGCCATAAAATATTTTTTTTTACAACCTTTAAGTATAGATTAAAAGGATTTTATAAAAAACGTATAATTTGCAATTAAAAAGTTACAAAAAAAATATTTAATTTTAGAATGGTTGGAAAAGATATTGAAATTATAGTTTTTTATATTATTCAATTAAAATGAGAATAATCAGAGAAAACCCTTATAGAGCAATTGGAGTTTATTGTGGATCATCTACAAGAGAAATCCAAAAACAATTAGCAAAAGTTAAGGCTTTCTCAAGAGTAGGTAAACAAACGAAACTAGAAACTGACTTCGAATTTTTAGGAGAAATTAACAGGAATAATGAATTAATAGAGACTGCAGCGATTAAAATTGAACAAGCAAAAAATAAAGTACTATATTCTTTATTTTGGTTTTATAAATCAAATCATATCGATGAAGCTGCTTTGAATTATTTGGCAAAGAATGATACAGATAAATCAATAGAAATATGGAGTAAGCTTGTTGATACGTCAAATGAAAAAGTAACACAAAAAAACTTTTCTTCTTATTTAAACTTATCTACATTATTTATCGAGTTAGGTTATCAAAACAAAGAACCAGAGCTTTTCTTAACAGGAATTAATTTTAAAGGTAAGGCATTATCTTCTGATGTATTTAGTGATTTTGTACAAAAAATAGCTGGTGAAAATATTTTATTGAATCAAGAAGTTATTTCTAATGAAGTTCTTTTAGAAATAATTAAAGTAACTGATAAAGGCGATGTTAAAGTAAACTATTCTGATTTAATGGAAGCTTTCTCAACATTCCCAGAAAATGTCAAATCACAGTTAAGAAAAAAATATACAGAAAAACCAATTCAAAAGACTGAGCAGGAGATAGAGTTTGCCAAACAAAAAAGAATTGAAAATCCATTAAATGCTGATAAATTCGGAGAGAACCTTTATACAAATACAAAAAATCCTTTAATGTTTCTAAAAAAAACTATGGGTAATAATAGTATAGAAATACAAACATTATCCAATAGTTTGGCGAATGAAGTTCTTCAATGTTCAATTGATTATTTTAATAAGCATAGAGAGTTGGAAGATATTGATCCAGGAGAGGAAGCATTAAAAATTGCTAAATGGGCTAAGAGTGTTTGTATGCCTGGAGCAACATTAAATAGAATTGAAGAAAATCTGCAAGTAATAGAAGAATGGGTAAATGATAAGGAAGAAAGAGAACAATATGCTAAATGCAGCAAATCTTTAGAATTTATTGGTTTTAAACTTCGTGAAGTGGAAGATTATGATCCATCTTTAGATTTGGCAGAAGATTTAATTGAGGATTGTACGTCTGAATTACAAATAATAAAGAAAGAATTAGGTAAGGAAAATGATATCTATATAGATTATTCTAGTGCAGTAGGAAGTACCGCTCTAGGCATTATTGTGTTTATTTTAAACAAATTACAAGAAGATTTGATTCATGATCCCTTAAAACGAATCGATTTTCCATATCAACTTAGTAAAGCATACGATATATTGAATTTGATAAAAAAACTTGACATGAATTCAGAAGCCAAGTCTAGGTATTCAAAAAATTATCAGGTTATAGTTGATATGCTACGAAAAGTAAATCCTTCTAAATTGCATAAGAGTACTGCATCAAAAAAGACAAGTCAACCTAAAAAAAATACTCCAAAAGTTAATAAAGAAACTGTAAGTAGGAACTACAGTAGATCAAGTAATTCAGGTGCAACTACTGTTTATATTGTTTTTGCTATAATTGTTTTAATTATCTTTTTTTCCACATTTATTGATAATGATGACAGCAGCAAAACAAATACCTATAGTACTGAGAATTATACAAGTAATGACGATAATTCTGAAAAATCAAGTGATTATGAACCTGTTATTAAAGAGAGTGAATATAAAGGCAATAAACTAACTAATGGTTCTTCTCCATACAATTCTTACTTCGGTAAGGGAATCTATAATCAAAACCATCAAAATTGGATAACATTCAAAAATGGGTATAATACCGATGCTATTGTTTGTTTAGTTAATTACTATACAGGAAAAACGATAAGAAATGAATACATTCAGGCAGGAACCGGCTTTCAAATGACAAATATTCCAAATGGAGTATATTATATGAAAGTATTTAGTGGAAAAGATTGGAATCCGATAAAAAGAATTAATAATGGAAAAATAATAGGTGGATTTGATACTGATATTAGTTTTTATGAATCAAAAAATATTTCTGACCTTTTAAAACTCAACGATGATGGATATAGGTATTCAACAGGTGAAATTACTTTATATCAAGTTTCAAATGGAAATATGCAGACTCAAAATATTTCTGAAGATACATTCTTTAAATGATGGATTATGAAACAAGTGAAATCTTAAATGGGATAAGAATTTATAGACCAAATTGTTATTTTAAAACATAAACAGGATGCATAGGATAAAAAAATGTCTAAATTCATAACCAAGAAAGTGAACAAAGAATAGATTTACTAGTACTCCTTATTAACCCTAAAATAAGTAATAATGAAAATAATCTCTGAAAATCCTTATCGAACAATTGGCGTTTACAGTGGATCATCTACAAGAGATATTCAAAAACAATTAGCAAAAGTTAAGGCTTTCTCAAGAGTGGGTAAACAAACAAAACTAGAAACAGATTTCAAGTTTTTAGGAGAAATGAATAGAGATGTTGAATTAATAGAGACTGCTGCAAATAAAATTGAACAAGCGAAAAATAAGGTTTTATATTCATTGTTTTGGTTTTATAAATCAAACCATATTGATGAAACAGCATTAAATTATTTAGCCAAAGATGAAACAGAAAAGGCTATTGAATTATGGAGTAAGCTTGTTGATGCTTCGAATGAAAAGGTAACATTGAAAAACTTTTCTTCTTACTTAAACTTATCTACCTTATTTATTGAGTTAGGTTATCAAAATAATGAACCAGAACTTTTCTTAGCAGGAATTAATTTTAAAGGGAAAGCAATATCTTCAGATGTTTTTAGTGATTTTGTGCAAACAATTGCCGGAGAAAATATACTTTTAAATAAAGAAGTTATTTCTAACGAAATTCTATTAGAAATTCTTAATGTAGTTGACGGTGGAGAAGTTAAATTAGATTATTCAGAGCTATTTGATGCCTTTTCGTCATTTTCTGAAGCAGTTTTATCTGAATTAAGAAAAAAATATACTGAACAACCAATACAAAAGATCGAAAGGGAAATAGAGTTTGCTAAAAAGAAGAGGATTAAAAATCCAATAAAAGCCGCTAAATATGGAGAAGAGTTATATTTTCACGCTATCTCTGATTTAAAGAATTTGAAAAAAATCTTAGATGATAATAATGTTGAGCTAAGAGGTTTAATAAATAAGTTAGCTGAAGAGATATTGGAATGTTCAATTGCATTTTATAATTCGAATCTTGAAGATGAGTTGGAAACAAATCTTATTGATAAGGCATTGAAACTTGCTGAATATGCTAAAAAACTTAATGTTTCTGGAAGAGTTGAAAATAGAATTAATGAATCAATAAAAACTTTAAATACAAATCGTTTCCAAGATTGCTATAGAGCAATTGATGTATTAAAAGCAATTAAAGACGTATTTATAAAACTTCATCAAGAAAATAAAGGGAAAGCGTTTTGGGAACAAAAATCAGTTAATAAAACTAAAGTTTTAGAAGTTCTTAACCAAGAAATTAAAAATGATGTAATCGAAAAGATTGGAAAATCTAAGAATAATGAAATTATTAATGAATTTTATGATTTAATAGCATATATAGGAGTTCATTTAGGTGATGATAGAGTTATTGAGAAAATGGAATTGAAATTATACAGTACACTATCTTCAGATAGTATAATAGCAATAAGGATTAATGAAGAAAGAACTCAAAGAGAAAAAAGAAGACAAAAAAAACAACAAGCAATTCAAGAAGCAGAAAGAATTGCAAATGAAAATAAGAAAAAGGAAAGTGATAGAAAAACAAAAAATACTTTAATATGGTTTGTTGTAATTGCATTAATAATTATAGGTTCATTGTTAATTTGGGGTACAGACTCGTTACCCGTATTAGGTATCATTGGTTTCTATATTTTGTTAGGTTGGATAAGAAACTCATAAATTTAAATTATATGAAATATAGATTTGTTTTAATTATTATGTTGCTAGTTTTTAGCATTTTTAAAAATTATGCTCAAAAAGATAGTCTAATTAACGTTCAAAAACTTAACAAACTTAAAGTTGAAATTGAGAATATCAAATCTGAAAATGATAAATTATCTCATAACTATAAGAACTTGTATAATAAATACAATTCTATAAACACTAGATTTATAAATTATCAAAAAGAAATAAATCTGAAACTTGATAATTTAAAAGAAGAAACTTCATCTAATAAAACTCTTTTTGAAAGTACAACAACGGAACTTAATGTAAAATTAAAGAATTCAGAAAAAAATACTAATAGTTTATTTGAAACTTTAAATAAAAGGTTCTCAAAAAATACCTTGTATTGGATTCTTGCTGTTGGATTAGTTATTATATCATTAATTATTACAGCAATTCTGCTAAGAAAGCTTATTCTTAGTAACAAGAAATCTTTGATACAGGATATAGAAAAAACGAGAATAAATATTGAAAATGAGTCAGTGAAGTTAGATAATAAGTTGCTGGAGCTACTTGAAAAACAATTATCAGTTAAAGATACAGATACAACTAAAAAAGATTCTAACAATGAAGAAGTAGATCACTCACTTGCAATAAAAGTGGCAGATGAAATAGTAAGGATACAAAAGAATTTATCACAAATGGATGAATCAATTAAAGGAAAGAAACAACTAAATGCATCTATTGAGAGAATACGTTCAAATTTTGAAGCTAACGGTTATGAAATAGTAGATATGCTTAATAAACCATATAATGATGGGATGAAAGTGCAAGCCAATTTTATTCCTGTTGATAATTTAAAACAAGATGAACAAATAATCTCAAGAATAATAAAGCCCCAAATAAACTATAATGGTGTTATGATTCAATCAGCACAAGTTGAAGTTAAGCAGGGTGTTTAAAAAAAATATTAAAAAATGGCAAGACAAAAAATAGACTTTGGAATTGATTTAGGAACAACAAATTCTGCAATTGCAAAAATTGAAGGTGGAGAGCCTAGAATTATAAAAAGTGATACACTTAAAGATACAATTCCTTCATGTATTGGTTTTAATAAGAAAAAATATATTCTGGCTGGAGATTCAGGATGGAATAACCTTAAGGCTGATCGGTTAAAGGCGATGAAAAATTGGAATTTTGAAAGTAATTTTTTCATTGAATTTAAAAGAACAATGGGAACTGATAAAAAATATTTAAGTTCTCATATGAATGAATCATATGTTTCAGAACAGTTGTCAGCAGAAGTTCTAAAGAAATTAAAATCATTTATAATTGAAGAAGATATATACTCATCTGTAATTACAGTTCCAGCAAAATTTACAATTAATCAAAAAGATGCTACAATAAGAGCTGCTAAGTTAGCTGGTTTTAAGCATTGCGAGTTATTACAGGAACCAATTGCAGCTTCCATGGCTTATGGATTAGATGCAAAATCTAAAAATGGTTTTTGGTTAGTATTTGACTTTGGCGGAGGTACATTTGATGCAGCATTAGTTAAAGTAGAAGAAGGTATAATGCAGGTAGCAGATACTGAAGGAGATAATTATTTAGGGGGTAAAAATTTAGACTACGCAATTGTTAATGAAATCATTATCCCTTATTTACAAGAAAACTATGTGATAGATAGTATTTTAAATGATGATAATAAATTACAGATTCTTCAGGAAGCAATGAAATATTATGCTGAAGAAGCTAAAATACAATTGTCCTTTAATGAAAATCACAATATTTTATCAGACCTGGGAGATATTCCGGGTGAAGATGATGATGGAAATGAATTTGAGCTTGACATAACTGTTACTCAAGATGATTTAGCAAAAGTATTAAGTCCTATATTTCAAAAGGCAATTGATATTACAAATGAGTTATTAAAACGAAATAATCTAAAAGGGATTGATATAAGCTCATTAATATTAGTGGGAGGTCCAACCTTTTCTCCGATTTTAAGGGAAATGTTAGAAAAGCAAATTTGTAAACCAGATATAAGTATTGATCCAATGATAGCAGTAGCAAAGGGAGCCGCTTTATTTGCTGCAACTATTGATATTGCTGAAGAGATAAAAGAATCAAACAGAGATAAATCAAAGATTCAACTATCATTAGGTTATGAATCAACTACAGTAGAGTTGGAAGAGTTTGTGACAATAAAAATTGAGCCAGAAAAAACTGAGGGTAAAATACCTGAAAAAGTTTTTGCAGAGATAACAAGAGGAGATCGGGCCTGGTCAAGTGGAAAAATTGAGATTAATGACACAGGTGAAGTTATCGAAGTACAATTAAATGAAGGAAAACCAAATTCATATCAGATTAGTTTATATGACGATAAGGGCTCTTCTTTAGAATGTGAGCCAAAAGAGTTTACAATAATACAAGGGACAAAAGTTGGATCTGCAACTTTACCTTATAATATTGGTATTGAAATAATGGAAGGTAGTGCTAAAAAGGGCGTTGTTGTGCCCGTTAAAGGATTAGAAAAAAATACTTCATATCCTACAACCGGAGTTAGAAATGGATTAAAAACTCAAAAAGAGATAAAACCAGATAATGCAGATGATTTTATAAGAATAAGTGTATTTGAAATGGATTATGGAGCAGAAGGCTCAAGGCCAATATACAACGAGCATGTTTTTGATGCGATTATTACTGGAGAAGATTTACCAGCCTTTTTACCTGAAGGAAGTGAAGTAGATGTTACAATTAAGTGCCTTGGTGATGGAAAAATCAATTTATCAGCTTACTTCCCTTTATTGGATTATACGAAGGAATTAATGTATGATTCAGAAGCTGGAATTCAGAAAGAGATCGATTCTAAATGGCTTGATTCTGAAATAAGAAAAGCAAAACAGTCCTTAACTATGATCGAACAGGAAGGATTGTTTAACGACAAAGATGAATTACAAAAAATACACAATGAGTTAAATGAACTAGAATTAAGATTTAAACAAGGGAAAACTGATTATGACAGAAAAAAAGATGTTCTGGATAGTTTAAAAAGAAAATGCAGAAGGATTGATGAAATTCAAGACCAAACAGAATGGCCTAAAACTGAAGAAGAATTGAAAGATGTATATTATAGATTGGAAGAATCAAATAAACAGTTTGGTAATGAGAAAACAAATAAATTAGTGGATCAGTTTAAAGAACAGATCCCGGAAGTTATAAAATCCAAAAATGTTAAAGTATCTCGGCAAATTATGGATGATATGCGTTCATTAGGATTTGCATTGATAGATGCTGGGCTTGGTGCAAAATTAGAAATAAGTTTACTACATAACTTTAATGAAGAATTTGAAACTCATGATTGGTCTGACAGAAATAAAGCTAGAATGATTATTAATCAAGGGTTACAGGTTGCTGCTTCAAATCCAACAAAAGAGAAATTAAGACCAATTATCTTAGCGCTTTATAAGTTATTACCG
>Ga0116162_10002474_pt1 | contig 11467 bp, 9 predicted proteins | sample AD_UKC105_MetaG_FD_89875 | JGI IMG/M metagenome (GOLD analysis project Ga0116162, IMG submission 89875) | Active sludge microbial communities of municipal wastewater-treating anaerobic digesters from Hong Kong - AD_UKC105_MetaG | ecosystem: Engineered > Bioreactor > Anaerobic > Digestate... | reverse complement strand
TCTTCTGGGGGCTAGGCTTCATTGTGCTGACCATATTCAGCATAGTCAGGAATGACTCCCCCGGTGTTTTGCAGATTGTGGTTGCCATTATGGTATTGATCTGGGGGCTGAGATTATCGGTGCACATATTTAAACGGAACCTTGGGCGTGGCGAAGATTTCAGATACGCGAACTGGCGCCGGACATGGAAGTTTTTTACACTCCGCAGTTATCTGCAGGTTTTTATGCTTCAGGGCTTTTTTATGCTTGTTATCTCCTGGCCCGTGTTACATGTGCTGAACAACCCCTCCCCTGCTGTGCCCGGATTTATTCACGCTTCGGGGCTTTTGGTTTTCCTTGCCGGCTTTCTTTTCGAAGCCATCGGAGACTATCAGCTGGCTGTTTTCAGAAAAAATCCGGATAATGCCGGGAAACTCATCACAACAGGACTCTGGAAGCTCACGCGCCATCCGAATTACTTCGGGGAAGCCTTGCTTTGGTGGGGATTCTGGTTGCTGGCCCTGCCCCTGATCGACGGTATTTATACAGTGGTCAGCCCTTTGGTTATCACCTGGTTGTTGCGCTATGTGTCGGGAGTGCCCATGCTGGAAAAGAAATATGAAGGCCGGCCCGATTGGGAAGCATACAAAGCTAAAACGCCTGTTTTCATTCCGTTTTTGCGTTGATTTCGTCAATTTAATCAGTTTATTTCCCGGCTTGCTCACAGGTGCCTTTCCTGGGAAATAATTTCTGTTTCCTTCTTTCCGTTTTTCCCTATCCCCCGCTTTTTATACCTTCGCAGCAGATTTATTCCGAACTGTATTCCTGTTAACGACAATAACAAATTCATTTTTAATATGATCAACCAGCAACTTATCAATCCACGCAGCATCGTAGTAATCGGTGGCTCAAACGACACAACCAAGCCGGGCGGAAAAGTTCTTAAAAACCTGTTGGAACACCATTTTTCAGGAGATGTTTATGTCACCAACCCGAAAGAAGATGAAATTCAGGGAATCAGGTGTTATAGAAATCCCGGCGATCTGCCCGATTGCGATCTGGCAATCCTTGCCATTGCCGCCAGATTCTGCCCCGAAACAGTTGAGTTGCTGGCCAGAAAGAAAAATACCCGCGCGTTTATCATTCTTTCGGCCGGTTTCCATGAGGAAAGCGAAGCGGGCGCCCTGCTGGAACAACAAATTGTTGATACCATCAACAGTGTGAACGGTTGCCTGATAGGGCCCAACTGTATTGGCGTGATGAATCATCATCATACATCTGTATTTACAACGCCAATACCAAAACTTGATCCAAAAGGTATAGATTTTATCTCGGGTTCGGGCGCTACCGCCGTTTTTATTATGGAGTCGGCCATGCCAAAGGGGCTTTCATTTTCCAGTGTATATTCAGTAGGAAACAGCGCGCAGATGGGCGTGGAGGAAGTACTTCAGTATCTTGACGAAAGTTTCGATCCGGAAACCAGCAGCAAGGTAAAACTGTTGTATGTTGAAAGCATCAATAAACCTGACCTGCTGTTGAAGCATGCCTCCTCCCTGATCCGGAAGGGATGCCGCATTGCCGCCATCAAATCGGGCAGTTCTTCGGCAGGAAGTCGTGCAGCCTCCTCCCATACCGGTGCCCTGGCAAGCAGCGATTCAGCTGTTGACGCGCTTTTCAGAAAAGCCGGCATCGTCAGGGTTTACGGCCGTGAAGAGCTGGCAGCCGTCGCCTCAGTATTTATGCATAAACCGCTCACCGGCAAGAATATTGCCATAATTACCCATGCAGGCGGCCCGGCGGTAATGCTCACCGACGCCCTTTCGAACAACGGCCTGGAGGTACCCCACATCGACAGCCCGGAGCTGCTGGCTAAACTTCTTCCCGGTTCATCCGTAGCCAATCCCATCGACTTTCTGGCTACCGGTACTGCCGGAAATCTTGGGGATATCATCGATTTCTGTGATAATAAATTTGACAATATTGACGCTATGGCCGTCATCTTCGGCAGTCCGGGACTTACTGAAGTGTATGATGTATATAAACTTCTGGATGAAAAGATGAAAACCTGCCGGAAACCCATTTATCCGGTTTTGCCTTCAGTGATCAATGTGAAAAACGAGATAGAATATTTTCTTTCGTTGGGCAGGATAAACTTCCCTGATGAAGTGGTTTTCGGTAACGCTTTGGCGAAAGTTTACAATACGCCTGCTCCCGCGGCTCCTGCCGAACATCCGGCTGTTAACAACGCTGTCATCCGCAGGGTGGTCGATGAAGCCGAATCCGGGTACCTGTCTCCTGACAAGGTACAGCAATTGCTGGATGCCGCCGGTATTCCCAGGGCAGGCGAAGCGGTTGTTACAAGCCGTGAGGAAGCCGTTGATGCGGCAGGGACGCTCGGCTATCCCGTGGTTATGAAGGTAGTAGGGCCCGTTCATAAATCGGATGTGGGTGGCGTTGTCCTGGATGTTATGGACGCTGAAACCGTTGGACGTGAGTTTGACCGTATGATCAATATCAAGGACACCACTGCAATACTGCTTCAACCAATGTTAAGCGGAACCCAGATTTTTGCAGGTGCAAAGTGCGAACCCAAATTCGGCCACATGATCCTGTGCGGACTCGGAGGAATCTTTATCGAGGTGCTGAAGGATGTGCAATCCTCACTGTCACCCGTTTCGGCAGCCGAAGCATCAGAAATGATCAAAAGTCTGAAATCCTACAAAATCATTCAGGGCGTTCGCGGACAGGAAGGGGTAAATGAAACTGCTTTTGCCGATGCGATTGTGCGTCTGTCGGCCTTGTGCGAAGCCGCCCCCGAGATTGCTGAGATGGATATTAACCCGCTGCTGGGTAATGCCAAAGGTGTGGTAGCCGTAGATGCAAGGATCAGAATAGAAAAATAGAAAGGAAACGAAAGAGTAACATATCAGAATAGCAAAGCCCCGCAAAACGGGGCTTTCTCATTATGTTACTCTCGAATTCTTAAGAATCAGCAAGTGATTCCCTGTAAACTCCTGACGGCTGTCCAGTCAGAATACCGGCTTTTACTGTCCGGCCGGGGTTTTGAGTTTATCTCCGGTTTCTTCGATCACCTGTTGCTTCCAGTTGTCCGGATATCCGGGAAAAGATGGAGACAGCGGATATCCCCACGGATTGCGCAGTAGTTCACCGTCCTTTTCCTTTTTAACGTTGCCATCGAGGTATTTCACCAGAAGGAATTCGCCAAGCTTCCGCCATCTGCTAACTGTAGATTCAGCTGTTTCAGCGGAGTATGCGGTAAGAACTTCCCTGCCTTTTTCAGGATCTGATTTGTAAAGCGCGAGTGCTTTTTTGTCAATCGCAGGAATTTCTCCGGCGAAACGGGTTTCAAGTTCCTGCTGAAGTTTTTTAAGGTCAGGCATTACCCGGTTATAAAAAAGGTAAGCAAAATGGGCAACCCGGTTAAAAACCCAGAAAGCAGCTGTTTCGGAATAGGTAAGCATATCTCCGTTGCCCTCCGCCACGCAATGCGGCACTTTTTGAATCCCGCAATAAAAAGGCATGTAGACAGTCGATCCGGCATCATCAACCCCGAACCAGAAAATGCCCCCGATATGGTCAGGCAGCCAGTTGCGCATCTGGGCAATAAAAGAGAAGCCTGTCTGCTGCGTTACAGTTACCCGCTCGTTAAAATACTCCTCTCCTTCATATTTCCAGGTCAATGGCCGCCAGCGGTATGGCAGACCGAAGTTTCCGGCCCCTATATCCCGCGACATATCGAGTTCCGTTCCCTGAAGGTAATCGCGCTTGAAGTTCATCAGGTCCTGCACACTCAGTTTGCGGTCAGGCTTAATGTAAAGGGGCATCCTTTCCTTTTCAATGGCTCCGGCGGCATAATCAAAGTACTTCTGCATACCGCTGTTCACATGGTTGAACATGGCCCAAACCCTTAATTCACAGAATCGTGCTGCACCAAAGTTCAGCGGGGCGTAAACATCGCTGAAACTGAATTCATCATCTTTGCCGGTAAAATAGCCCTTTTGGCGGGCAAAGGAGATGACATCGTGACTGTAAATAACTTCAATATCAGGTTGATTCAGCAGCTTAAAATTCTTACTGCTGATAGATGTCCTGCCGTTATCCAAAGGGAATTGGGTGATCCGGGCATGATTGGCATGGGCCGAAATATACCCGTCGGGTATGCGCACGGCAACCCAGACAGCACCCTTGTCGGCATTCACCGTCTTTTTCGTTTTTTTATTCAGCTCCAAACGGGTTCCCTTGCCGATGATCTCCATGATCCATACTTCGTTAGGGTCACCGATGGAGAATGATTCGCCGGTGCTGGCATACCCGAATTGCTCAACCAGATCTGCAATTACCTTTATGGCTTCGCGGGCGGTTCCGGCTCGTTGCAACGCCAGAAACATCAGGCTGCCGTAATCAACAATACCGGTGGAGTCCTGCAGTTCAGGACGGCCATCAAAGGTGGTTTCGCCAATCGCTACCTGGTGCTCATTCATAAAGCCAATCACCTGGTAAGTGTGCGGCACCTGTGGTATTTCGCCCAGAGGCCTGGCGGTTCCGCGATCGTAGAGGGTAACCATACTGCCTTCGGGCCAGTCAGCAGCCGGACGCCAGTAAAGTTCTCCATAGCGGATGTGGGAGTCGGCCGCATAGCTGACCATCGTACTTCCATCGGTGGATGCACCTTTGGTTACCAGGTAATTCGTACACGAAACGGCCGGAAAAATTGACAGGAACAAAATTGGCAGTATGAGTGCAAATCGCTTTTTCATAAGCTGAAGTTTTTATTTAGGTGCTATTTTTAATTAATTATTATTCAACTTTTTATTGATTAGAATATTTGCTGATCTCTTGCTCAATCAGCGGCAATAACCCTGGCGTGAAAAAGCATGAGATATGCAAAAGGTCGCCTTCCGAAGCTGTTACCTGAGTTACACAGAGTTTAACAATTCTCAGGCCTTTGCCGTCTTCATATACTTCAAGTTCCGCTTCATCTCCCCTGAGGTTAGCCAAGTCATGATAACGAACCATTTCAAAACCCTGGGTTCGCAGAAACTCATCCGAAACATTGTAATAGCCATGAGCCAGTCCTGCAGTTTCGGTATCAAACAACTGTTGTTGCTCACTGGTAAGTGTTTTCATGAGATTAATTTAATTGCGCCGGCTAAAATACAATCTTTGACTGTATTATCGGGTGAAGATGCCCCGACAGGTAAATTTACAGGCAATTGAAAAGATGGGATACCGGCTGACCCAAAAGTTGTCCGGCAGGACGAATGGCAAATAAAGTATTGGTGTTCAATTATTTAAAACCTAATTAGCAGTAATTGAATTATAAACACATCAATTATCGGGGTTATCATAAAAACTTCAGAGTCTTCTTTGATAGAATTATCTTATCATTGCAAGTTGATTTTATTATCTGCATCTTACTAAATATCAGCGCAATGATTATAAGTGAAAGTGCCAATCTCCACCGTCTGGTCATTCATAAAACCGGAAACAAAGGAAAGGAAGAAGGAATAAAATTCTCAAAATCACCCGTTCAGCTCAATGAGACAATCAGGGATCTGCTTATCAGGTATTTTCTGTCCCCTTTTAAGCAGCAGGAGTATTTCAATTTCTATCATGATGCGGATCTGAGCCTCAATGAAGTCTTCCATTTTTCGGCAGCCATTTTCGATGATCCAGGCAGTTTTTACCTGAACTCGGTGAATCTGGCCAACCATTTATATGAGTGTTCGTCTCATCCGAAAGTTAAACCGGGGGAGCTCTATATATCATATTTTCAGAATCTTGAACTCGACGGGCAAGCGCTTGACGCCATCGGAATATTCAAGTCCGAATCGAAAGAAACCTTTCTGAAAGTATACCCTGATGGCGACAATTTTACCATTGAACATGAGGATGGTATAAATATCAACAAGCTGGATAAAGGTTGCCTGATCTTTAACAGCGAACGTGAAAACGGTTTTGTGGTGGCATCCGTCGACAACCTGAGCAAGGGCAACGACGCCCTCTACTGGATGGATGATTTCCTGAAAGTCAGGCAGCGGAATGATCAGTTTTTTCAGACCAGCCAAACGCTGGCCCTTTGCAGGAATTTTGTAACTGAAAAGTTACCTGAAACTTTTGAAATTGACCGGCCGGGACAGGCGGAGCTGCTGAATAAATCCATGAAGTTCTTCAGGGAGAATGACAATTTTGTAATGGAAGAATTTGTGAGTGAGGTGTTTGAGCAGCCAGAGGTGATTCAGACATTCAATGAATACCGGCGTGATTTCGAAGTGGAAAGGGACATGAGAATCAATGACGATTTTGATATTTCCGGGCAGGCGGTCCGCAAACAGGCCAGGGTTTACAAAAGCGTCATCAAACTGGATAAGAACTTCCATATCTACATCCACGGGAACCGCAACAACATTGAAAAAGGATATGATGAAGAACGCGGAATGGATTACTACAGGCTGTTTTTTAAGGAAGAGTCTTAGATAAACCGGCCCCTGCGGGATTTCTGTGCTAAATTTTCACAGCATGCCAATTTCCCTACCTTTGCCGGAAATTTGTCACCATCAATCAACATGAAGCGCAACGACCTGCTGTTTATTTCGGCCCTGATCCTGTTTTTCCTGCCGTTTTTTGTTTTCCCGGCTGTTTATGATGCTTACAACAGCTTCAATTCAGCCCACGGTATGATCATGAGTTTCGTGAAGTTCGCCATCCTGGCTACGCTTGGCGAAGTAATCGGTTTGCGGATCAAAACCGGCAAATATAATTCGCCCGGTTTTGGCATTCTGCCGCGTGCCATAGTTTGGGGCTTTCTGGGGTTGACCATCAAGCTGGCCTTTGTAATTTTCAGTTCGGGAACAATTTCATTCCTCAGCTATATGGGCTTTGAAAAAGCCGGTGCAGTAATGCAGGAGGGATTTTCCGTATCAAAACTGTTTGTTGCTTTCTGCATCAGTGTATTTATGAACACGATTTATGCCCCGGTAATGATGACCCTGCATAAGATTACGGACACCCACATCCTGAACACCGGAGGGACATTGAGTGGCTTATTTACACCCATTGATTTCAGGGGAATTATTACAAACCTGAACTGGGATGTGCAGTGGAACTTCGTGTTCAAAAAGACCATTCCTTTTTTCTGGTATCCCGCACATACAATCACGTTTCTTTTACCGGTTGATTATCAGGTACTTTTCGCGGCCATTCTCGGCATTGCGCTGGGCACTATCCTGGCCATGGCCTCGCTAAAAGGACGCTAAGCCGGTTTGAAGCTGAATATTTTTTAATGCAATTCCCGGAATATTTTTTTCATGAATCGCCTTGCCATGTTGAGGCAAATCTATAACTTGCCACCCGGTTCAGCCCTGCTGTTTTGAATACACTAAGTCATATCTGCAGTTTAAAATATTGACATGCAATGATTTGTAAATCAGGTCTTGCGGTGATCAAAACCGGATTGCATCAGTCTCCCTTTGGATTAAAAACCAAAAACAAAATATTACTATGAAAGAGATTTTCAGACATGACACTCCGGTCAATTATGAAGTGGTGTCGCGAAAAGTGAAGGAAATGGGGCTGGCAAGTGTCGGCAAGGCAAGCATCAGGGAAATCAAGCGGTTGGTTGATAACATCGAAAGGGAAACCGGCGACCGGTTTGTAAGGATGGAGATGGGTATTCCGGGAATGGCTCCTTCGGAAATAGGAACCAATGCAGAGATTGAGGCTTTGCGTAAGGGAGTGGCCGCAATTTATCCTGACATTGACGGTACACCTGAACTGAAGAATGAAATTTCAAGGTTTGTAAAGAATTTTCTGGACATAGAGGTAAAACCTGAGGCCTGTATCCCCACCGTGGGTTCAATGCAGGGAAGTTTTGCGGCATTTCTCACGCTGTCGCGTATGTCACCGGAACGCGACACCACCCTTTTTATTGATCCGGGATTCCCGGTACATAAGCAGCAGCACAGGGTGTTGGGCCAGAAATTTGAAAGTTTTGATGTATATGATTTCCGTGGCGACAAATTGCGTGACAAACTGGAATCGTATTTTTCGAAAGGTAACATCCATTCGGTGTTGTATTCGAACCCCAATAATCCATCGTGGATATGCTTTACCGATGAAGAACTTAAGACCATCGGTGAGCTGGCCAATCAGTATAATGTTGTGATTTGTGAGGATCTGGCTTACTTCGGGATGGATTTCCGCAAGGACTATTCCAGACCTGGCGTAGCCCCTTATCAACCTACCGTGGCAAAATATACCAATAATTATATACTGTTTATTTCCAGTTCAAAAGTATTCAGTTATGCCGGTCAGCGTATCGGGATGATGGTCATTTCCAATGATCTGTTTGGACGGAAGGTTGAGGGATTGAAGAAATATTATAATGTTGACATCTTCGGCAGGGCGATGGTTTTCGGGACTGTATATGCATTGAGTTCCGGAACAGCCCACTCGGCGCAATATGCCCTGGCGGCCATGCTGAAAGCTGCCAACGACGGTAGTTTTAACTTTATTGACGAGGTAAAGATTTATGGCGAGAAGGCTCATGCCATGAAAAAGATGTTTACCGACAACGGGTTCCATATCGTTTATGATACCGATGTGGACAAGCCGATCGCCGACGGGTTTTACTTTACCATTGCTTATCCCGGATATTCGGGTGAACAACTGATTGAAGAACTGATCTATTACGGCATCAGTGCCATTTCGCTGGCCATCACCGGCAGCGAGCATCTCGAAGGGTTAAGGGCCTGTGTTTCATTGGTTCATCCAGATCAGTTTCCGGCGCTCGAAGCACGCCTTAAAAAGTTTCACGAGCACAATTCCTGAAAAAACTCCCGCCTGGCATTTTAAATCAGAATGCTCTGAGCAGGTTGTTTAAAAGGATTATAAATTGCGCCTTTTTAGTTATTTTGCAAACGTTTGCGGAGTCCGGATTGGATAAAAATCTATAATTTCGCTGCATCATAACGATCAAAACCAAACTCATATAGACCATGGCAAAAGTAAAAGGTGACATTGTAATCGACATTGAGAAATGCAAAGGATGCGGAGTATGTATTCCTGCTTGTCCCAATGATGTGATTGCATTGTCGAAAAATGTGAACGGCAAGGGTTATAACTATGCCGAAACTGTAAATGAAGAGTGCATCGGATGTGCCAATTGCGCCATTGTATGCCCTGACGGGGTGATTACGGTTTACAGGAAGAAAATTGAGTAAGAATTTTAATTTTTAAGATTTATGAAAGAACTCAGATTAATGAAAGGCAATGAAGCCTTTGCCGAAGCGGCCATCCGCGCTGGTGCTGATGGATACTTTGGTTACCCGATAACCCCCCAGTCGGAGGTGATGGAATACCTGATGGCCGAAAAGCCACACGAGCGCACCGGAATGGTGGTTCTTCAGGCAGAGAGTGAAGTGGCTGCCATCAATATGGTATATGGCGGTGCAGCCTGCGGCAAGCGGGTGCTTACCTCCTCATCAAGCCCCGGAATCAGCCTGAAGCAGGAAGGAATTTCTTACATTGCCGGAGCCGAACTGCCCTGCGTGATTCTTAACGTTGTACGCGGAGGCCCCGGACTGGGAACCATTCAGCCTTCGCAATCTGACTATTTCCAGTCAACAAAAGGCGGCGGACATGGCGATTACCGCATGATCGTTCTGGCGCCTTCCTCCGTACAGGAGATGGCTGACTTTGCACGCCTTGGTTTCGACCTGGCCTTTAAATACCGCAATCCTGTGCTGGTATTATCCGATGGCGCTATCGGGCAGATGATGGAGAAAGTGGAACTGGATGAGCAGCGTCCGCGTTTTACCGAAGAAGAGATAATAAAAAACACACCCTGGGCAACCACCGGAAAAACCAAAGACAGGGAGCGCAATATCATTACTTCACTGGATCTTGACTCGGCAAAGCAGGAACTGCACAACCATGCACTCCAGGCTAAATATAAACTGATGCAGGAACAGGAGACACGTTTCGAAATGATCAGTTGTGAGGATGCTGACTACCTTATCGTAGCCTATGGTACCAGTGCCCGCATCAGCCAGAAGGCTGTTGACCTGCTCAGGGCCGAAGGCATCAGGGTAGGCCTGCTGCGTCCGATCACCCTTTTCCCCTTCCCGACTGAAATCATTTCAAAACTGGCAGATCAGGTAAAAGGAATCCTGACTGTTGAAATGAGCGCCGGACAGATGATTGAGGATGTAAAGCTTGCAGTCGGCTGCAGGGTAAAAGTTGAGCATTTCGGCAGAATGGGCGGTATCATCCCCTCTCCCACCGAAGTGGTTGAAGCAATGAAAACAAAAATAATCGGAGGATAATGCTATGGCTGAAATAACCAAAGAAGATATCCGGAAACCGGAAAATCTGATATATAAGAAAACCGATCTGCTCACCGACAAACCGCTGAGTTATTGTCCGGGATGCGGGCATGGAACTGCTCACCGCATTGTGATGGAAGTGCTGGAAGAAATGGACATACAGGATAAAACCATCGGAATTGCTCCGGTAGGTTGTTCTGTGCTTGCCTATGAGTTTATGAACATCGATATGCAGCAGGCCGCTCATGGTCGTGCTCCGGCCCTGGCCACCGCGGTGAAGAGGCTGAATCCCGATAAATTTGTTTTCACCTACCAGGGCGACGGTGACCTGGCTGCCATTGGCACTGCCGAAACCATCCATGCCTGCAATCGTGGTGAAAATATTGTTATCATTTTTATCAATAACGGAATCTATGGGATGACCGGAGGCCAGATGGCACCTACCACCCTGCCCGGGATGAAGTCATCCACATCGCCTTACGGCAGGGATGTGCATATGATGGGGAATCCCTTGAAAATGACCGAATTGGTGGCCCAACTCCCAGGTACTATTTATGTTACCCGTCAGGCAGTGCATACCCCGGCGAATGTGAGAAAAACCAAAAAGGCGATCCGGAAGGCTTTCGAAAATCAGAAACTGAATAAAGGCCTCTCATTCGTTGAGATTGTATCGAACTGCAACTCGGGCTGGAAAATGAATCCGGTTCAGGCCAACGAATGGATGGTGGAAAACATGTTCCCCTTCTATCCACTGGGCGATATCAAGGTGAATGACTAACTGAAATGCCGGTAATTTCCGGCAATTACAGACAGAAGCAGCCATTCCGGTTTTAAAAAATTAAAAAGCAAAAGCAATGACAGAAGAAATCATTATAGCAGGATTCGGAGGACAGGGCGTTCTCTCCATGGGTAAGATTCTTGCATACTCGGGCGTAATGGGTAATAAGGAGGTCAGCTGGATGCCTTCCTATGGCCCGGAAATGCGCGGGGGAACAGCCAATGTTACCGTCATCATCAGCGATGAACGTATCAGTTCACCCATTATTAATCAATTTGATACCGCGATTATTCTTAATCAGCAGTCAATGGACAAATTTGAGAAATCCGTGAAGCCCGGAGGCCTGCTGATTTATGACCCGAAC
>Ga0116162_10002470_pt1 | contig 11478 bp, 11 predicted proteins | sample AD_UKC105_MetaG_FD_89875 | JGI IMG/M metagenome (GOLD analysis project Ga0116162, IMG submission 89875) | Active sludge microbial communities of municipal wastewater-treating anaerobic digesters from Hong Kong - AD_UKC105_MetaG | ecosystem: Engineered > Bioreactor > Anaerobic > Digestate... | reverse complement strand
GGATCGTCTTGACGGCAATCGGTGCGGCTTTATCCAGCGGGAAGCGATACGCTCCGGTGGAAAGGGACGGGAACGCGACACTGCGGCAGTTGTACTCGACGGCAAGATTCAGCGCGCTGAGATACGCCTTGCAGAGCAGTTCCTCCTCGTTGTTAAGGCCGCGGTTCCAGATCGGGCCGACCGCATGGATGATGTATTTGGCGTCCAGCTTGAAGCCCGGCGTAATGACGGCCTCCCCGGTTTTGCAGGTGCCGATTCTGCGGCAGCAGCTGACAAGCTCCGCGCCGGCGGCACGATGAATGTACCCGTCGACGCCCTCGTCGCCCATCAGACTCGTATTGGCGGCATTGACGATCGCATCAACTTTCATATCAACGATGTTGCCTTTGATGACGGTAAAATTAGACATGGCACTCTTTCCTTTCCTTAATACTCAATCGCCTGATCGGCGTCTTCGAGATTTGCGCCGATATTAAGGGTATTGATGGTTCTGCGCTCCATACGCTCTCTCTCGGACTGCTCGACGATGAAATTCTTGATCTCTTTCGCATGCCGTACATGGCGCAGAACCAGCTCCGGATGTGTGACGTCCCCGGTTTTACAGACCACCGTGCCGATGCCGAACAGCCGCTCCGTCAGGGAAGTGCGAAGAACGGTGTCCTGAACTTTATAAAGATAACAGTCGTTCTCTTCCTGACGCAGGAAGCCTGTGTTGACCGTCAGCTGTTCGCCGGTGACCGTATACTTGGTAAAGGTCCACGGGAGGCCGAACAGAAGCCAGCGCTTCCTTTCGACATATTTCATCGCAGAATCCACCCCTTTTTAACCAATTATAGCATGGGAAACAAAAATATCAAGGGGATTTCCGCTTCTTAAAAGCAAAATGAACGAAAGAATATCCTCATTTTTGCTCGCTGTTTTCCGATTCCTGACGCATGCGCTCCAGTTTCGCGCGGGCACGTTCCGCGCTGCGCCGGCGAAGCTCGTTGACCGAGCTGAGAACCACCCAAAGCACGGCCAGCACGCCGGGCAGAAGAAGCAGCCAGAAGAATCCGGCCAGTCCCCGGTTCTCATATTGGAAGTGCGGAAAATAATAGAAAAACCAGAATACGTCGCAGGCGAACGTCACCGCCAGCATGGAGAGAATTCCCCAGAGAACGCCTTTTTTGTTCCGGTTGGTCCGGTTGACCAGATAGGCGGTCAGAAAGATTCCCCAGCAGACGCCGATTCCGATCAGCACCGCGACCGCTCCGTTCACACTGGAAAGCGCATACAGCCATGTAAACATCTCTCGTCATTTCCCTTCTTCAGACATTGTGTCGTTCCTGTTTCAGTCGCCGCTCACCTTGGCCCATGTATCCTTTAAGCCGACGATCTCGTTCCATGTGTCGCCGTATTTGCTGTCCCGGATGAAATAGCCGCTGCGGACAAACTGGAAGCGCTCGTCGGCGGGAGCTTTCGCGAGGGATTCCTCGAGTTTGCAGCCCCGATGCACGACGACGGAGTTCGGATCGAGAAAATCGCCGAAATCCCTACCCTCCGGCAGCGTGACCATATTGGCCTCGGAGAAGAGGCGGCCGTACTCGCGGATCTCGGCGTCGACGCAGTGCGCGGCCGAAACCCAGTGGATGGTACCTTTGGTTCTGTGGCCGTCGGCGGGCATGCCGTTTCCGGTCTCGAGATCGGCGGTGCAGCGGATTTCGGTGACGGTTCCTTCGGCGTCCGTCTCATAGCCGGTGCAGGTCACGAGGTACGCGCCCATCAGGCGGACCTCCCCCTGCGGCTTGAGGCGGAAGAACTTCGGCGGCGGCTCGGGCAGGAAGTCGCTCCGCTCGATCCAGAGTTCCCGCGTGAAGGCGACCTTCCGGCTGCCGGCATTCTCGTCGTTGACGTTGTTCGGCAGCTTAAAATAATTAATCTCCCCTTCCGGGAAATTTTCGACGACGAGCTTCACCGGGTCGATCACCGCCAGACGACGCTCGGCGGCGCGGTTTAATTCGTCGCGGATGCAATGCTCAAGCACTTCGATGTCGACCATGCTCTCCGCCTTGGAGACGCCGGCCGTCTTGATAAATTCAATGATCGAGGAGGGCGTGTATCCGCGGCGGCGCATGCCTTTGAGCGTGGGCAGGCGCGGATCGTCCCAGCCGTCCACGACGCCGTTCTCGACGAGCATGCGCAGATACCGCTTGCTCATCACGGTATGCGTGACGTTGAGGCGGGCGAACTCGTACTGATGCGGAACCGGCTCCGGGAACCCGACGTTCTCGACCACCCAGTCGTAGAGCGGGCGGTGGTTCGCAAACTCGATCGAGCAGCAGGAATAGGTGATGCCCTCGAGCGCGTCCTGAATCGGGTGGGCAAAGTCGTAAAGCGGATAGATGCACCATTTGTCGCCCTGACGGTGGTGGGTCTCGCGCTTGATGCGGTAGATCGCCGGATCGCGCAGATTCATATTCGGGCTCGCGAGATCGATCTTCGCGCGGAGCGTCTTGGCGCCGTCCTCAAACTCGCCGGCGCGCATCCGGCGGAAGAGATCAAGGTTCTCCTCCGGGGTCCGGTCACGGTAGGGGCTGGGACGGCTCGGCTTGCCGGCGTCGCTGCCGCGGTACTCCTGCATTTCGTCGCGGGAAAGATCGTCGACATAGGCCTTGCCGTCGAGAATCAGCTTCTCGGCAAATTCATAGCATTTGTCGAAATAATCGGAGCCGTAATAGATGCCGCCGGTCGGCTCGTAACCGAGCCAGCGGATATCCTCCAGAATAGACTGCACATACTCGTCGTCCCCGCGGGCCGGATTCGTATCGTCGTAGCGGAGATTAAAAAGGCCGCCGTATTTCTCCGCGGTGGAGGCGTTGATCCAGATCGCCTTCGCGCTTCCGATGTGTAGGTAGCCGTTCGGCTCCGGCGGAAAGCGCGTGTGGACCGGTTTCGTGGAACCGGCGGCGCGGTCGGCGTCGATAATATCATGAATAAAATTGGATACTTCTTCCGGCATGATCTTCTCCTCTGTTTCCATACAAATTCTTCGAAACGGGGCCCGGCCGGAAAACCGACGGCCCCGCCGTATTTATAAAATCAAACGAAAAACGGCGCGCGGGGAATTCTTTTCGGGGTGGGCTTTTGGCCTCCCGGCGGTTTCCTCCTGCGCCCCTTTAAAAAGCCGCGGAAATCCACTTCGGCAGACTTTTGCATGAGGCCCGACAATGTTCCGCCGCGCGGAAAGCGGCCTATAAAGGGCGTTTCAGAACGGGCGTTTTTCCTCCGGACTCCGTTTTTGAGCACCAAAAAGGGCCGTGGAAATCCACGTTTGTAGAGTCGCAGGTTAAATTTTGCGGCACAAAGCGCGCCGCAAAAGACGAATTTAAAGCCGCTCCAATGCCGAAGCGAGCCTTGCCCGGACTCTTTTTGCGCCCATGACGCGCATTACTTCGTACATATCCGGGCTGTTGACCCGGCCGGTGACCGCCATGCGGAGCACCGCGGAAAGATCGCCGACGTGGCCTTTATAAAGCTCGGGATGCTGTCGGTATTCCTTCGGCAGCGCGGCATAACCGTGGGCGGTACAGAGGTCACGGATCTTCTGGAACCATGCCTCCTGATCGTCGTGCTCATCATAAAGCGCCTGATATTCCGTGAGCACGGCGCGGAGATCCTCCGCGGGCACGTTCTCCGGGTATTCGCTGCCGGGAACGAACCATTCGTCGAAGAAAAAGGCCATGTACTCCCGGAATTCGCTCCAGACGGCGATATCCTTTCTCGGCTTCGGAATGCCGCGGCCGATGGAAAGAATCGCCTTCGTATAAGCCGGGGCGGCCGTGAGAAGAGCGTGAAAATCCGGCGCATACTGTTCCGCCCATGCGGTCAGGTAGCCCCAGACTTCCTCCGTCGTCATCATGGCGACGACGTTGCGGGAGACGTCGCGGAGCTTGTCGAGATCAAAAAGCGAACCGCTGACGCTCATTTTGTTGGTGGTGAATTTGAAATCGCCGATCGGAGCGGCCGGATTGGCGAGGCGCCACTCCTCAAAGTTGGAGTTGAGCAGCGTCATCAGGTATTCCATGACGGAAGGGACCGGATAGCCCTCGGCAAAATAATAATCCAACGCGAGCTCCGGATCCTTGCGCTTGGAGAGCTTGCGCTTGCTGCCGCCGTCCATCTTCATGAGCTGGGCGGTATGGACATATTTCGGCGGCTTCCAGCCGAGCGCCTGAAAGAGCTGAACGTGAAACGGCCATGTCGCGATCCACTCCTCGCCGCGGACGACGTGCGTCGTGCGCATCAGGTGGTCGTCGATCACATGCGCGAAATGGTAGGTCGGGATGCCGTCGGATTTGAGCAGGACGATGTCCTGATCGTTCTCCGGCATGTCGATCTTCCCTTTAATGAGATCGGTCAGGTGAAGATATTTCTCCGGGTCGCCCTCGCTGCGGAAGCGCAGTACCCAAGGCTTTCCGGCATCCAGCTCCCCTTTTATCTCTTCAAAACTGCGGCCGCGCCAGACGGCCCATTTGCCGTAATAGCCGGGATTCGCCTTCTCCGCTTCCTGCCGCTCGCGCATTTCCGCGAGCTCCTCCTCGGTGCAAAAGCAGGGGTAGGCCCTGCCCTCCGACACGAGCTTTTTGGCAAAGACGTGATAGATCTCCGCCCTCTGCCTTTGGCGGTAGGGACCGTAATTGCCGAACTCCCCGCCGTTTTCCAAAGCGCCCTCGTCGAACTGAAGGCCGAATTTATGGAAGACATCGAGAATCTTCTCCACGCCGCCCTCGACCTGCCGCTTGAGGTCCGTATCCTCGATGCGGAGATAAAATATGCCGCCGGACTGATGGGCCAGACGCTCGTCCGTCAGGGCGCCGAAGAGGTTCCCCAGATGCATAAAACCGGTCGGGCTCGGCGCGATCCTCGTGACTTTGGCCCCTTCGGGCAGGTCCCTCTTCGGGTATCTTTCCTCCATCTCCTCCGGCGTCGCGGTGACGTTCGGGAAAAGCAACTCGGCAAGCGCCGCATCCTCCATAACTTCTGTGTCCTCCAGTCGGTAAAATTTACATACGCAATTAAGATACCATAAGCGGGCGTTTTTCGCAAGAATGTGTTGCCGGGAATTTCGGCTTCCGCCCGGATAATTTTATTTTTTAGTTAGATTTCTCTTATTATTTAGTTAATTCTTGATTTTTACGCCGGAAAAAGTGGAAAAGCGAATTCCGGCCTGTTATAATGAAACCGGGTTTTCCGAAAAAAAACGCGGTGCACCCGCCGCAGAAAGGATCGGGATCATGCAGAAAAGGGAAAGAAGACTCGGCGACCGCTACGACGGACGGAAGATCCGCACTTTGCCGCCGATGGACTATGTCGCTCCCTTCATTATGAAAACGCGGAACGATGCCAGCAACCTTTTCGGCGGTTCGGCTGAACTGGGCAGGATCGAAAACTATATCCGAGGAAAAAGAAAAGAGGAGGGGCTCGACGGTTTCGGCTTCATGCACGTCATCGTGGCCGCCTACGTCCGCCTCGTCTCCCAGAAACCAGGGCTCAACCGCTTCATCGCCGGCCAGCGCATCTACCAGCATGAGGACATCACCCTTTCCATGATGGTGAAGAAGTCCATGGAGCTCAATGCGCAGGAGACCGCCATCAAAGTCGTGTTCCAGCCCGAGGACAGCATTTACGAAGTCTATCATAAAATGGAGGACGCCATCGCCGTGGCCAGACAGGAGGGCGATACGACGACCCTCGATTTTGTCGCACGGGCGCTGGTCTGGATGCCGAGCGTGCTGCTCCGGGCATTTATTTCTTTTATCGGCCTTCTGGATTATTTCGGCATCATGCCGAAAGTGCTGCATCAGGCCTCCTGTTTCCATTGCAGTCTTTTTATCACAAACCTCGGCTCTCTGGGCATTCCGCCGGTCTACCATCACCTTTATAATTTCGGCACCTGCCCGGCCTTCATCGCGTTCGGCGCAAAACGGACGGTCTACGAGACGCAGAAGGACGGCTCCGTTGAAAAGCATCGTTACATAGATTACAAATTCACTTCGGATGAGCGGATCTGCGACGGCCATTATTTCGCCACCGCATTTAAGGAATTCGACCAGCTCCTCCGCCACCCCGAGATTCTGGATAAACCGCCGGAGACCGTCGTCGAGGACATCGACTGAGCACGGCGGCTGCCGGATGCTCTTCCCCCGTGCCGCCGACGGCATGGCGCCGTCCTTTCTCGCCTTCACATAGGGCGGGCATGGGAACGGCGGCCCGCAAAACACAGAAACACGGCCGCCAAAACCGGTCCCTCGACAATACGGCCCTCCGGAACGCTTGAGTTTTTCTCAATGATCAAAGGAGGTTTCGGACGGCCCGTCTTTTTGGCCGCCCAGATAATCCATAGCCCCTCAGGGGCGATGAAGGAGGTTCTTCATGGGTTTTACCGCTGCGATCACCACATTGATTGTTGTTTTTCTGCTGCTCGCCCTTGCCGTCGTCTGGATGACGACGCCGAACCGCCGCCGCCCGTTCGACCTGCCTCTGGTCTGGGCGCACCGGGGCCTCCACGACGAGACAAAGCCGGAAAATTCCCTCGCCGCCTTTTGCGCCGCCGCGGAAAAGGGGCTGGGCTCCGAGCTCGACGTCCGACTGACCAAGGACGGCGTGCCGGTGGTGTTTCATGACACAAATACGGCGTGCATGTGCGGGGTTGACCGGACCGTTGCGGAAACCGACTGGGCCGTACTCCGGGAGCTTCGGCTTTGCGGCACAGAGGAACATATCCCGCTGCTTTCCGAGGCGCTGGAGGCCTTGGACGGCGCCCCGCTGCTCTGCGAGCTAAAGTGTGCGGCGGATCCGGCGGACTGCACGGTCTGCGAAAAGACCGCGCCGCTGCTGGACGCCTACGAAGGGCCGTTTGTGGTGGAATCCTTCAGCCCGTACATTCTTAAATGGTTCCGGGAAAACCGGCCGGACGTCATCCGCGGGCAGCTTTCCTGCGACCTGCGCCATCTCACAAGCGGCAAGCGCGCGCTCGCGTTCCTGCTCGGAAATTTTTTCACGAATTTCCTCGCAAGACCGGATTTTCTCTCGTGGAATTTCCGGGATTCCACCTTTGGGTTCCGTCTCTGCCGCTATTACGGCACACGGATCGCCGCGTGGACATTGCGCTCCGCAGACGAGGTCGGGCAGGCCGTCGAAGCCGGCGCCAGCTCGTTTATTGCGGAAAATTTCGACCTGTCGGAGGTTTTTTCGTAAGATGAAAGAGATTTTTGTTGAAGGCCGGACGCTGCCTGAAGCTTATCACAAAGCCATTCTCGCTCTGTATGAACAGGGCGACCTGCTCTCCTGCTCCGACTGGGGCCAGATGCAGAAGGAGGTCAGCATGACCTTCGTCGTCGACGAGGCCCTCGCCGAACCGATGGTCAGCCGGCTCTACATCGGCGGCTTCTATGAGCTTCAGCAGTATATGATGGAGATTCTCGACGGTATCCTCGATTTCAAGATCGGCGAGGGCAACTGCTGGGAATACACCTACCACGACCGCTACGCGAAACAGCTTCCCTTCATCCTCGCGGAGCTTCGCCGGAACCCCGACACCCGCCGCGCCATTATGAATATCCGGGATTTCGAGGTCGACAGCAAAAACGCCGATCCCGCCTGTCTGCAGAGCATCCAGTTCTTCATCCGGGAGGGAAAGCTTCACTGCAAGGTGATGATGCGCTCCAACGACGCGCCGCAGGCTTCCTTCATGAACGCCTTCGCGTTTATCATGCTCCAGAAAAAAGTGGCGGACGAGCTCGGTATACCGGTCGGTTCCTACACCCACCGCGCCAACAGCTATCACGCCTATGAAAAGACTTTCCGCATGCTGGAACAGTACGCCGAGGCCATCAAAACGAAGCCCATGGAGGAGCTGACCTACGAATACGAAGGTTTTTACAAAGACATGATGGAGGAGAGCATCACCGACATCCTTGCCGCCGTCGAAAAACTGAAGGAGCGTTCTCCCATATGAGCAACAAAGAGGATAAGACCAACGTCATGCGGATGCTGGATCAAAAAAAGATCCCCTACACGCCGCACGGCTATGAGCATGAGGGGGACGAACCGGTCGACGCCTTCTCCGTCGCGGAGAAAACCGGCATCCCGATTGAACAGATCTATAAAACATTGGTAACGAGGGGCGCTTCGGGCGGCTATTTTGTATTCGTCGTGCCCGGCGGCGCTTCGCTCGATCTCAAAAAAGCGGCAAAGGCGGCCGGGGAAAAATCCATCGCCATGATTAAGGTTTCGGAATTGCTGCCGCTGACCGGATACATCCGCGGGGGCTGCTCGCCGATCGGCATGAAAAAACCTTTCCCCACCTGGTTCGACGAATCCGCGCTCGCTCAAAGGACCATCTCCGTCAGCGGCGGACGCATCGGCAGACAGGTGGAAGCCGCGCCTGCCGATCTGATCCGTATGGCCAGCGCAAAGACCGCAGATCTCCGCTCGGAAGAAAAAGTAGAAGAAGAACAATAAAGAAACGGCAAGCCTTGTTTTGAGGTTTGTCGTTTTTTATGTCTGCTTGTCCGGCATGGATCGGTCCGCGGCGCTTTTTCTTTCTTCCGGACGTCGCAAAGCTGTATGCAAAAGGCATTTTTTATATTGCTTTTTCTCATTGCGGCGGAGGGTGGAAACGGCTGTTCATTCGACGAGGCACCGGTTTTCAGTTTATAGAAATGCTTATCATCGGTTTCTCTGTTTTCGCGGCATGGATAATGCCAACCGAAAAAAACATTGGTGAAAATAAAGGCTGTGGGCCGGACGCCTTCGTCGGACAACTCGGATCGGAAGGCGACCCTGCCACGATATTCTCCGGAAAAGGAGCGCCCAAATCCCCAAACGGCAAAGTTTGTGCGGCGGGTGAAGCCATCGTTCGAGCGGGTAGGTGAACGTATGCGGAAAACCTGCCCGGCCATTTTATTACGATTAGTATTATTTTCCCTTTAAAAAACGGGCCCTATTTCTTTTTTCCGGAAAGCGGTTCGCCCTTTCAAAATCATCACCTCTTTGCTTGACAGGAACGGTGTAAGTGGCTATAATAATAAAAATCTTCTACATTTGTCGAAGCCGTTCGGAGAAAAGAAGGTGTTTTTATGGCGAATAAGATTCGGACGCTGCCCGAAACGGAGCTGGCCGTGATGATCGCGCTCTGGAATTCGGAAGCACCGCTCACCGGCACCCAGATCGAAGAGGCGCTCGGCGACAGTCACGGCTGGGCGACAACGACCGTGCTCACCTTTCTTTCCCGGCTTGTAAAAAAAGGATTCGTCCTCTGCGAAAAAAAAGGGCGCGGCAATTTTTATTCGGCAAAGGTCACCAAGACGGAATATCTCGACTGCGAAAGCAACCGATTTCTGGACCGTTTTTACGACAGCTCCGTCATGAACTTTTTTCTCTCCGCCTGCGTACCGGAACAGCTCTCCGACGAAGAAGTCGATCAGCTCGAAAAGGTCGTCTACGGGATCCGCAGCCGAAAACATCCGGCCAGCTGAATTAGAATCCAGAATGCGTATCCGGGAAACCGGGATACGCATTTTTTCATCAACGGCGCTTTCCGGAGACGCGGCAGGAAAGGAAGGCTGCCCCTGAATTTTCCCCCAAAAAGCAGCGGCCCACCGGAGAATTCATCGCCCGGAAGAACAGGTTTCGCGGCAGGCTTTAAAATATACCGAACTACAAATATAATAATTATGATTATATTTTAACAATATTTGGCTTATTTACGGCATTTTTTATTAAGGAGGTACAAAGATGGAAGAGACAATCCGGACGGAACTGTTTTCCCTTGCCGAGCCGGACTACGCTGCCTTTTCCGGAAAATTGATCCCGCAGGAGGAGCATTTGCTCGGCGTACGTGTGCCGATACTGCGCCGGATGGCAAAGGAACTCTGCAAAGCGGATTGGAGACATGCTCTCTCTTTCGGGGAGGATCTGTTTTTTGAGGAGACGATGCTCCGTGGCATGGTGATTGCCGGCGCGGCCATGCCGACAGAGGAACGGCTGCGATATACCATGGAATTTCTGCCGCGGATTCGGAACTGGTCGGTCTGCGACAGCTTCTGCGCCTCCTTCCGGGACATCGGAAAAAACCGACAAATCTATCTTCATTTTCTGACTCCGCTGCTCGCCGACGAGCGGGAGTTCACCGTCCGTTTTGCGGAAGTGATGCTTCTCGACCATTTTGTGGAACCGGAATTTGTCCCCGCACTGCTGGAGCTTTACGGCTCCGTCCGGCATTCCGGGAGTTACGCAAAGATGGCCTGTGCCTGGGGCATTGCGACCTGCTATGCCGCTGCGCCGGAGGAGACGGAATGCTGGCTGCTTCAGGCTGATCTCGACCGCGAGACCTTCCGTCTCGCGCTGAAAAAGATCGCCGAGTCTTTCCGGACCCGGGAGCGCGGCCGGGAACTGTATCGGATTTATGGAAAGCTTCCCTCCGGTTCGGCCCGAAACGCTTCCGGAAGATGATCGAATTTTACAGTCGAAATAATCCTATTTGTATTATATGTGGACTCATCGGACCCCCGTTCAACCGGCATCTTCCCTTATCTCTAAAGGGATGTCCGATTCTAATCCCCTGACAAGACGCCGAACAGGAGCGTTTCTGTATCGCCCGCTCCAACTTGCCAAAACAGTGAGGCCCGACCGTTTGGCTCATACTTCCCGAAAAAATACGTTGTTCGATGTGAAAAGCAATATATTTTTTGGACCCCCGGTAAAGCGAGGGTAAGTGAAAACGACAAAAAAGAACCCCTGTTCCTTACGGACGGGGGCTCTTTGGCTGAACAAAAACTTATTCGCCGATCTCGATGACGACACCGGAACCAACCGTATGGCCGCCTTCACGAATGGCGAAACGAAGACCCTTTTCGATGGCGATCGGGGTGATCAGTTCGACGTTCATCTCGACGTTATCGCCAGGCATGCACATCTCGACACCGGCCGGCAGCGTGATGACGCCGGTAACATCGGTGGTGCGGAAGAAGAACTGCGGACGATAGTTGTTGAAGAACGGAGTATGACGGCCGCCTTCATCTTTCTTCAGGACGTAAACCTGACCGACGAACTTGGTGTGCGGATGGATGGAGCCGGGCTTGCAGACGACCTGTCCGCGCTCGACTTCGTTTCTCTGGATGCCACGAAGCAGCAGACCTACGTTATCGCCGGCCTCGCCGTAATCCAGAATCTTGTGGAACATCTCAACGCCGGTGATGACGGATTTCTTCTTCTCATCGGAAAGACCAACGATCTCGACTTCGTCGCCGATCTTGATCTGGCCACGGTCGATTCTGCCGGTGACGACGGTGCCGCGTCCGGTGATGGTGAAGATATCTTCGATCGGCATCAGGAACGGCAGATCGGATTTACGTTCCGGAGTCGGAATGTAATCGTCAACCGCATCCAGAATGGCCTGAATGGGCTTATAGCACTCGGCGTTCGGGTCGTTGGAGG
>Ga0116162_10002467_pt1 | contig 11485 bp, 11 predicted proteins | sample AD_UKC105_MetaG_FD_89875 | JGI IMG/M metagenome (GOLD analysis project Ga0116162, IMG submission 89875) | Active sludge microbial communities of municipal wastewater-treating anaerobic digesters from Hong Kong - AD_UKC105_MetaG | ecosystem: Engineered > Bioreactor > Anaerobic > Digestate... | reverse complement strand
TTAAAAAGATATTTAACTAATAGAACATTACCTAATAAAGTTGCTACATTAATATAAGCGATATGAACCCAATACCATGGGCCTTTTATTAACAATGCAACCGGAAATTGCCCGGAATTATCTAACTGAATATCTTTATAATATAAATTATGATATTGATTTGTGTAGTTTAAAACCAAAGTAATACATGAAATACTCAGCAGTGGCATTATGGTTTTCCAATTTATAAATTTCTGGTTTTCTGTTATTTGAAGTGTAAAAACAATCCAGAAAAAAGGAATAAACGGAATTCCTAAGTATTCGATGTATAACCCGAACCTGAATTCTTCAATTGAGGTTCCATTTAATTCTAATACATAACCCATTGCATATGCAGCAGCAGCAAAGCATAATCCACTAAAACTTAAGGCTCCCCGTGTTCTTCTGTAACGTAAGGCATAAACCGATAAAAATGCAGTTATAATTGCAGCAATAAGTGTAATTATTGCGTATATATTCATTTCGATTGCGTTTAATATTGAAATTTAATTCAATTTATAAATAATTAAATCAATATTCAATTATTCGGCAATAACATTTTTTCCTTGAATATATGTATTTAAGATTTTAATATAAGGTATATTCTTTTCAGGTTCTTCCATTATATCTGCATCCAATAATATAAAGTCGGCAAATTTCCCGGGTTCAATGCTTCCTTTCTCGCCCTCTTCAAAAGCAGCTTTGGCAGCCCATATAGTCATGGATTTAAGTGTTTCTTCCCTGGTAAGTGCATTTTCCATTTGGAAACCGTTTTCAGGTTTTCCCTCTAAATCTTTTCTTGCAAACGACGCATAAAATGTAAGTAAAGGTTCAATTCTTTCTACCGGAAAGTCTGTTCCGTTTGGTATCCATCCGTTCTGATTTAAAAGTTGTTTATAGATATAAGCATTTTTAATCCGCTCCTTGCCTAACCTTTCATCAGCCCAATCCATATCTGAGGTGCAATGGGTAGACTGTATAGAAGGAATAATACTAAATTCGCCAAATTTATTTAAATCATCAGGGTGTACAATCTGAGCATGCTCTATGCGCCAACGTAAATCATTTTTACTTTTTAGATAATGGGCATAAATGTCAAGCATTAAGCGATTTGCAGAATCACCAATGGCATGTGTACAAACCTGGTAATTATTTTCATACGCCAATTTACACATCTGATGATAAAAATCGGTGCTTTTTATAATTAATCCGTAATTTCCTGTATCGTCGGAATATGGCTCCAATAAACAAGCACCACGCGAACCAAGAGCTCCATCGGCATACATTTTTACAGACCGCACATTCAGATAATCCGTTTTATAAATCCCTTTTTTCAGGAAATATTCAAAATTTTCTTCGTTGGGCTCTAACATGGCGTAAACGCGAATACTCAATTCTCCAATATTTTGTAATGAATCAATTAAGAGTATTTGTTCTTTATATAATCCAGCATCGCAAACCGATGTTAAACCGGCATTAAAACAATTTTGCTGTCCCTGTTTCAGGGCTTTTATTGTTGAGGTTTTATCGGGCTCAGGTATAAGTTCTCCAACCAATTCCATAGCGTTATCAATTAAAACACCTGTAGGCTCTCCATTTTTAATAATAACTTTTCCACCATCAATATTTGTTTTTGCAGTAATACCAGCTAATTTTAATGCTTTACTGTTAGCAACAGCAGCATGCCCATCGACACGGCGCAGATAAACAGGCTTATCGGGAAATGCAGCATCCAGCATTTCTTTTGTAGGAAATTCCTTTATTTCCCAGTCGTTTTGGTCCCATCCCCTTCCAAGAACCCAATTTGAATTGTACTTTTTATCGTGTTCTGTTATAATTTCAATAATTTGACCGAATGATTTCGTGCCTCTTAAATCTGCTTGTAACAACGATAAGCAATATCCATAAAAATGAGAATGCGCATCAATAAAACCGGGATAAATATATTTTCCTCCTGCATCTATAATTTCATTTGATTTATATTTTCCTAAAATCTCAGTGCTTTTCCCAACAGAAACAAACTTACCATCTTTAACTGCAAAACTTTCAGCAAGGGCAAAATCATTATTTAACGTATATACCTTTGCATTATGTACAATAAGGTCTACATTTTCCTTGTTATGGCATGATGTTATCATAAGGCTTATACTTACTATTATATAAATTATTTTTTTCATTTTAGCTTAAGATTTAAATTGAAAATAAAAATACGGATTAATTTTTTAAAAATACTTACGATATATTTAATTCATTCAAAATCAAAACTTTGAACTTTAAACTTTAAACTTTGAACTTTGAACAATATACTACCTGTTTTTAAAAGACCACCGCAATATACCTACAGCTACAAACAGCATAAATACAGCAACACCAAATGTCCATGAAAAACCAAACCACTCATACAATGCGATTCCTATAATTGGAGCTAAAGCACCGCGTAAACCTGTCGCAAATAAATGTATGGATTGATAATCGCCTGCTTCCTCGTTGCTGCCAAAGTAAGATGAGCCAATATTCCAGGATAAAATCATGGTAGCATTAAAAAATCCAAAGAAAATAGTAGCAATAATCAACATAAAATAAATTTCGATATTCCACAGTGATACATGCCATGGTATTATTTCAGATAAACCCGTAAAAGCAATATATCCTGCCATCGAAATAAAAGGGATAACGGTAAATTTGCGCGGGTCGATTTTTCCAATAAGCCTGCCAAAAAAAGGCAACATAATAATAGCTAACACGTTATATGCATTCTGATAAAAAGCTACACTCGAATAATTAAGAGAGAGGGCTTCATCATAAAAAATATTAATTACCGATTTGGTACTCATAAAACTAAATCCATAAAACATGTAAGCTACCTGAAAATCGAGATAAGACTTGTTGGTTTTTAAAATATGTACCATCTTTTTAAAAGAACTCAAAACAGCCTGTAAAAAACCTTCTTCGAACTGCGGTAATGCCTTTGGAACATATTCAATCCACGAAAATAAAACAATACTAAAAAACCCCAGAACGCCTAAAACCGGGAAAATATATGTAAACGAAAACTGGTCTGTATCTAACATTAATCCAAAAAACAGAATAAAAACCATCATCATAATTTGCCTTACCGAGGTTGATATTCCGTATAACCGACCAAAATTATCTTTAGAATAGGCATTCTTTAGAAACAGATTAATGGTAGGCAGTACAATTGGATATGATAAATAATAAGTAAAAAATATAAACAAGAAAATATAATGATACAAAGGATTGGCTGTGTATATTTCAACCGAACGGGGGAAAAACATGAGAATTAAAAGCGGAAAATGGGTTAAAAAACCAGCTCGGCGTAACATCCTCCTTTTACGAACGGTGCGGTAAATCAACTCATTAAAAATTACCGAAAGCAATAAAACTATAACACTTGATTGGAATAAAAAGCTTAGCTGATAACTGGTTCCTTTTAAACTTTTTATAAAAACATATTCGTTTAATAGCAACGCCCCGCGTATCATTCCATCGATAAACGAAAAAGTTACATGCAATCTGAAAGTACGTACTTCCTTTACATCCAAGTTTTTTAACAAGCAAACCTTCATTCCGAGTAATTATAGCTATCTATAGACAAGTAAAGATAAATTAAGTTTAATTAACAATTCAGATAATGTATTGTTAAACTTTTTAACAATTAGCATCATCTAATTTTATTACCTTTGAAACATTTAAAACAAAAAATATGGAAAGTAAGAAGAAACAGGGGCGTTATGAACGCATGTATGAGCAAATCAAAGAATTACTCAAAAAATCAGATGACCATTATGCACGTATGTCAACCATAATTGCTGTACTGCATCACAAAATGGAATATTTCTTTTGGACCGGATTTTATTTTTTGAAAAACGAAAAACTGGTTGTTGGCCAATACCAGGGTCCTGTTGCTTGCCAGGAATTAAAGAAAGACACCGGAGTATGTTGGGCAGGAATTAACCAGAAAAAAGTTATTATTGTTCCTGACGTTGAAAAATTCCCGGGGCATATAGCATGCGATTCACGTTCAAAATCGGAGATTGTTGTCCCCTTGAAAAATCAAAAGGGCGAAATAATTGGAGTTTTGGATGTTGATAGTAACGATTATAACCAATTCGACGAAATTGATGAAAAATACCTGACCCAAATATTAGATTTAATTTACACTGTTTAAATCCTAAAAATGAAAAGATTTTCTGCTACAATTGGATTATTAGCCATTTCGCTATGCCTGCATGCGCAATTAAACCTAAACTATTACCTGAATAGAGGCCGTGCACAGTTGTATGCAGAAAAATTTCCTGATGCTATCGAATCATTCAGCATTATTATAAAAGTTAAACCCGAATTGGCAGACCCATATTTTTTCAGGGGAATAGCAAAATACAATTTAATGGATTATATGGGTGCCGAACAGGATTTTTCAAAAGCTGTTGAGTTCAGGCCAAACCATACCGATGCTTTACGTTATAGAGGGTATACCCGTTTAAACCTGAAAAAATATTACCTCGCAGTAAACGATTTTAACGAAGCCATAAAACTTAACTCCATTGATCCTGATTTTTATGTTGCCCGGGGATTTGGCAAGATAAACATAAACCAATACCAACAAGCAATTGATGATTTTAATAAATCTTTAGATATTTCATCAAAAAATAAGAGGGCGTTTTTTTATCGTGGTATTGCCAAATCGATGCAGGAAGACACTTCAGGAGCGCTGGAAGATTATAATAATGCACTTGCATTAGACCCTGATTTTTTTGATGTTTATATGAATATCGGAATTTTGTATTCAGAACAAAAAAAGTTTGATTTAGCCATTGAAAATTTTAATAAGGTTATAGAACTTGACCCTTTAAATTCCGGAGCCTACATAAACCGCTCGCTGGCAAATTACCACACCGATAAAAAGCAAACAGCTATTTCCGATTTAGATACAGCAGTACAAATTGAGCCCGAGAATTCTTTAGCACTTTTTAACAGGGCACTGATAAAAAATGAAACTGGTAAAAGAAAAGAAGCAATAAAAGATTTAGATAAGGTAATAGACTTAAATCCTCAGAATATCCTAACCTATTTTAACCGGGGGTTAATTAAACTCGATATAAATGATTTACAAGGTGCATTTATCGATTTTACCCAGGCTATAGAAATATATCCCGATTTTGCCAAAGCTTATTTAAACAGGGCTATGGTACGGCATAAACTGAATGATGTAAATGGCTACCTTGCCGATAAAGAAAAAGCAGAAGAAATTATCCAGTCCGTAAAACAAAACCGCGAATCGTATATAAGTTATGCCGATACTTCTGATACTTTCCAGGAACTGATTACCTTAAAATCAAGCAACAGGTTTTATAATAATCCAAAACGAAATGAGCGGATTGCTCCTGAAAACAACTATACATTTGTATTTGGCACTCTTGAAAATAAATATTTTGAAAGGCTTGGTGTATTATTCGAAGACATAGAAACAATAAAAAATGAATATTTAAGCGAAGGCTTAACATTACAAAATGAAACGGAAAAGGTTTTCGAGACCGAATTAATACAAAAGGAAATTGAGCGTTTAAACAATGAATATGGAGACTCGGTTAACAAAATAAACAACCTGATAAAAAGTAGTATATATAAAAGTTTACTTAAGAATTTCAATGGGGCTATTCAGGATATTGAGTTAGCGGTTAAGTTAAATCCTGATAATTTTATTCTCTATTTCTTACGCGCAAATATAAGGGCTGAAATGCTGGATTATATGAAACTATTAGACCAGGAAACAGAGATTATTCTGGTTGACCCGCTAAATAATAGTACTGCAAAGAATGTTTTAAGAACAGAAACCAGCTATTCCGACTATAATTTCGTAATAAGTGATTATATGAAATCTTTAGAACTGGCACCGAATTTCATTTTTTCAGCTTATAACCTGGCAAATACCTATATCAAAACGCGTGATTACCGCAAGGCAATTGTTTTATACGACCAGATTATAAAACTTGAACCTATATTTGCTGAAAGTTATTATAACCGGGGATTAACCTACATATATCTGAAAGAAAATGAAAATGGCTGCATGGATATGAGTGTTGCCGGCGAGTTAGGATTACAAAAAGCATATAACGTTATCGGACGATTTTGTGAGAAATAAGAGCTATGTAAAATACATAGCTCTAATCTATAATTTACAACCAGACTTATTAATTAATTGTCTTTTTTATTTTATCAATAAAATCTGCGCTTATCCAATATATATTTGATGTGCCATTTTGAGGTAAATTCCTGTTGTGAATCAACTCTGATATTTTCATACCGGGTTGAACTACTGTATTTTTTGGATTAGTTACCGCTGCACTAAAGAAGATATATTTCCCATCAGGAGATAAAGAAATTGAAGCAACTCTCCCTCCTTCATATCCTAAATATTCCGTTAAATCAACCAAATCGCTCCATTGATTATTACCTAAATTAAATGCAACATAATATCGTGTTTGATTCCTAATATTTTTCGAAGAACCACAGGTTAATATGAAACTTTCATCATGCGAAACTGTGGCATTAAACAGAAGCAAATTGCTATCATTTTTAAATGATAATTTTTCAGGCTCTGCAAATTTACCATTTACTTTTTCTGCACAATAAATAGCAACATCATTAAATTCAACGCTATGATTATAGTATATTTTTCCATTAGTGGTTAATGATGGAAAAAATTCGTTATTTTCAGTATTAACAGGCGAACCTATTTCATAAGGTTCACTCCATCCATCGGTTGTCCTGTCAACTGCCCAAATATTCTGATTTCCCCATCCGGGCTTTTCCTCTTGTCCTTTTTTAGGGCACGTGGAAAGAAATAAAATTTGATTTCCATCGGGTGAAACATGGGGTTCAAAATCGAAATATTTTGTGCCTGAAAAAGAAGCAATTACAGGCTCTTGCCAAACTCCATTTTCTAATTCTGAAACCATAATAATAGCAGCATTTCCTGCTATTACAGAAAAATATATTTCTTTTCCGTCAGGTGACATACTAAAATCGCGGGTAAATAGCCCTGTATTAATTAATCCAGGGGCAAATAACAATGCGCTATCTTCAGGTATTTCTGTTCCAGGGTAAAATATAGTATTCTGTGCAAAAAGACCGGAAGTTATAAAAACAAATAATATTAAAATCCTCATAATTTATATTTTAATTAAAAACAGCCTTAGTTCTCAAATCTTTAATAAAATCTGATTTAACCCAATAAATATCGCTATTCCCATTTTGCGGATTATTACTGATATTATAAAAGGTTTCTGAAGTCATTCTTTCAGGCAATTGCCTATTTTCAGGAACAAAAGCCGACATAAAAAACATGTATTTTCCATCAGGAGATAAGGATGCAGACCATTCCTGCCCATTAACACTATTTACTGCTTTACTCATATTCATTGGATTGCTCCAATTATCATTTTCATCTCTGAATACAATATAATAATCAGTTGCACCATATGAATCGGGCATGCCAAATGCAGGTACAATAATAAAATCTTCTTTTGGAGAAATAAGAGTGTTAAACCTTGCTCTTCCCATATTTATATTTTTTGGTAAAAGCTCTGGTGTTTGATATTTACCATCAATTAGCTTCGAGCGATAAATAAACTCTTCATTTGTTGCGGAATCTTCAGATGTAAAATATAATGTTCCATCTTCTGTAACAGAAGGAAAGTACTGATCGCTTTCAGTATTAACAGGAGCTCCAATATTATATGGTTCACCCCATCCATTTTCTTCCCTGTCAGCAACCCAAATTTCCATTGAACCAGGCTTATCCCCTTCTGCTTGCTTATTACTTGCAAAAAAGAACTTCTTTCCATCAGGAGAAATATGTGGTTCAATAAAAATATATTTTGGATCTGTTGCAAATTCTGCAACTTCGGGTTTAGTCCAACTGCCATCAATTAATTTAACATAAAAGATGGTTGCGAATTTAAAATTACTGGTATTCCTGCAAAAATAAATTTCTGTCCCATCAGGGTAAATTACAATATCACGTTCTGCCATACCTGTTGAAACAATCCCGGGAGCAAATAACAAAGCAGAATCTTCAGGAATTTGCTGCCCTAAATATTCGCCTTTTAATTCTGTAAACAGATTTGGATTATTTTGTTGATTATTGCATGAAAATAGCATTACTGCTAAAACAAGGTAAATAAGGTTTTTCATCTTATAATAATTTTTAGTTTAAACTATATACAAGATAAATTTAACACATTTTACCCTATAAAATAAAAAAGAGTAACTGAAAGTATCAGTTACTCCCATCTATGTATTTTCAAAATCTATTTCCCTTCTATCCAATTTACAATTTGCTCATCTAGCGGATTTGTCCTTGAGTAAGCCACATCTATAAGTTTACCATTTTCGTCAATCATATATTTCTGAAAATTCCACTTTACTTTAGAATCCATTACCCCATTTTCTTCTTTTGAAGTTAACCATTCATACAACGGGTGAATATCATCGCCTTTAACAGAAATCTTCGACATCATTGGAAAAGTGACATTGTATTTCGAAGAACAAAATTCTTTAATTTCAGAATTTGTCCCTGGCTCCTGAGTCATAAAGTTATTGGCAGGAAAACCTATAATAACAAAATTTGATGATTTATACTTTTCGTACAACTTTTGTAAATCTTCGTATTGTGGAGTAAAACCACATTTCGAGGCTGTATTAACTACTAAAACCTTCTTCCCTTTTAAATTAGATAAAGCATAATCGTTTCCATCAATATCTTTTACCACAAAATCGTGAAATGATTTATTTTGAGCCATAATAAGTTGAGTTATTAACAGTAAAGTTGTTATTGACAATATTTTTTTCATAGTATAATTTGTTTAGTTTATTAATATTATTTCTAAACAATTAATGCTTAATATTGTTCAAAATAAAACCAACAGCTTAGTTGAATACACTTTTGAGCCGGATAACATATAAACCAAGAATTTAATAATAGCGGTAGTTATATTTGATATCTATTCAGCTTTATCTATAAAATTTAATACTTCTATTTTTAAATTTGGGATATGTTTGGAAATAATTGCCCAGATACTTTCATCAGAAATATTATCATAAGCATGAATAATCTGATTTCTCAACGCTACTATTCTCTTAGCATATTCAATAGGAAATTCTGGGGCTCTTTTTAAAATTCTATTAACTGCTTCTCCTATTATTTCCAAATCTCTTTCGACAGCTCTTTTGAGCAGAATATTTGATTGATAGGATTTAAAATCTTTAGGATTATCAACAAAGTAGCTTTCAATCTCATTAATTGCTTGTTGTATATCATACAACCATTTTAGAATCCTCTCGTCCATATATTTTCATTTTATTTCTATCAATTGAACGCCTAAGTATCGGGTTCTTTAAGGTTTGAATTTCCAATAAATCGACTTTTCTTTTAAAAAGACTTTCTAAAGATTCTTTAAATTCCATATAATTATCGAAATAATTATACAACTCAACTTCACCAAACTTCACAAGAAAATCAACGTCACTTTGCTTGTTAAACATATCAGTCAGTACTGAACCAAAAGCATATAACTCACTTACTTTATATTTTTTACATAAAGAAATCAATTTACTTCTATGTTGGTTTATCAAGTTCATACCTTACGAAGATAACAATTTAAAATATTCATTCAAATATTTTCTGATTCTTCAATATTTAGATGAAAGAGCGTTACTTTTTACTTTTTATTATTACTATAGAAAAAATAAGAAATAGAAAAGTTCCAGGTAGTATTTTGTGAAGTACGAATTATAGTTTCAGATGTAGTTTCAAATAAATTGGTTAGCGATAACTGGTATCTTATTCCGGCTTGAAAAAAGCCGATGTTTGTTTCATATAGCAAACCAAATTCTCCCAAAGCACCAAAATCAACATTGTTTTCTATCGCTTTTTCATAATACTCTCTTCGATACAATTCGTTATTCACTATAACAGATTCTTTCTCAGACAAAAGATACCCAACTGATGTCCCAAGGTTTATATAATATTTTAATGATTTCTTACCTAAAACTACCTGTGTTATAAAGGGCATTTCAATATAATCCATTTTACGCGAATACGAATTACTAATCGTATCAAGGTCTTCGGTCCATCCTTTTTGCGAATAGTTCAATTCTATTTGTAAGGCAAATAACCATCCTTTTTCGGTCATCTGGTTATTATACTTGTATACTAAACCTCCATGGTAACCTAATGTCATGCTCTGCGAAACACCGGGAGAAAAAGATACTGTGGTATAATTAATACCTTGTTTTATACCAAACGAAGAATATGGCTCAAAATCAGGATTTTGCCCTTTTGCAATCCACTGAACTGATGTAAATATCAACAAAAATAAAAGTAAACGTTTCAAAACAATGTATTTTTAATGATTAGCAAATATAATATTGTTAGCCGAAATTATTGCAATCCAATAAATTTTCAACAAATCATTTCCAGTTTTGTATTACTATTAGTTGAAAAAATCGTAATTGATTATTATCTTACGTATTATGATTTACGAACAACCTTCCATATTCCTTTTAGGTTTGCGAATTGATGAACCGGTTACAACGCTTACCGATTTAATGGTTTCTTTTGTTTGCTTTTATGCTTATTATAAGCTTAATAAGATTCATATTCACAATAAAGTTCATCTTTACCTTAAGTATTATTTCCTGAGTATGGGTTTTGCAACTGCAATTGGTGGTTTAATAGGGCATAGTTTCCTTTATTTATTCACAGCAGAAATTCACCCTTCGGAGAAATTATTGCATTTTATAGGAAGTATTTTCGGGCACGAACTTTTAAAGGATTATGCAAATCCATGGAAACTGCCCGGGTGGTTAACCAGTATGTTTTCCATAGCTTTAGTGGAAAGAGCTGCTATAGAATATGCCCGGCCATTAATAAATAAAAAAGTAGGTACTTTCTTCGCTTGGCTGAATATTATTGAACTTTTAACCTTCGTTACCATAACATTCACCACATTAAATTTCTTCTTTGTCGAAGTGCATTCTGCCTATGGATTATTAATTGTAGTAACTAGTTTTAATGGTTATGTATATTATAAAACCCGCAAAAAAGGCAGTAAGTTATTTCTTATCGCAGTTGGTTTTTCAGCCATTGGAGCATTATTTTTTATGAATAAATGGGGTATTAGCCCCTGGTTTAATCATTTTGATATAAGCCACACATTTATGACCCTAAGTGCAATATACTTTTATATAGGTGCACAGGAAATATTACACGACCCAATACTCAGAAAAAAGTAATTATTAAACAATTTGTTTACTTTCTTGTTTTATAATCTAAACATTTGTTAAACAAAAAAGAAATTAATTAAAACAAGGATAATATGAAAAAAATGTATTTTTTATTGGCAACTATACTGATAAGTTTCTCGGTATTTGCCCAGGATAT
>Ga0116162_10002461_pt1 | contig 11495 bp, 7 predicted proteins | sample AD_UKC105_MetaG_FD_89875 | JGI IMG/M metagenome (GOLD analysis project Ga0116162, IMG submission 89875) | Active sludge microbial communities of municipal wastewater-treating anaerobic digesters from Hong Kong - AD_UKC105_MetaG | ecosystem: Engineered > Bioreactor > Anaerobic > Digestate... | reverse complement strand
TGCGCGATACTACATTTACGGAAGGTGCAGGCTATGACGAGATAATGATAGCTTACACAAAAGAGGAGATATTGGAAGGTCCCGATAATATCGCGGCTCAGTTTTATACAGCGTCAAAATATGACGCTGTGCAGTTAACTTGGGATCACAGCCAGGATTATGAAGCAGGAAGATATTACAGAGTTTACAGAGACGGTCGTTTAATCGGGAACATGATATCAGACACCAGTTTTTTAGATTACACAACAGAACCGGATAAAATGTATAATTATATCGTTACATTGTATGATCAGACTTTAGCTTTGTGCGGTGCTGTTTATGAATCTCCAAAAGCAGGTAACAGTGTAGATTTCTATACAGGCTTACTTTCGCCTTCCGGTCTTTCAATAATGGATGAAAGTCCCAATATCAAACTTACTTGGTCTCCGGTTTCCGGAGCTACAGGTTATAAGGTTTATTCTTCTAACGACCCATACGGCACATTTTCTGAGAATACAACAGGCACATTTAACGGTGAAGAGTGGGTAGCTCCGCTGACTGAAAGTAAACTGTTCTACTATGTCGTCGCTGTGAATGAAAACAAAAAGATAATAAAGATACTGAGGAATTCCGGCAATCAGGTTAGATAGTATTTATTCTGGTTGGACTGGTTTGTAGTTGCAACAAATCATAACATTGGAAAAATGACTTGACCGTGTTATATTATCTAGTGGGCTTTTTTCCATGACCGTTGTGGGCAATAGTGATTATAAATTCTTTTTGGGTTATTGAGCTGAGAAGATTTGGATTATTTGGTTAGTATTATTTACTTGTAATTGAGAATAGAAAAATGTATTATAGCTTTCAGTATAATCTTTAAAAAAGGAGACGCATCAATGAAAATATCTACATTTTGCTTGCTATTAGTCCTCATACAATCATTAATTTCTGATACTTTTAAGTTAACAGAAAATAATGAAGACAATACACAAGTTAGTATTGGTCAGAATTTAATAATTGGATTGGGTATAGGATCCACTCAAAAAGAAGCTTTGAATAAAGCTTTTACATCCGCTATCGAAAGTCTTGTTGGAATTGTTGTTGAATCAGAATCTATAATTCAAGACAATGTTTTAATTAAAGATGAAATCCTTACTGCATCCGGTGGATATATTGAAAGTTACAAAATTTTAGAAGAAAGAGAAGAAGATGATTTATTTATAGTTAAAATTGAAGCGGATGTGAAAACTCAAAATTTATGTGAAAAAATTAAAGCTCTTCATATTGATACTAAAGAATTAACTTCACAGGAAGTCCAAAATATTTATTCACGAATTAAGACAAAAGCTAAAATGAAAGACGAAGCAGGTAAAATTTTGAAAAAGCTCGTTGATAAATTTACAAACCCGGAAACAATTAGCAAGATGCTCGAAGTTAAGATTATTAATGTTAAATTTGATGAAAATAATGTTGTTAATGGTATGGTTCCTATGACTATACGATATCAGTTATCATACAATTACAAAGTTTATTTACAAGAAATAATATATATTGAAGAAATCTTGAAAGATCTTAATATTGAAAAGAAAGAAAATATTGAAAGAATTAAATATAGCAATAAAGGTAATTTAAAATATGATTATTTTTCAAAAAGGTCTATACCAATGACAACACTTGGTTTTGCAAAATTTAAAGATTTATCTGTAGGTGACAAAATATTAGTGGATGCCTATTTCTTCCCTGAAAGTTGGAATGATATTTATCCTTTAAAAATTACAAATGAATCAATTAAAATTTGGGATAATGCAAATTTAAAACTTACTCTTAAGGATCAAGACAATAATATTATTACAAATGATTCTGAACTTTTTAATAAAACAAAGGAGATAAATGATACACTTTTAAATAAGATTATAGGATTAAAGAATATAATAGCGAACGATGAAAAATATTACCGTGAAAAAAAATACTATGAGGAATGTAATTTAAAATTAAAGAGTTATGAAGATGAATATGAAAAATTTTGTTTTTCAGTACGTAAATTTTATTCGAATACATACAATCTTAATTTGGATAAGTACAATCCAGAAAATAATACAAATTACTATCCTTCCCTTTTTAAAAATAACTTTAATTTGTGTCTATTAACAAGCATTATTTATGGAGGCACAACTGATATTGTTTATAGTGATGGATTTTGTACATATCAAGGATCTTATAAAAAGGATTCTTTATTAAGAATTTACGGTCCTTTCTTTGATTCAGTCACAAGAGAAGATAACATTTGTGAGAATAAACTAGAGATTAGTAAAATATGTGATACATTAGATTTTTTAATTCCATTGGAATATATAAGTAAAATCTCTGAAATCATTCTAGAGATCAAACCAATTGATCGTAAAATAATAGAATAATTTTCTATCTAAAAAATAAAGTGCTAATTATTGGAGGTTAATTTTTGAAGAACATAGCCTATGTAAAAACGGAAGAACTGATATATCAATTAAAACATTTTAAAGCCGATGAAATAATTGATAAATACATCAAAGAATCACCTTCATTAAAAGTTCATAGACCCGGTGAGATAATTAAAAATTCTTTTGATCATTCAACCTATCGTGCTTTCCATCACGAGTCTCCAAGAAGAGTAAAATACCCCCAATGGAGATGGTATAAAAAACCTGATAAACTAGTAAAAAAACTGAACTCCATCACTACTCAAGAGGATTACGATAAATTTCTATATGATGTTGCTAAATCATTAGTCAAGGATTGGGGCAATAAAAACAATCTTTGTGAACCAACAAGAATGAATGATGGAATTGCACTTAAAATTGTAAATTTAATAATGAAACATTTTACATATTCATCAAATTGCGATAAACAGAAATTAGAATGTTTCTTACATGTTCCCTGGGATAGTAATACATTAAAACCTTTAAAGCAGTTATGGACGTTAAAACCAGAAATTCCGATAAATGCAAGTCAAGGTTTTGTAAAGAGGTTAGAAATATATAAAAACCTACATGACTTTATAAGTGAAATAACTGAACAAGCGGGAGTTCCTCGAATTTATTATGAGTTTCTTAAATGGGATAGACCACAACAGGATAAAAAATAATTGAGAATAGTATATGAAGATAATCTCCATAAATATTCCCAACAAAATCAAGCCTTTATGGGCTGCAAATATTCTATCATGTTTTGATACTTGCTTAAAGGAAATTCCTCAATACCTAATTGAACTTCAAAATATCTTACAAAATCCTATCCATTGGCATAAATCTAATACAGTTATATCAGAAATAAAAAATTGTAAACAGAAGTTAGAATATAAATCGTTACCTAATTTCTTTTGTTTTGTTGAAAAAGCAGCTCAATTGCTTATTATGTTAAATGAAAAAAAGATCGAACAAGCAGAAAATATTTGTTTTAAAATACCTGAACTGGCATTAAAAGCAACACACGATTTTGGAGAGGATCATTACAGATTAGAAGATAAAGTCTATACAGCTATAGTTATATTAGATTTTAATAAGGAATTTTCTAAAAACATAATAAAACCTGAAGACTTTATTCTTTATAAGAACATCCACGAAATTCTCTGGACTGACTGGGATCCAATAGGTATCAATCATTTAGCTCCTGAAAAAGAATATTTAACATACGTCCCTATTTTTTATAAGTTAAAGAGAGAAAATGCAGATTCAGTAGCAATAATGAATGCATTAATGAAAATTGAACAAGAAAAAATGGGTGGAGATTGCTCAGGTGGGTTTACTTCTCTGACTCATGAAGAAATTGCAGATAAAATCATAAAATTATAGATTGGAAAGCAATAAAATTTGCCGATTCGGCTTGGAGAGTACGATAATGATAAGCTCAATAACCCGACTTGTGATAATCACTACAGCCCACAACATTGGAAAAATGACTTTACCCTTGTGTTCTTTAACTTGTTAGCTTTTTTCCATGACCGTTATGATACATTGCAACTTAATAACGGGAGGTGGAAAATGTGAATTATGCCTATCTGTCAGTTTAAAAGAAATGAAGAATCATCTTGTTTCAGAGACAAGAAAGTAGTAAATTGTAAAATCTAAAGAACCGGAGGTTCAAGATGATGAAAAGAGTAATTGCTGTTACATTATTAATAACAATGTTGTCAGTAGCCTTCTCTATGAGTAATGGCGGAAACAATATAGAGATTGATCAAAAAGAAAATTTTAATGTACAAATTGATCAATCGCAAAAGATACATACCATCAAAACAAGTGTAAATGAGATTTTCGATCCGTACAGGGATAATATCTTTGCTTATGTTGATCCTGAAGACATTGAAGGTCATGTTAAAATGAAACAGGATGTAATCAAAAGTTTTCTGAGCCGTATTGAAAAAGGTGAGGAAATTCAAGGCAATATTGGTGCTGATATTTTCAGATGTGTGGATTATGACCTTAAAGCATTACCTTTAATTCTTCTGTCACTCAGTTATAAGAATACAGCCCCTGATGCTAAAATTGAAACTTTAACAAGCCTCAGTGCTTGGAATAGAGTAATCAATCGTAGCAATCCTCAAGTAACTGACATTGTACGCAATAAAAAACTTGGTAAAAATTATTTTGATACTTATGCTAACAGAATCGGAGTTGATAAAGAAGAAATGTTTAATTTCTACTGGAAGGAATTTGAAAAACTACTTTTAGAAGAACTCAATCCTGATACTAAATCAGACTTGCTACGGATTCATTCTCTCATATCTCTTAATTTAGTTTTTCAAGATATAAAAGAAGAAAAGAACATCGAAATTTTGAATTATTATGTTTCGGGCATGAATTATGATAACTGGAAAGGAAATAAACAGGAAACATTTGATAAAGCTTATATGTACTATTTAAGCCACTATGGTGAAAAGGCTCTTTATACAACAGATAAAATTATCGATGAAAATCTAGCTTCAAAACAATTATTAATTAATTTCTTAAATGAATGGCATTATAAATCATTAAAATATCATAATAATAGCACTTTCATCAGAAAATTGAAACAAAATTCAAAAAGTGATATTTTAATTGAAAAAGCAAACAAAATTCTAGATAGATTAAATGTTTCTCAACCAAAAGAAGAAATAAAACAAAAAAGCACTGGAAGCTTATACAATGAAATTTGGAAACCGGATAGTTCTTCTGTTTATTGTGTAAGATATTGGGGAAAAAGTGATGATGAAGACCCAGATTACAGTGCATTCGATTGGACATATTATAACAACGCGGATTATAATCATTATTCTAATCTCCCGGCTGATACTTCAGGTGCAGACTGTGCAAATTATGGATCGCAGTGCCTGATCGCCGGTGGAATTGATTTGTCAAAAGCAACAGGAAATATTTGCAATACCCATCCGTGCGGAGAAACCACAATTATTAATTGCGACAACTTAGATGATTTCTTGAAAATTAAAAGATCAGATTTTAAGACTCAGACTAATACAAACAGCTCTACAACAATACCGAGCTGGTATCGAGCAGGAGATGTCGCAATAGTCGGCGATGCCACGGATGTTCTTAAACATACTATTATTTGTCATTCTGATGTCAGCGGTACTTACGAATTCGGTTGTCATACAGCTAATAGATTGAATAAATCTCTTAGCTGGTGGCTTGGAAGTTCTTACGCAGATAGAGTTACTTTCTACCATGTCATCGGCTCCACTGTTCTTGAGAATCCGTCTCAAGACAGCCTTATTGTTGCCCTTGGCGACACTCTGAACCTGCAGGCTCTTGTAACGAACAATACTGAACCGACAAGCCTGAACCCGATAACGAATTTTAAGTTCGTCTTAAAAAAAAAGCCTGAAAATACTGTAGCAACTCTTTGGGAAACCACAAGCGCCCCGCCGTCAGCAGATTCCACTTACGTTTATGACTTTGAGACAGCCTTACAAGATACAGGCAGATACATTCTTTATGCGAATACTACTTATACAACAGGCTCAACTCAAGATTCCTGCATTGTAAAGATCAAAGCTTATCCTGAAATTCAGACCCCTTCAAATAACGAAATAATTCATGTCAGATCATCCACTAAAGGAACTGTTCAGGATACGGTAGCCATAAAAGTAAAAGTTCCTGAAGTACTTAGCTCATATCCGTCAATCAAAATCAAGATTGATGATGTTTATGTGAATCAGGGTGATATTATATTTGATCCCGCTGAAAATCTTTGGGTTTACAATTGGGTTGTATCTTCGATAAATCCGGGGTCTGAGGGCAAAAGATTTTTAGTTGTGGCTGAAATAAATGGTACCCCGTCCTGCTATGATGCGACCGGAGTATATTTGGTTGAGGCTATTATATTCGAGGATTTTGAAAATTTTAGTTTTGGTGAATGGTCTCAATGGGGTTCAGCAGTGCCAGCAAACGCAAATATACCGTGGTCTATTGGAATAAATCCAACAAATTCCATTGAAAAAACTGTTCGTTCAACGACAGGATATACGACTTATACAAATTATAAACTTCTAAGCCCGAATATTGTTATCCCAGACAGCTCATTGAATAAGACTAAAATGGAATTTGATATATATTGGGATTATTCTGGATCATTATGGAGCAATTTATATATGTATATCTGCGATTCAAGCGGTAACCCCATTGAAACTGGTGTTCTATTGCCTAAATCCTATAGGACTTGGTGGCATTATAACTATGACTTAAGTAAATACTCCGGTCAAACAATATCAATACGGCTTGATAATTATCATAATTTCAATCCGAGTTATGTAATATTTACCCGATACTGTGTTGATAATTTTCTGATCTATGCAATTCCAGATATGGATTGCCCGAATATTGATTTCATAAGCGGAAACTCCGCAGAATTGAACGAAGACATGAACCTTATAATTCAATTTAATGATACATCAGGCATTGACGGTGTTACAGCAGATTATTCCATTGAAAGTGACAGCGATACTATAACTCTTTATCCTGTAAAAGGCACTTACAATTATACAGGCACTATTTCTGCTAGAGATCATGAGTGCCTCGGTTCGATTTCATTTAAGATCAAAGATAGTGTAGGAAATGAAACCATATCAGGTGGACACTCAATTGGATGGACTATAGGAGGTGGCGGATTGTTAACCGCACCTCAGAATGTTGTTATGACTGTCGTGAATGATTCCACTTTAACGATAACCTGGGATATGGTTGTCGGTGCAACAGGTTATAAAGTCTATTCTTCTCTTGATCCGTGCGGATCGTTTACGGAAGATACAACAGGCACATTTACTTCAAGCAGAGAGTGGCAGAAAACTTTTGATGGTAATAAATATTTCTATTACGTAGTTGCTACTGACGCAGTTAAAGAAGAAGAATTTGAGATTCTTGTTAAAGACATTTCTGACAGATAGGCATAATTAGACTATTTTTAAGAACTGTGATTAAGTTGCAACAAATCATAACATTGGAAAAATGCCGCGGCGATGGGTAAGTTATTTGCCGCGCTTTTTTCCATGACCGTTAGCAGAAATAGCACTTGAGGAATAGTTCAACTTGAGCTATAATTAAATCAGTGGAATTTGAGCTTACTAATTGAGTTCTTTAGTTATATTGCTTCATTAATTCTAAAAGTTTATCTCTATCAATAAGATCAACTTTATTTGATTTAGCCAAATCGCTTGCTGATTTTGTAAAATAACTATTAGTGACTACAATGGCTTTTGTACAATCGTACATTGCCTTAGCAGCAACAACTTCTTGCACAGCGCTATTTGACACACGACCCGTATAACGTTTTGCCTGTACTACTGTATTGGCACCGAATTTAGTAAGAATCAAATCTGCTCCTTGATCCCCTGTTACTTTTGTTGTAAGTACTTCATACCCCATAGAAGTAAACAATTTTGCTAGAAAATTCTCAAACTCAACTCCTGAAAGAATATCAATATCCTGCTCATTTATCATACCAGTCAACAAACCATTATTTTCAAGAGCATCAGATATATTTTTCATCCTGCATTGAATTGCATGATTTTTTATTTCTTTTTGGAGTAGTTTTTCAAATTTCTCAACAGAATTGTAATTTTTAACTATTTGTAGAGTTATTTCCGAATAAGAGAAGTTGTTTCCAAATGTTTCTACATATTCCTTTGCTAAAATTTTTAACGAATTGGATTTCTTAAAATCTGGATTTCTATCCTTGAAAAACTTTTCAAAATTCTCTAAAATAGCTTGTTCTAATTTGTTATTTACTTTTATATGTAAAATAAAAATCGGGAGCCAAATTCTCTTTTCTTTGAAAAGAATTTTTTTATAAGCTTTAATATCTTCCTTACTTATTTGTATTTCAATAATTGGCCAAAACGATGTGTTATCAATATATAAATTTACAAATTGCTTTATGTATAGATCAGAAGAAAGAAAATGAGATATATACCAATATAAAAAAATCGTAATTACTAACATTGTTGTACTTATAGCGGGAAAGAAATAAAATAGCATTGCGATTATTAAAAAAGATATAATTAATATATATAGCTTCGATTTTTTATCTAACAAAACACATCCTAACCACTTTAATTAAAATTCATAAATTTTTATTAATCGTTTCAATATCTGATTTCCCTATAATTCTCCGATATCTATTCGTAGTATCAAGAGTCTTTATGATTAACAAAATATAACAAAAAAATTACACCAAGTCGATGGTTTTTTCAAGAAAAAACGTTATATTTCTTGCGAGATCCCTACGGAATTAAAGTCTTACGCTCAAGTTGATAGGGTTTCTATGGACTCAAGTGCTACATCTGCTAACATTAGAAAAATGACCTGACCGTGTTATGTTTACTAGTGGGCTTTTTTCCATGACCGTTGTCTGACATTCTTGGGGTTATTAACTATGGATTCTAAAGATAAAAAATTAAACTTGCCAATGATATATGATATTTATATTCTTAAATAATAATTAGGGTGCTGCATGACTAAGAGAGAAATACATTTACCTGAGTTCTTGTATCATTATACTTCTTTGGAGTCATTAGAAGCTATCTTGAAATATAAGACAATTCGATTTAGTAAATTATCAACTGTAAATGATCCAGAGGACGGTTTAACAGAAGATTTATTAAGTTCTCAGAAATTAGTTTATTGTTCTTCATGGACAATAGATGAAGATTCGTTACATATGTGGAATATGTATGCTACTATGAAAGGGGTTCGAATTAAATTGCCCGTTGACATATTTTTGACTATTGAAGGGAGAAAATTTGGCAAAAGAAATTTCTGTGAAGAAACGCATTTTGTTTCTGATTTACAAACTCCATTTAAAGTTGAATTACAAAACAAAACTCATAAAGAAATTCATGAGATAAAAAAATTATTTGGACCAGATAAAGTTATCTATTTTAAAGAAAAGAAACTACCAAAGGCAGTTGGGGAAGCAATTACAATGAGCAGTTTCAAAACATTTGATACAGCTAATATGTTTGAAGATTTTATTCAGTTTGGTGGTACTGGTTTGTATAAGTATAAGTGTTGGGCAATAGAAAATGAATATCGTTATCGCCTTACCTTAGACACTCTTAATGTCAAAGGCAAAAAAACAAAAGAAACCTATATGGAGATGGAGTTAGTAAATGATTATCATGATCTGAGTCTTAACGAGAAAGCTTTTGATGATCTAGAAATAATGTTAGGACCTACAGCTGATGATGAGACATTAGAAGCTGTAAAGAATTTGTGTGAAGAATATTTACCTGGTAAAGATGTAACTTTTACAAAAAGTAAAATACTCTACAGAGAATGAGATTTTGAAAATTTAAAACGAAAGAGGAAATATAAAACGAAATATAGTGGGAGGAAATTATGTCAAATTTTATAGGTCTAGTTTTAATAATTTATGGATTCAATTTTTTAGCTTTTTATAAGCAAAAAAGTCGTTTATTCCCCCAAAGGCATATAGAAGTTGACAAAAAAAAAGATACAAAATATCGATTGATATTTGCTCTTTTACCGATGGCTATTGGATTTTATGTTATAAGAAATAATTTTAATTGTTGGGTAAATTATTTTGGAATGATATTAGTATTGTTTGAGTCTCTAGCCCTTTGTGCTTTTTACCGACATTATTGGTTGGAAGAATTTTATACAGGTTTTATTTTCTTACCAAAATACAAAATATTTGTAAGAATTGGTATTGTATTAATCCATTTATCCCTCTTCATATTAGGAATATATTTAATTGATGGTATACTCCAAGAAGATTCATTATTAAGAATTATTGGTTTGATTTTTATATTATACGGTTTCAACCTTTTTGCTTCAGGTCATTTTAACCGTGATGATTATAGAATCAAATGGATTTTTACAATTATATTGATTATTGGATGGATTTTAATTCAAACTTCATTAGGTGAGTTTTCTTTTTCTGCTTTATTTGGTGTTTTATTATTAATATTTGTAGGATTGTCTTTACCACAAGTATTCAAACATAGTTTATACGGGAAATTAAAATCCCCTTTTATAAGTTATATATCAACATATGCAATAGTTGCAGTTATTGTTTTTGCATTATATCTGATTAAAATAGTAGCTTAATCAATTTTCTTCAGTTAGGTGTTTTCACCTTTCTTTCTTATCTTAAAATAAGGAGATACATTGGCAAGTTTATACGAAAATACCCGATCCCCAAGAACGAACAGACAACATTGGAAAAATGACTTGACCCCTTGTGTTCTTTAACTTGTTAGCTTTTTTCCATGACCGTTGTGGGCAATAGTAGTTTTTGGTTCCGTTTTTAAATATTTGGTTTGTTTTATGACATTGGCACATTTATTATAAAGGATAGTATAAAGCGATCATACATAATTTAAAAAGGGAGTTGTAAAATGAAAAGTTTAATCATATTTGTAGTGATTTCTATAAATTCAGTTTTAAATTGTCAAATTTTTACAGAGATAAACACAGGATTTCCTGATATTTGCTTTAGTTCAGTTGATTGGGGAGATTATGATAATGATGGTGACCTTGATTTATTGATGGTGGGTGATACGGATAGTTGTAGTGTGTCGTTAATTTTTCGGAATGATAACAATGTCTTCGCCGATATAAATGCAAAACTAGCAGGTATGATGTCAAATTATGATTCTTCCCACTGGGCAGATCTTGATAATGATGGAGACCTCGATATAATGTTAACTGGATATGATATAAGAGATTCAAAAGACACTCTATTTTACTTAACAAAAATCTATCGGAACGATACTCAAGAATTCACAGAAATACATACATCACTTAAAAATGTTGCTTTCAGCTCAGCAGATTTGGCAGATTATGATAACGATGGTGATCTAGATATATTATTAACAGGATATTATTGGGACTATGAAATTAACGAGAGATGTATTATTTCAAAAATCTATAGAAATGATAAAGATTTTAATTTCACAGAAATCGATGCAGGACTAAAGGGCGTTCATCTCGGTGTATCGTTATGGTATGATTATAACAATGACG
>Ga0116162_10002459_pt1 | contig 11499 bp, 13 predicted proteins | sample AD_UKC105_MetaG_FD_89875 | JGI IMG/M metagenome (GOLD analysis project Ga0116162, IMG submission 89875) | Active sludge microbial communities of municipal wastewater-treating anaerobic digesters from Hong Kong - AD_UKC105_MetaG | ecosystem: Engineered > Bioreactor > Anaerobic > Digestate... | reverse complement strand
CCCGGTTCAGCCGGCCGATTTCGCGTGCCAGCTCGTCCAGCGCGCCCATATACTGCGGCGCGCCGCGCGATTCCAGCGTAACGATCTCCCTTGCGGAAAACTGCGGGTGCGTGCGGGACAGCGCGTATAAAAGCGCAGTCCGCGGCGTATGCAGGCACTCAAGCGTTTCGTTTGCGCTGCGCTCCAGCGCGCCCTGCTCTGCAACGCCCTCGTTTCGCTCCAGCATGGCCTGAACGGTTTCGGAAAACCGCAATTGCTCCGTGCGGAGCGCTTCGTCGACCAGCAGCGCTTCGTCCAGCACGATGATCGCGTCCTTAGCAAGATAGTCGAACAGCGTCTCGCATTTTTCATACAGCAGCGGGAGCAGCACGTCGCCGCCCACGCTCGAAACGCCGTCCGACCAGGCTTGCTCCTGGTCCATGAGGCCGACTCGTCCGGCGATTTTTTTCAGCGCGCGTTCGGTACGTTCCTTTGGCTGCGGCGTTTCCAGCGCGGGCCGGATCAAAACGGCGGACGCCTGCTCGATGCTGCGCTGCGTGACCGGATCGAACCGGCGCATCTGGTCGATCTCGTCGCCGAAGAATTCGATGCGGACCGGGTATTCCGATCCGGGCGCGTATACGTCGACAAGATCGCCGCGCGCGGCGATCTGCCCGCGCCCTTCAACGAGCTCCACGCGTTCGTATCCCGCGGCGACCAGCTTTTCGGTCAGCGCGCGGGGCTCGATCGTCTTGCCGACCTCGAGCGAGAGCATGCTTTCGGAAAAAGCCTGCTTCGGGGCCAGCGCCTGCATCAGCGCGGCGGCCGATGCGGAAACGACGCAGCGTTCATTCGCGGACAACGCCGAAAGAGCGGAGATCCGCTCGCAGCGCTGCTCGCCGGAAGCCGCGTGCACGTAGACCAGCGGCGTTTCGCGCGGAAGGAACAGCTCCGATTGCACGCCGAACAGCCGTGCGCTTTCGTAAAGCTGCGTTGCCGTGGTGTCCGTCGCGGTGACAAAGAGCACCTGCCGCGTCCGCGCAAGCGCGGAAACCAGATGCGCCTTTGCGTTTGCGGCAACGCCAAACGCCGCGACCGGGCCTTTGCCCCCCTCCAGCGCGGTTTGCATGCGCCGAAAGTCTGTCGCGGAATCCAGAATATCCAATATCGGATTGTTATGCGGTTGTTGAGTCAAACGCCCTCCTGCTTTTTTGTCCGCGCATCAGCGGCCCGCCGTCGCGCCGCCGATGTGGCGCTTGTTGTACTTCGCCTGCGCCTGCTCGATTTCGCCGTCTGCGATCATCATCGCCGCGTCCGCGGCATGGACGAAACTTTCCTCCAGAACGGCCTGGTCCTTCTTGCTCGGCTTGCCGAGCACATGGTCTTTTAAGTCGCCGCCGTTCCGGTCGCCGACGCCGATGCGTACGCGCGGGAACGCCTCGCTGCCCACGCAGGCGACGACCGAGCGCATGCCGTTGTGCGTGCCCGCGCCGCCGCGCTCGCGAATGCGGAGCGCGCCGACCGGCAGCTCGATATCGTCGTATAAAACGATCAGATTTTCCGCGGGGCACTTAAAAAAGTGCAAAACGCTCTGAATGCAGTCGCCGGAACGGTTCATATACGTTGTCGGCTTGATCAGGACGATACGCTCGCCGTTTCGAACGCCTTCGCCGTACACGCCGGAAAAGCCGCGTTTGGTCACGCGGATGTGAAGTTGCTTTGCCAGGACGTCCAGCGCCTGAAATCCGGCGTTGTGGCGCGAACGCCTGTAGGTGAGTCCCGGATTGCCCAGTCCGGCTATGATAAACATGCGGGTTTCCTCCGTTCAAAATCGTGTTTATCTTAGCATGAATAATCGCTCTTGACAACACGTGAAAATGCGTGATATGCTCATAAGACTATATGAGCAACGACGGAAAGAGTAAGTGGTACGCGCGTCTCAAGAGAGCCGGACAGAGGTGGAAGCCCGGCGGCGCAACACTGCCGAACATGGCTCCCGAGCTCCTCGCGGTGAATGTTCCATACGCTTGAGCCGCAGCGGGTGTCCGCCCGATACAGCGGGAACTTATGCCCCCGTTTCGCCGGGGAAGTAAGGTGGTTTATAACGGTAGCGTTTTTTACGCATGCTGTCCTTACGTAAGGATTGCATGCGTTTTTTGTTTGCACGAACGAATTTGGAGCACATGGAGGAAATTGAAATGGAAGAGAAGAAGACGTTTTATATCACGACCCCGATCTACTACCCGAGCGCGAACCTGCATATCGGCCACGCATACTGCACCGTGGCGACGGACGCGATCGCCCGCTACAAACGCCAGCGCGGCTACGACGTGTTTTTCCTGACGGGCTCGGACGAGCACGGCCAGAAGATCGAGCGTAAGGCGAAGGCCGAGGGCGTAACTCCGCAGCAGTATGTCGACAGGATCGTCGGCGGGTTCAAGGAACTCTGGAAGCTGCTGGACATCTCCTACGACAAGTTCATCCGCACGACGGACGATTATCACGTGAAGGCCGTACAGAAGATTTTCAAACAGCTTTACGACCAGGGTGATATCTATAAGTCGAAATATACCGGCTATTACTGCACGCCCTGCGAAAGCTTCTGGCTCGACCGGCAGATCAAGGAAGCCGGCGGCGTCTGCCCGGACTGTGGCGGCCCGGTCGAACTCGTCGAGGAGGAAAGTTACTTTTTCCGGGTTTCGAAGTATGCCGACCGGCTGATCCAGTATATCAAGGACCATCCGACGTTCATCCAGCCGGTGAGCCGGACGAACGAGATGCTGCAGAACTTCCTGCTGCCCGGGCTCGAAGACCTCTGCGTCAGCCGCACGAGCTTTAAGTGGGGGATTCCTGTCACGTTCGACGAAAAACACGTCGTGTATGTATGGCTGGATGCGCTTTCAAACTATATTACCGCGCTTGGGTGGGGAAGCGACGACGATTCGCTGTATCAAAAGTACTGGCCTGCGGACATCCATATCGTCGGCAAGGAGATTGTACGGTTCCATACCATCATCTGGCCGATCATGCTCATGGCGCTCGGCCTGCCGCTGCCCAAGCAGGTGTTCGGACACGGCTGGCTCGTGCTCGACGGCGGCAAGATGAGTAAGTCGAAGGGCAACGTCGTCGACCCGGTCGCGCTATGCGAGCGTTACGGCGTGGACGCGATCCGCTATTTTCTGCTGCGCGAAGTCCCGTTCGGTTCGGACGGGAACTTCTCCAACGAAGCGCTGATTGCGCGCATCAATACGGACCTTGCCAACGACCTCGGCAACCTGCTGAGCCGCACGGTGGCGATGATCGGCAAATACTTCGGCGGGGCGCTGCCCACGCCCGGCGAACGCACGCCGGAGGACGAAGCGCTGATCGCGCTGGCAAGCGAGCTTCCTGCAAAGGTGGACGCGCAGATGAACGAACTGCACATCCCCGACGCGCTGGCGGAAATTTGGAAACTGGTCGGCGCCTGCAACAAGTACATCGACGTGACTATGCCTTGGACGCTGGCGAAGACCGACGAAGGGAAGGAGCGCCTCAAGAGCGTGCTCTACAACCTGGCGGAGAGCCTGCGCATCATTGGCGTCCTGCTCAAGCCGTATCTGACTTCCACGCCGCAGAAGATTTTCGATCAGCTCGGCGTGAAAGGCGACGCGACGGATTATGAAGCGGTGGCATGGGGCGGAAGCGTGCCCGGCGCCAAGGTGGAAAAAGGCGAGGCGCTTTTCCCGCGCATCGACATACCGAAGGAGCTGGCCTATCTTGCCGAGCAGACCGAAAAGGCAAAGGCCGCTGCGGCGACCGCCGAAGCCGGGGAAACGGAAACGCCGGACGAAGACGCGCCGCTGCCGGAGATCGAATACGACGACTTTGAAAAGATCGACCTGCGGCTGGCGAAAGTTACCGCCTGCGAAGAGATCAAAAAGAGCAAGAAGCTCCTCAAACTTACGCTCGATGTCGGCGGGGAAACCCGGACGGTCGTATCCGGCATCAAGAAGTGGTATGCGCCGGAGGACCTTGTCGGCAAGACCGTCGTGCTGGTGGCCAATCTCAAGCCGGTCAAGCTCTGCGGCGTGGAAAGCCGCGGGATGATCCTCTGTGCGTCCGACGCGGACGACGTCGACCTCTCCGCGCTGACGACGCTGGAACCGATGGACAGTGGTTTAAAGGTCCGCTGACCCAATTTGCACGAATCGTCTGTCCCTTCCAAAGCCAAGGGACAGACGATACAACACAATCCGGTTCTTTCGCCGCTTTCTTCCTTAATGAAAGCAAAGCGCATGAAACGCATGACCGATTACGTTTTAAAAGACGGCAGGACCCTGACGCTCCGCGATCCGGCGGAGGACGACGCGGAACTGCTGCTGAACTACCCAAAGATCGTCGGTGCGGAAACCGATTTTCTGCTTTGCGACGGAAACGGCATCGACGGGCTCACGCTCGAAAAAGAGCGGGCGTGGATTCGCGGTACGCTGGAGAGCCCGAACACAAGGATGTTTCTCGGGTTTGTGGACGGCGAGTTGGCCACGCTGTTCGACGTGCGCGCCGCCGCGCGAAGCAGGATTTCGCACGTTGGCGGCATCGCCATCTCCGTCAAACGGGATTACTGGGGGCTCGGCATCGGGAGCATCGCCATGCAGGCCATGATCGATTTTGCGCGGAGCACGGGCTTTTTGCGCACGCTGACGCTTGAAGTGCGGGAAGGGAACGAGCGTGCTATTGCGCTGTATAAGCGCTTTGGGTTCGTCGAAGCCGGCCGGCACAAGGGACGTGTCAACGTTCGCGGAACGTACTACGATGAAATTCTGATGGACCTGGAGCTGTAAACAACCGCCGCATGAATGGCGGCAAATCAATGGAAAGAAAAGCATGAAAATATTCGATACGCACGCGCATCTGCTCGATGCGCAGTTTGATAACGACCGCAACGAACTCATCCCGTCGTTTCCGGACGAGGGCGTCGCCGGCTTTCTGGAAGCCTGCGTCGATGTGGCCGACATTCCCAAAATCTCCGCGCTTGTGATGCTGTACGACCATGTGTTCGGCAGCGCGGGCATCCATCCGCATTCGGCGGACACCGCAAGCGAAAGCAACCTGCTTTTTGTCGAGCGAGCGCTCGCTGGCGATAAGATTGTCGCCGTCGGTGAGATCGGGTTGGATTATCATTATGATTTTTCGCCGAGGGACAAACAGAAGGATGCATTTGCAAAGCAGCTCGACATCGCAATCTCCGCGCACAAGCCCGTGATTATTCACGACCGCGAGGCGCACGGCGATACGATGGCGCTGCTGAGCGAGCGCAAGGGCAGGCTCGGCGGCGTGATGCACTGTTACTCCGGCAGCTATGAGGACGCGGTCCGCTATATCGACATGGGGTTCTACATCGCGTTCGGTGGTGCGCTGACGTTTAAAAACGCGTCGAAAAGGCGCGAAATCGCGGAGAAGCTTCCGCTGGAGCGCCTCGTCGTCGAGACGGACTGCCCGTATATGACGCCGGAACCGCACCGCGGAGAACGCAACGACCCCAGAATGATCCGTCTGACGCTGGAGACGCTGGCGAAAGTGCGCGGCATTTCGATGGAAGAAGCCGCCGCGGCAACGTTTGAAAATGCGATGAAGCTTTACAGCATCACGCTGTGACAACAGCTTGCAAACAAACAACCGCGACGCGTCTGCGTCGCGGTTGTTTTTAGATTTCGGTCGCAGGGTGAAACCGCCTTATGACCGTTTCCATTTCAAATAATTCGTCGCCATCGCTTTATGCGGATTGCCGGTACTGTTGCCGGAATTCCCGCTGGAACTGTTATCGGAATGATCCTTGGTCGCGTTGTCCGACCGGTTTTCGTTCGAGGGATTGTCCGGATTGACGGACGGCGCGTTGCTCGACGGCAGCCCGGGGTTGTCGGGGCAGTCTTCGCCGTCCTGTCCGCAGGAATCCTCGGCGTTGTTTCCGTTGTTGCCGGAGTTTCCGCGATTCTGCGTCGCATGGACGATATCGCGCACGGATTCGTCGATCCATTCGCTTTCGTCGAACGAGTCCGGGTCTTCGGAAGCGGCCTTCAGCCGCTCGATGAGCGCGAGCTTTCCGGCGCTGGTGCCCATGCTGTGCGCCTGCTCCACCTCGCCCTTGCTGACCGCAACGGATTCGGCGGAGAGGTTTGCGTGCGCATTGACCCGGCTTTTCAGGGCGGCGGCGAGCTTTTCCGCGTGCGTTTCGCTGACGGAGCTGGCCGAAAGCATGACGTAATTATCGTCCGCTTCGTTCAGATACCCGCTTGCCTGAAGTTGCGCGATCGTACTGTCGATCGCGTCGCCGATGCTTGCGTTCAGAAGCTCCTTTTGAGAGATCCGGCTCAATATCGTTTCGCCGTCGCCGTTGACGGCGCTGACGCTGAGAACGCGGTCCAGAATGTTGGTCGTGTATTCGATGGACGGGTTGACGTCGAGGCTCACAAGGCCGTACGGCGTGGTGTAACCTTTGTATCCGCATAAAACGAACAGAAGCAGCACGGCGGCCAGCGACGCGTAAGCCGTCATCTTACCGCGCAGGCCGGAATGCTTTTCACGGACAGTGACCGTCTGGCCGACTTCGTACCGGCCGCTGCGAAGCCTTACGAACCGGCCGTTCTCCAAAAGCGCAACGGCGTATGTTCGATGCGTTTCAACGATTGCCGCCTTCATAGGGCCGCCTCCTTTCCGATAAACGTAAAATATCCTGTTAACACCGGGTAATCGCCCGCCAGGACGACGGTTGCCGTTATGATGTACTTTCTGTACCGATCCAGCAGTTTTTTCGACAGGCCTGTTTGCTGAACCAGCGCCTGCATCGGCAGCTGATGCGTCCTGAAAAGCTGGTCGAGCCGTTCCGGGTCGCGCAGAAGGAACCGAACTGCGAGCGCGCAGGCGTTTCGCGTTTTATCCTGCCGCGGGGACGACTGAACCAGATCGGAAAAACCGAAGCCGAACCCGCGGCAGGCGTCCGCGACCGCTGCGATTTCGTCCTTCAGCGAAGCGTCCGCCGCACGGATGCTGCTGCGCACGACTGCGTATTGAACGTCCGGCGATTCCGGCTCGTCGCCGGTCCCGTCAAACGCATGCGGCGGTACGGAAATCTCCTGCGAACGGCGCGCCTGCTTTCGGAACTCATCGATCAGGCTGCGGCGGATCACCGTTTCGGCATAGGCTAAGAACGGCCCCTTGTCCGTGTGGTAGGTGTCGATCGCCTTCGAGAAGGCACACAAAGCTACCGACCATTCGTCGTCGCTTTTCGTTACGAAACGATGCGTAACGCGGGAAGCGATTTTAAGAATGACGCGTTCCTGGGATTGGACGATCTGTTCTCTTGCGCGCTCATCCGTTGCTGCGCGGACGGCGAGCCTGTCGATCTCCGAGTGCATAATCTCCTTACGGACGCTCGCTGGAATATTGGTCGGATGCTCCGGCGTGCATACTCCGGCGCGGACGGCGCGTTCCGTCCGCGCCGGAGCTGGTATATGGGTCAGTTCTCTTCCGAATCCGACTCCGCGTCAGGATCGTGCAGTTGCAGCATATCCTGCTCCTGCAGCGGAAGGATACCGGCGGCGTCCAGCGCCTGATACAGTTCCGTTTTGGCGTCCTTGACGGCGTCGGCAAGCGCTTCGAGGTCGGCGTCTTCGCCGGCGGCCGCTTCAGCGGCCAGCGCGTCCTGATAAGCGGTCATAAGCGCTTCGAGGACCGCCTTGTTCTCGTCGGAATCGTCAAGCGCGGCGATCTTTTCGGCAATGGCTTCGAGGTTGTCTTCCAAATTATTATACTGGTAGTTGAACGTATATTTCCACTCCTGCCAGCCGAGGATACTGCCGAGCGTATAGCCGGATTCGTCCAAAGCGTCTTTCAGCGCTTTGCGGGCGTCCGACGCGGCCTGCGCCAGCTCGCTCATGCTTTGCGAACCGAGATCGCCGGTCTTGGAATCCAGCGCGGCGGTATATTCGTCAAGAAGCGCCTGAAGCTCCGCTTTTTCGGTTTCGTCGGTTACGCTGTCGATTGCGAGCTGGATTTTTTCAACGGAAATCCCGTAATAGTCCTTTTCCCCGGCGGAACCGTTTTTGCTGCCGTTGCTCTTATCGGCCTTGTCGTCGGCTTTTGTGTCCTTGTTTGCGTGCGCGTTGCCGCTGTTGCCGGGCGACTCGGTGTCCGAAGACGATTTCGGGGCGGCCAGCGCGCTTGCGCTGAAAGCGAGCGTCATGGCAACCACGAGCACAATTGTCAGAATGCGTGCAAAGTTCTTTTTGATCGTTCCGGAATGCTGTTTCATTCGTTCGGTCTCCTTTCCCGGCGGTTGATTCTTGGCGAAAGAACGCCGGTCACTAATGAATACGCAAAAGGGGCTGAAAAAAGTGGGGTCGAACGAAAAAAATCCTGTTTTCTTTTTCAGCATAACATCATTTCCCGGTTGACGGGAAAAAGAAGCGGTTTCGGCCCGGAACATCGACGATTGAAATTAACATATTGACAAATATCGATATGAAGCGTATGCTTAAACACATCAAAATTCTTCGATATGAGGAGGAGCCATGGCAAACTCGTATGTAAACGAGGCGAAGGTTATGAAAGCGTTTTGCGATGAAAACCGCCTTCGCGTACTGGAGATGCTCACGACAGGGGAAAAATGCGCCTGCATGCTGCTGGCGAACCTGAATATCGGGCAACCGGCGCTGTCCTACCACATGAAGATACTGGTGGAATCCGGGATCGTGGTGAGCCGGCAGGATGGAAAGTGGACGCACTACCGCCTGAGCGAGGAAGGCGGCGCCTACGCGAAGGAACTTGTGCGTACGTTTGTTACGCCGAAAGAAATACAGCAGGAAAACGTCTGCTGCGGCAAATAAGCCGCGCGGGCATGAGGAAAAAAGTTTAACATGCAGATTATAAAATCCATTTGGGATTTTTTCCAGTATCAGGTTCTGGCCATGAAATGGCTGGACGCGCTGATCGAAAGCGGCTTAAGCGCAGCCGGCCTCGACACGGCGAACCGATGGGTCGGCAGCCTTCAGTTTTTTTTGTACGACGTAATCAAGATCACGATTTTACTGTGTACGCTGATCTTCGTTATCAGTTATATCCAGAGTTATTTTCCGCCGGAACGCAGCAAACGGATCCTCGGCAGGTTTCGCGGCGTCTGGGCGAACTGCATCGCCGCGCTGCTCGGCACGGTTACGCCGTTTTGCTCCTGCTCGTCCATTCCGCTGTTCATCGGGTTTACGTCCGCCGGGCTGCCGGTCGGCGTGACGTTTTCGTTTTTGATTTCGTCGCCGATGGTGGACCTGGGGTCGCTGTTGCTTCTTATGAGCATCTTCGGCGCGAAGGTTGCCGTCATCTATGTGCTCGTCGGGCTCGTCGTCGCGGTGATCGGCGGTTCGATCATTGAAAAATTGCACATGGAACGGTATGTCGAGGACTTTATCCTCACCGCGGGCAGCGTCGATATCGAATCGCCGGATTTAACGAAACGCGACCGGCTCGTCTATGCCAAAGAGCAGATGGCGGCGACGTTCAAAAAGGTGTTTCCGTATGTGCTCGTCGGCGTCGGCATCGGCGCGGTGATCCACAACTGGATTCCCGAAGCATGGGTCGTCGCGGTGCTCGGCAGCAAAAATCCGTTTGGCGTGGTGCTCGCCACGCTGGTCGGCGTGCCGATGTACGCGGACATCTTCGGCACGATTCCGATCGCGGAGGCGCTTTTTTACAAGGGCGCGCAGCTTGGCTCCATCCTTTCGTTCATGATGGCTGTGACGACGCTTTCCCTGCCGTCCATGGTCATGCTCCGAAAGGCGGTCAAACCGAAGCTGCTCGCGCTGTTTATCGCCATCTGCACGGTCGGGATCATTCTGGTCGGATACCTGTTCAACGCGTTGCAGGGCGTTATCATATAGGGCTTTGCTAAAAGCTGGTTTTCGGTGGAAAACGCAACATAAAATCAAAAGGAGAACGTACAATGGGACTGTTCAGCAAAAGGAAGAATACGCAGGAAACGGAAAGCTGCTGCTGCGGTTGCGGCTGCGAAGGCGCAACCGCCGGCGATCAGGCGAAAGCCAATGCGCGGATCAAGGTGCTCGGAAGCGGATGCCCGAAGTGCAACGCACTGGAGGCGGCGGTGAAAGAAGCGCTCGGTCAGCTTGGTATGGACGAAGAAATCGACCACGTTACGGATTATGCCGAAATGGCGAAATATGGTGTGATGAGCACGCCGGCGCTGGTCCTCGACGGCAAGGTCGTTTCGACCGGCAAGGTGCTGAAAACCGCCGAAGTCGTAAAACTCCTGAAGGCTGCAGAATAACCACACCTGAAAAATTCAAGCCGGGGTGCGCGCATGTTTACCTATATCCTTTACGGACTGGCGATTGCCGGGCTTGCGGCGGAATTGCCCGCAGTAACATCGACAGGGATGTCGGCCGCAACATGGAACGACCGTGACCAAAAGGAGGACGCATGAAGAAAGCGGCATTTATCTGCACGCATAACTCCTGCCGAAGCCAGATTGCCGAAGCGCTCGGGAAACGGCTTGCAGGCGACGTATTCGAGAGCTATTCGGCCGGGACCGAAACGAAGGACCGGATCAATCCGGACGCCGTCCGGCTGATGAAGCTGCGCTACGGCATCGATATGGAACAGACGCAGCGGCCAAAATCGATTTCGGAACTGCCGATCGTCGATATCGTCGTTACGATGGGCTGCGGCGTGGAGTGCCCATACTTGCCGGGCGAACGCCGCGAGGACTGGGGGTTGGAAGACCCGACCGGAAAAAGCGACGAAGTGTTTATGAAAACGATCGACACGATCGAACAAAAGATACTGGAACTGAAAGAAAGCCTGCGTTAGCGGGCGGCCGCCGGCTATGGCAGATTGCCGGCGGCTGTTTTTTACGGCGAAACGGCGCAAAAAGCGGTTGCATCGCGACTTTCTCGTGCGCATTTTTGAAAACGATGATAATATAAAAACAGCATAAACGATTATGACCGCCGCTTTGCGCCGCGGATCAAGCTGAACGGGGGTTGACGGAATGATTCGAATCTTGCTTACGGACGACGACGCGCGCATCCGCACCATCATAAAAGAATATTCGCAGGCCGAGGACTGGGAATTCGTCGAGGCCGGCGACGGCGAAGAAGCTCTTGAAAAATTCAGGGCGGGGACGTTTTCGCTAGTCGTGCTGGACGTTATGATGCCGCGGCTGGACGGGTGGGCGGTGCTCAAGCAGATTCGAAAGACGAGCCAGGTTCCCGTGATTTTACTGACGGCGCGAAACGAAGAATACGACCGCCTGCTCGGTTTCGAGCTCGGCGTGGACGACTACATCGGAAAGCCCTTCAGCCCGCGGGAGCTGATTGCGCGCATCAAGGCGCTGCTCAAGCGTTCCGGCGCACAGGGCGGACCGACTGAGAACTACGTTTATAAGGGGCTGGACGTCGATCTCGCGGCGAGGACGACGCGGGTGGACGGCGAAAGCGTCGCCCTGACGCCGAAGGAATTCGACCTGCTTGCGTTTTT
>Ga0116162_10002456_pt1 | contig 11502 bp, 11 predicted proteins | sample AD_UKC105_MetaG_FD_89875 | JGI IMG/M metagenome (GOLD analysis project Ga0116162, IMG submission 89875) | Active sludge microbial communities of municipal wastewater-treating anaerobic digesters from Hong Kong - AD_UKC105_MetaG | ecosystem: Engineered > Bioreactor > Anaerobic > Digestate... | reverse complement strand
TGATACCCATTCCTGCAGGGCCGAGTAACAATGCCACAATTTTATTCTTTACAAGCCCAATAATGATCTGGAAAACCTGGACCCCTCCAAAAAGGCTTATTGATTTTAATATGTTACTGTATGAATTCCTATTCTCTGACATTGTTCTCATTCGTGAGAGATTGTCTTATACACCGTCATCATATCGCGTGTATTTGTATCAGGGTTATGCCTCAGTAATGCGGCCTGCCGCATGCAACTTGTATCAATGCTACCTTCTTTCTTAAACAGTTGACAAATTTTGTAGGCCAGCATTTCAATCTCTTCAAATCGATACAGGTGTTCCTCATCACCCTCCATCATGTCGGGGATACCGCCTACATAACTAGCAATCACCGGCACTCCCAAAATTTGAGCTTCTCCGAGAGAATTGGGGCTATTCTCAATGCTACTTGAACAAATGAACACATTACTTTTCAAGTATTCGTTTCTCATCTCTTCTGCATCTAACGAGCCCGTAAATGTGATAATGTCCTTTAAATCAAGCCGTTTTATTATTTTCCTAATAATCTGCCCGTAATTGGTAAGCTTAATTAATCCTTTGCCCCCATCTAAACATGCGACATCATTACCCGCCACTCTTATTTTAGCATCGGGATAATGCTTTAACACTAAAGGCATAGCTTTTAACAACATATGTAAGCCTTTAATGGGATAAGAAGCTTGGCTAACAAAAATACTATGCGGGATACAATCGTCATACTTCCATATCAAGTCAGTATAGAATTCTGGGCGTAGAGTTTCTCCGCAGAAATGATAAGTAGCATTTGGGTTTATTGCCCAAATACGTTCTCTATCCCATGAGGTTCGGCCAAGAATATGATGTACTCTTCTGATTATTTCTTTTTCAACTTCTCCTCTACGAATAAAACTTCTATAGCCTTTCAGTATTCCTCCCACCAAAAGGCTATAAGGAGTTAAAGACCGTCTAATCTCGTGTCGTGAAAGGCCATAATAATAGTAAAGAGACGCACTAACAAGACCTTGAATACTTACACATACCCTATCAGATCCGCATTCTTCTAGATATGCCAGTCCATGTGTAAACTCTGTTCCGTGAAGATGAATCACATCTGGTTGTTCAATTCTGTTAACTTCACGCCACATTGCTTCATACTCATGATTTATATGTGAATTGCCTTTGCCAAAAGGTAGTAAATAGTAAATAATCTTTTCTCCTTCTAGACGAGTCAATTCTTTAACCTCCTTTGACACAGTAGCGATCGTCAAACGTACTCCCTGCTGCTTGACTAGTTCTTGTGCAGCGCCAATAAGCCAACCTCCACTAATTCGATGGGTACTATTGCCCTTCAATAAGGACAAAGCTTCTGGCATAACAATATTAACAATCCAAAGGACTTTCATTTATCGTATAATCCTTTAATGTGCATAATAAAAATACTATTATTGCACCACAACGCTGTTATCCTGGACGAAATCTTTACACATTTTTGACAGCTTTCTTGCCAAAGGCTTCCATGACTCTTTGTTCTTTATTAGGTTACTTTCAGATAGTTTATCTCTATACTCGAAATCTGGTCTCAGGCCATCCCTTGAAATCATGATTCGGTTGAAGAGCTCAGTCAATCCCCCAAAACGGCAAGAACTAATGTCACTATCATCATCTATTTGAATAAAATAAACAGGCGTTTCAATACCTAAACAAGGAAGCGCACAATGAATACGCTTTGTAACAACAAATTTTGCCTCAGAATATAATGTAATTAAGCGCTCTGCTTCTTGAAGCCTTTGCTCATTACTCATTTTTGCAAAACGAGAACTCTCTTGACTAATATATTCACCATTTCTTAAAGTAGTCTTTGAAAAGACCTTAGAGTAGAGCCTCGCAAAGCGGGCAGATATAATAACATTATTAATCCACTTACGACTGACTATCATTTTCTTCGAAATGGAAAGGACCAATATGAGGTTCCATAATAGGAAACACACATCCTTGGTTAAATACCGTAGCCCCCCGCCTAGTGGAACCACAGGATCCACAAAATAAACCTTGTCGCCATGTTTTGAAGATTTATATTTCTCTCCCAACGTTAGTGTCATGCAACCAGAAAAAAACGCATCCACGCCTCTATTCTTTAGCATTTCAAGCGTATTTGTATCTCTACAACCTATTGGAGATTCTTTTTTAAGATAATCTAATCCTTCTCCAACGACCATTTCATCAGATACCGTTTTATTAATGTGCATTGACACAAATAGAGGATGAATTTTACTACTTGGAGGCCACTCTTTAGGGTTGTGCATATACCAGCCATTCATAATGACCTTACATTCATCACCATCATAATCCGCTAAGCCTTCACGATTAATAAAGCCATCTATTTGCGGAAGGAACTGAGAGGAGGCTAAAGCCTGAATGTAATCACCTATGTTATTAACCCCTTTGCCCTCAACAGAAAGCAGTTTGTATTTCATTATTTAAACGTATTAATTAGATTTGAGACATAGATAAACTCTTCCATTGTAATGACAGGACCTATCGGCAGACTCAATTCTTCTTCAGCAATTTTCTCTGTAATCGGCAAACTCATTTCATTCCAATCTTTATAGCACTCTTGCTTGTGGGGCGCAATAGGATAATGGCATACAGTACCCACACCATTCTGCTCTAGATAATCATGCAATGCATCACGCTTTCCATCTGCCACCAGAATCGGGAACAGGTGATATACGTTCTGCTCATCAGGGAGCAAATCAGGCAGAGTAATCAACGGATTGTTGATATGTTCATAATAGTAATGAGCCACCTCCTTACGGTGAGCATTGTCCTCAACCAGATACTTCAATTTCACATCCAACACGGCTGCTTGAATCTCATCCAAGCGACTGTTGCGGCCAGTGTACTTGAATACATACTTCTTCTGTGAACCATAGTTAGCTAAAGCACGCACCGCAGCAGCCAATTCCGGATCATTGGTTGTTACGGCTCCGCCATCGCCAAGAGCGCCAAGGTTCTTGCCAGGATAGAAACTATGACCAGCAGCATCACCGATAGAACCGGTGACACGACCATCAATGTGTTTGCAGCCATGCGCTTGCGCATTATCCTCAACAAGCTTAAGATTATACTTCTTACACAAGGCACCAATCTTATCGGTATAAGCATTGCGGCCATACAAGTGAACGATGGCAATAGCCTTGGTCTTAGGAGTTATAGCAGCCTCTATGAGGTCGTCATCAATCTCCAGCGTATTGAGTTTTGGCTCTACCAGAACTGGTCTTAAGCCATTCTCTGTAATTGCAAGTATTGTGGCTATGTAAGTATTTGCCGGCACTATCACCTCGTCTCCAGGCATCATTACGCCCATCTCGATATAAGCTCGGAATATCCAAATGAGCGCATCAAGACCGTTTGCGCATCCAATGCAATACTTGGTCCCTATGAAATTGGCATAATTGGCCTCAAATTGCTCATTTTCCTTCCCTTGGAGGTACCAACCGCTATTCACCACTCTGGTAACGGCTTCGTTTATTTCAGCTCCGTGGAGAGCCGTAACATCCTTTAATGATAAAAATGGAATCATATCTTAAAAATCTACTTTTCTATACAATTTGGCGGGGTTACCCATCCATAATTCACCTGCGGGGACATCCTTGGTCACTACTGAACCTGCCGCTATGAAGGAGCCTTCTCCAATTGTGATACCAGGAAGAATTGTTGATCCGGCACCAACCGTGGCTCCTTTACATATACGAGTCTTAAGCATTTTCCAGTTCCTATTTTTTGCCCTTGGATATCTATCGTTGGTAAAGGTTACGTTAGAACCAATCATTACATTGTCTTCTATCTCTATTCCATCCCATATCTGAACTCCGCACTTGATAGTGACATTATTCCCAATTTTAACTTCATTCTCAATAAAGCAATGAGAACAAATATTTACGTTCTCCCCAATCTGAGCTCCAGGTAGCACAACACAATACTGCCAAACATTTGTGCTGGGTGGGATGCTTTTGTTCTGACAATCGGCAAAAGGATGTATCATAATTCTTTTCTAAAACTTAAAAACTCATTATAATCTCGAATGTAATCCTCCTTCTGATACACGTCACTCGCTAAAACCATACACACGGCTCCTGAGGAGAAATCATCAAGAACACGCCACATCCCCGGCTTTACATATAGCCCTTGATAGGGACGATTAAGGAAGAATCTGCGCTTACACATTCCATCATCTAGAGTAACAGTGAAAGAGCCAGAGGCGGCAATTATAAGCTGACTTAAGTCTTTGTGTGCGTGATAGCCTCGGGTTTCACCGCCAGGCACGTCGTAAAGGTAATATACACGCTTTACATCAAAAGGCAAAGTAACTCCATTCTCAACTACTGTGAGGTTTCCTTTACGGTCGCTATGATGCTTGTCAAGCTCCACCATAGAGCAATCGAACACACTATATCTCGCCATTTTTTTTAAGGTTTAAGAATTCATCGTATTCGCGAATATAGTCTTCTTGGCTGTAATGCTCTGAGCCAAATTCGAGAGCCAGAGAATTGGTTGAAAAGTTGTTCATCTCACGCCATAGACCTGCAGGAACATAAAGACCGTAATAAGAACGATTAAGTGTAAATGATCTCTTATTTTCACCATCATCCACAAGCACATCGAATGCTCCTGATAAAGCTACCATAAACTCCTTATTATGCCTGAAAGCATGGCCACCTCTAGCTTCACCTCCGGGGACATCGTAAATCCAGTATGTCCGTTTAATTTCAAACGGAATATGATTAATCTGTTCAACGAACGAAAGATTACCTCTCGCATCTAGATAACGCGGAAGTTCCACTAGTTTTACGCCCTCTATTGTTGCCATGTTTATTTTCTGAAAGTATCTGAATTTACTTCTTCCTTCAATTCATCAATTACTCGTATGAGGTATTGACCGTATTGATTCTTTAGCATAGGTTGGGCAAGATTACGCATTTTTTCTTCAGAGATCCAACCATTGCGGTAAGCGATTCCCTCAAGACAAGCAATCTTTAAGCCTTGTCGTTTCTCTATTACCTCTACGAAATTAGATGCTTCGCTAAGAGAGTCATGTGTGCCTGTATCAAGCCACGCGAAACCACGACCAAGAGTCTGAACTTTCAATTCTCCATCATTCAAGAACTCTTGGTTAACAGTGGTGATTTCTAGTTCCCCACGAGCCGAAGGTTTGATATGCTTGGCAACATCCACAACCTTATTCGGATAGAAATAGAGACCAACTACAGCATAATTGCTCTTAGGTTCCTTTGGCTTTTCTTCTATGCTTAAGCAATTGCCGTGCTTGTCAAATTCTGCTACACCATAGCGTTCCGGATCGTGTACCCAATAGCCAAAGACAGTAGCTTTCGCATTCTTTTCGGCATCCTCAACCGCCTTTCGCAAAAGAGAAGTAAACCCAGCGCCATGGAAAATGTTATCACCTAATACGAGGCATACACTATCATTGCCAATGAACTTCTCACCAATGATGAAAGCCTGTGCAAGTCCATCAGGCGAAGGCTGTTCTGCATACTCGAAATGTACGCCGTAGTCGGAGCCATCACCAAGCAAACGTTGGAAGCCTGGTAAATCGTATGGAGTACTTATGATGAGGATATCACGTATCCCCGCCAATATCAGCGCACTGATGGGATAATAAACCAGCGGCTTGTCGTATATAGGCAATAGCTGTTTGCTAACACCTTTGGTAATCGGGTAGAGTCTGGTGCCGGAGCCTCCGGCAAGTACGATTCCTTTCATCGGTTATCTGTTTTTATACATGTTCTCGTAATACTTTTGATAATCACCACTCGTGACGTTATCCAGCCACTCCTGGTTATCAAGATACCACTTCACAGTCAACTCAATCCCCTCCTCAAACTGAAGACTGGGTTCCCAGCCCAGTTCTTTCTGAAGCTTGGTGGAGTCAATAGCATAGCGCAGGTCATGACCGGCACGGTCCGTGACGTAAGTAATCAAATCCATGTCAGCACCTTCGGGCCGACCAAGAAGGCGGTCGACGGTATTGATTAGGACCTTAATGATATCAATGTTCTTCCACTCATTGAAACCGCCAATGTTGTAGGTTTCAGCTATCTTGCCATTATGGAAGATGGTATCAATTGCCCTTGCATGGTCAACCACATAGAGCCAGTCACGGACATTCTCGCCTTTGCCATAGACAGGAAGAGGTTTGCGGTGACGGATGTTGTTGATGAACAGCGGAATCAACTTCTCCGGGAACTGATAGGGGCCATAGTTGTTTGAGCAGTTCGTCACAATGGTCGGCATCCCGAAGGTGTCGTGGAAAGCACGCACGAAATGGTCGCTGCTGGCCTTTGCGGCACTGTAGGGACTATGCGGCTGGTACTTCAAGTCTTCGGTGAAGAACTGCTCACCGTAAGCCAGGTGGTGTTTGCCAGAGCTGGCCTTGGTGGTGAACGGAGGCTCAATCCCTTCCGGGTGGGTCATCTGCAGAGCGCCATAGACCTCGTCAGTGGAGATGTGATAGAAGCGCTTGCCCTCATACTTCTCCGGCAGGCTCTCCCAGTATGCCTTGGCGGCCTGGAGCATTGACAGGGTGCCCATCACATTGGTCTGCGCGAAAGTGAACGGATCTTTGATACTGCGGTCAACATGGCTCTCGGCAGCGAGGTGGATGACCCCATCAACCTTCTCATCCTGCATGAGTTTGAGGACACCCTCAAAATCGCAGATGTCCATCTTCACAAACTTGTAGTTAGGCTTGTCCTCAACATCCTTGAGATTCGCCAAGTTCCCTGCATAAGTGAGTTTATCCAGATTGATAATCTTGTACTCTGGATACTTGTTCACGAAGAGGCGAACTACATGAGAGCCTATGAATCCGGCGCCACCGGTGATAATCAAGTTATTCATAATCATTAAAGCGCTGATAATCTATCGTTTAGCATTCGACAAAGGTCACCTATCCCATCATATACTTCCCATGGACATCTCCCCTGCATCACATTCCGAAACTGTCCTACCAAGGCCTCCTCGCTTGGAATTGTATTCTTCGGATCACAATAAGCGTTGAAGAACAGCAAGACATCCTTTCCCTGGCTTAAGCAGTATTCCACTATAACTGCGTTCTCTATCCTATTCCCAATAATACATATCAAGAAATCCACATGAGAAAAGTCCTCTGGCTGGGAGGACAACTCCACAGGAAGGAACAACTTACCTTCCCTTTCAGAATTCTCTAGATTCCACTTGCGAATGGTCTCTTTAGCAACATACACTTCTTCCATAGCACCGCTAAGGCTACCGACCATAACTCTATACACTTTTGCTTCAAACATAACTATCTATGCCAGATGTAACATATGAAAGAGGCCTTCTTCTGAGGAGGTGGTTGGGGGGAGGAACAATCCATCAACGGAAACGCCACTGTCGGATTTATATGTGTTCCTCTACACCTCTGAAATGGACATTCAACTCATGGAGGTGCTCCAACAGGGTTCCAAGGGGCGTGCCTTCTGTCATCTTAGCAAAAGCGTTAACATCCTTAGGGAAGCACTTACCACCATATCCAAACTTACCGTCGGGACCGGGGACATAGGTGTGGGTGTCGTTAATGTAGCCAGAAAGGAGAATTCCGGTATGGACTTTGCGCCAGTCGGCTCCCATCTGCTCGCAGTACTCACGGCATGCATTAAAATAGGTGACTTTATATGCTCCGAATACATTATGCATATATTTAGTCAACTCGGCTTCCAACGGTGACATTACAGTAAATTTCTTTCCCACAAAGATTCTTGTGAGCAGTTCGTGAGCACCGGTGAAGACCATCGTCTGCTTGCGGAAGTCCTCCAGAAAAGTGCGCTCAGTGAGGAACTCGGGCATATAGCAGACTTGATGGCCTGTTTCACGAGAAAGCATCTCGCTTGTGCCAGGGAGGATAGTGGTACGGACAAACACGGGTACATCCGGAAGTTTGGATATGAGTTCCTTCATTAAGGTTAAGTCCTGTGTGCCATCATCCTCAGTAGACACGTGAATTTGCAAGAAGGCGATGTCAACGCCACTCAGGTCATCATTGTAACCCTTAGGAGGATCACTGATGAAAAGTTTGCATTCTGGATTGTTATGTTCCAACCAATCTTTTAAGGCTCCACCCACGAAGCCACATCCAATAATACCAACGTTAATCATATCATTTTCAATTTATTAAAAACTCTTTATATACTCTAGTTTTGAACAAGCTTGCCATAAAGACCAAGAGTGAGTATCACTTCTGATGGCGAATTCTCGACTTCTGGAGTCCCTGATACGTATGCAGAGAATTTCCCCCTAGGGACTCTGAATCGTCCGCCCCGCAATACGTCAATTGTTCTACTATTGCCTTGGCTGTCATAAACCTTTGCAACCTGATTACCTATAGAGTACTCAACATACTCTCCACTATTGATAGTATCATCAAACGTGATAGAAGTTTTGCCGATGTGAACAGTCGGTCTCGTCAACGCGTTGGAAATGATTGGGACTGCTTCAACTCTCTTGACAGAGGCATTTGCGTTGCCTGTTTGATAGATTTTGAGATAGCTCACTCTAGACATATCGACTGTGTTTTGATGCGTCTGGCTTACATCATCTGGCATTCCTTTAAAAACAAGTCCAGGATAATCTCCGTTATCCAACCCAGGCACAACAATTTCACGCCAGTCTTCAAAATTCAGACGAACGACATAGTCTGCATATGCCCCTCCTGACGAGGCACCGAGACGGACGCAAATAGCATCTTTTGAGTCCTTACCATTACCTTTTACAGTAATCCTTAACGCCTTATGGTTTGACAAATCCAATGGCGAGGAGTATTCCTTTGTTATTCCTTCTTCCCTTAGTTCTATTGCGTTAGAACCTTGAATGAGTACAATGGGGGAAGAATTACTTCTAGATGTATAACAATTCTCTAATCGAACGAACGGTGTTTGCCGTTTGAAAGGATTATTGCCAACCAACACGTCTTTGCTTATATCTCTGATTCTTTCCTTACAATAAACAGCCTGTCTAAACCCCCATTTATTGTTTTTCCTTTCCAATTTGTATTCGAAGCGCCCTTCTCTGAGAATCTTCAACACGCGTTCTGAGAAATAACCGCTTTGTCGCAATAGAGTGTATTGGGTGAAAAGATCAAGATTGCGCTTCAGGGCTGGAGTCTTATCAACATTGCTTTGCGACAAAACATTATAGGTCATTGTTTGATCGTAGGCAATTGACTTTACACCTACATAATCCACATCGTCGAAGAACATGTACTTGACGGAATAGTCAGATGGTATCTCATTTTTCGTCGGGTAAAAATTGTACCAACCCAATGTGGTGATGTATTGACGTTCCATATAAGATTTATTCCGCTCAATATGGTCATCAATATGGTTCTTGTAGCCTCTTACTGGAGAATCATATGTGATGCCTCGGCCGCGACTCGGCCATAAAGTGCAATACATAACACTGATATCCAACACATCGGGACTTCTGTTACAATGCTTTAGCACTTCATTGACAAAGGCTGCGCCATAGTACCACAAATAACTCTCTTCGTGTGTATACTTCAGATGATTTATCAAGCCAGATAGGGCATCGAAATAGAATCCTCGGAAACCGCCTTCATTATATGCTTTTGCCGTTCTTCGAGCTATTTCATAACATAACTCCGAACCTATCTGGGGCGCGATATGGCCGTAATACCCGCCAATAATCCTAACCTTCGCCCCCGACTTGTGAGTAGTTGGCTTCGTTCCACATTGACCACGTTGGCAAGATACAAAACCACCCGTCCCTATCTGATACTTGATTATTTCATTGTCAATCAGCAAATACGGAGAGAGTAATTTACTGTGAGGGTAGTCGCTCTTCATACATGACTTATCACCTGTGACACTTATGGCTGTTGCGTCTGCCGATAATCTCCCAGAAAGGGACATACCTCCATGGAACTCAAGTTGCTGCTGCCATTTGGGGTCACTCAATAATTCTGTTGAAGAGTAACTAAGGTAGTATGCATAATTATGAAGAGTCGAAACGATTCCTGCATCCAACAACGGGTTGGTTATCTTCTCCTTAAAAGCTGTTGCCGAGCCAAATGTGGGAAACGAGAAGTCTCCCTGCACAAACGTCGTTGGCCCAAGCATAAACTCGAACTGTCTGATTCCAAACTGAGAATAGAACGAAATCCAATCGGGCACATATGACGGTTTTGTAGTATATATCAGCACACAGTCGTATCTGTTGGCTTCGTTATCAAGTGCGAATGGGCCACCACCATTATACGAAACGGGCAACTCTCCTTTTGGGACTGCTTTATATACATCTTGGAGGATACCTCTCAATTCGTTTTTTCTACACGCAACAATAGCAAGTTTAGCCCCCTTTATTCCTGTTTTCTTATAGCATTGACCGATAACCTCTTTTGCTTCTCCTGAAGGGTAGTGGACGGGATTCGTCTGCAAAGTCATAGCAACGCCGGCCGCAAGGAAAGGATTAGATGCCGTATAGTCATAATCCATTTTAAGGTCTAAGAAAACTAGAAAATCGATTTTCTCTATGTCACCGCCCGCAACCTCGACTGTAAAAAACTGGTCTTTGGCTGCGACTTTACAATGAACAACATCCTCCCCAAAATACAGATGGAGCATATCGTTAGAGAAGGTGATACGGCTTGCTTGTTGCGTGCCTTTTCCAGGTATTGTGGCTTTTGCAATCTTCTTATGGTCATGTGCCGCAATGTCCCGACCTGAGGACAATTCTACACATGAAAGTAGTTCTGCTTTTTCAGAAATCAATATGGATACTTTGTTATTCCGAAACTCTATCCCTTCGGTTGTATTGTGGACAATTGATTGTGCCACTAGCAGACAGGGAAGGAATACCAAAACTACAATAAGAAAGAGTGCTCGTTTACGCATAAAAACTATTTCATCATAACATCCAGTTCGTTCTAGATGTACTCTCTGTAGCAATAGTGTCTTATTAGAACTTCCTCCACACCATCTTATTCACCACGCCGGTATAGCTCTGGATAATACGCACAACCTTTGTGCTGACGTTTTCGTCGGTGTAATCGGGCACCGGAATACCATGATGCCCGTCCTTGATAAGCTCTACAGCGATATCTACACTTTGAAGGAGGCCCATGGTATCAATGCCGCTGAGCACAAAGCAGCCTTTATCCAGTGCTTCCGGTCGCTCAGTGGAGGTACGGATACAAACAGCCGGGAATGGATGGCCTACGCTGGTAAAGAAGCTGGACTCTTCCGGAAGAGTACCTGAATCACTCACCACGCAAAAGGCGTTCATCTGGAGACAATTGTAGTCATGGAATCCGAGAGGCTCATGCTGAATGACTCGTTTGTCCAGCTGGAAGCCGGAAGCCTCAAGGCGTTTCCTGGAACGAGGATGGCAGCTATAGAGAATAGGCATATCATACTTCTCCGCCATCTTATTGATAGCATTGA
>Ga0116162_10002448_pt1 | contig 11520 bp, 8 predicted proteins | sample AD_UKC105_MetaG_FD_89875 | JGI IMG/M metagenome (GOLD analysis project Ga0116162, IMG submission 89875) | Active sludge microbial communities of municipal wastewater-treating anaerobic digesters from Hong Kong - AD_UKC105_MetaG | ecosystem: Engineered > Bioreactor > Anaerobic > Digestate... | reverse complement strand
GCAATTTCATCGCTTAACTCAATATTGAGTTGGTTTTGATTTTTTTTGTTTTGATCGTCCATCATGCAGTTTTATTAATCGTCGTCTTCATTATCGTAATCGAGGTCTTTTTGTTCAACCAATCGGTCGTACTCTTCTTTCGATCCAACAACCAGGTTTTTGTACTCTTTGGTACCGGTACCAGCAGGTATTAAGTGACCACAAATTACGTTTTCTTTCAAACCATTTAAGTCGTCAATTTTCCCGTTAATTGCAGCTTCGTTAAGTACCTTAGTTGTTTCCTGGAACGAAGCAGCACTCATCCAACTCTTTGTTTGTAACGATGCACGTGTAATACCTTGTAACACCTGGCTCGATGTTGCCGGCATCGCTTCACGGGCTTCGATTACTTTTTTGTCTTTACGACGCAACAAAGAATTTTCGTCGCGTAAACGACGTGCAGTAACAATTTGTCCTTCTTTGAAATTTTCGCTATCGCCACGGTCAGTAACAACTTTTTTATTGTAAATCCAATCGTTTTCGTGCAAAAAGTCCATTTTATCGACCAATTGTTTCTCGAGGAAACGAGTATCGCCCGGATCGTCAATTTCAACTTTACGCATCATTTGACGAACAATCACCTCGAAGTGCTTATCGTTAATTTTCACACCCTGCATGCGGTAAACATCCTGAACTTCGTCAACAATGTATTCCTGAACAGCAGTAGGCCCTTTGATATTTAAAATATCGCCCGGAGTGATTGCACCATCCGATAAAGCAGTACCTGCTCTAATGTAGTCGTTTTCCTGAACGAGGATTTGACGCGAAAGTGGTACAAGATACTTTTTAACATCGCCTGTACGTGAAGTGATGATTATTTCGCGGTTACCACGTTTAATTTTGCCCAACGATACTTCACCGTCGATTTCAGAAACAACAGCGGGGTTTGATGGGTTACGGGCCTCGAACAATTCAGTTACCCTTGGCAAACCACCGGTGATATCGCCTGCTTTACCTGAGCTACGCGGTATTTTCACCAAAATTTCGCCTTGTTGAACCTTTTGTTTGTTCTCAACCGACATGTGGCCACCTACAGGTAAGTTGTACGAACGGATTACATTCCCCTTAGCATCGAGAATAGTCAATGCAGGGTTTTTGGCTTTATCTTTTGTTTCGATAATTACCTTCTCTTTGTAACCGGTTTGTTCATCCGATTCCTCGCGATAGGTAATGCCATCAATCATGTTTTCGAACTCAACAGTACCATCATATTCCGAAATGATTACCCCGTTATATGGATCCCATTCGCAAATAAGCTGTTCTTTTTTGATTTCCTCACCATTCTTAATGAACAGTTTCGAACCGTAAGGTAAGTTATGTGTCGAAACAATAATACCGGTATTCTTGTCAATGATTCTTAATTCGGCCAAACGGCTAACCACAACAAGAATTTCATTTCCTTGTTCGTCTTTACGGCTTACCGATCGAAGTTCTTCGATTTCGGCAATACCATCGTAACGCGAAACAATGGTCGATTGTGATGAAACGTTACCGGCAATACCACCCACGTGGAAGGTACGAAGAGTAAGCTGAGTACCAGGCTCACCAATCGATTGAGCTGCAATAACACCAACAGCTTCGCCTTTTTGTACCATTCGGCCTGTAGCCAGGTTGCGTCCATAACACTTCGAACACACACCTTGTAACGATTCGCAGGTAAGTACCGAACGTATTTCAACACGTTCGATTGGCGAATCTTCAATAGCAGCAGCAATCTCTTCGGTTATTTCTTCACCCGACTTAACAATTAACTCACCGGTAAGAGGATGATAAATATCGTGAACCGAACAACGGCCAAGTATGCGTTCTTCGAGCGAGGCAACTACTTCTTCGTTTTTCTTAACGGCAGTAGCAACCAACCCCCTTAATGTTCCACAGTCTTTTTCGTTAATAATAACATCTTGAGCAACATCGACCAACCTACGTGTTAGGTAACCTGCATCGGCTGTTTTAAGCGCGGTATCGGCCAAACCTTTACGGGCACCGTGGGTTGAAATAAAGTATTCAAGTACCGACAAACCCTCTTTAAAGTTAGAAAGAATTGGGTTTTCGATAATTTGAGCAGTAGTAGCACCCGATTTTTGTGGTTTAGCCATAAGGCCCCTCATACCACAAAGCTGACGGATTTGTTCTTTAGAACCCCTAGCACCCGAATCGAGCATCATGTAAACAGGGTTAAATCCTTGGCGATCGGAACTTAAAGTTTTCATCACCACTTGAGTCAACTTAGCATTTACGTGTGTCCAAGTATCGATTACCTGGTTGTAACGTTCGTTGTTGGTAATAAAACCCATGTTGTAGTTGGTCATAATCTCTTCAACTTCGCTATAACCCTCGTCAACCATTTCTGATTTATCGTCGGGAATAATTACGTCGGAGAGGTTGAACGACAAACCTCCACGGTAAGCCATTTTATAACCAAGGTCTTTTATGTTATCAAGAAATTCAGCCGTAGCAGCATTATCGGTCTTTTTCAAAACAAAGGCAATAATGTCCCTAAGTGCTTTTTTAGTCAACAACTGGTTAATATAACCTACTTTAGCAGGAACCGATTGGTTAAAAATTAACCGGCCTACAGTAGTTTCAATTGTATGGTAAATTGGATTTCCCTTTTTGTCAATATCGTTAACACGACATTTTACTATGGCATGTAACCCAACTTTACGTTCGTTGTATGCAATTATTGCTTCCTCCGATGAATAGAAGTTCAAACCTTGTCCTTTATCGTTTTCACGTGCTTTGGTCATGTAGTACAAACCAAGCACCATGTCCTGCGAAGGAACGTTAATAGGAGCACCGTTCGAAGGGTTCAAAAGGTTATGAGCCGAAAGCATCAACATTTGAGCTTCCAAAATAGCAGCATTACCAAGTGGAAGGTGAACAGCCATTTGGTCACCATCGAAGTCGGCGTTAAAACCGGTACATACCAATGGGTGTAACTGAATAGCCTTACCTTCGATCAATTTTGGCTGGAATGCCTGAATCGATAAACGGTGAAGGGTCGGAGCCCTGTTTAAAAGTACAGGGTGGCCTTTCATTACGTTTTCGAGTATATCCCAAACAACAGCGTCTTTGCGGTCAACAATTTTTTTGGCCGATTTTACTGTTTTTACGATTCCACGCTCAATAAGTTTGCGAATAATAAAAGGCTTGTACAACTCGGCGGCCATATCTTTAGGAATACCGCACTCGTGTAATTTGAGGTTAGGACCAACAACAATCACCGAACGAGCAGAATAATCGACACGCTTACCCAACAAGTTTTGACGGAAACGTCCTTGTTTACCTTTCAAACTATCGGACAATGATTTTAAAGCACGATTATTTTCTGTCTTTACGGCATTCGATTTACGTGAGTTGTCGAACAATGAATCGACAGCCTCTTGAAGCATACGTTTTTCATTACGTAAAATTACTTCGGGTGCTTTTATTTCGATCAACCTTTTTAAGCGGTTGTTACGAATAATCACCCTACGGTACAAATCGTTTAGGTCCGAAGTTGCAAACCTTCCACCATCGAGGGGCACAAGCGGCCTTAAATCGGGCGGAATAACTGGTACTACTTTAACAATCATCCACTCGGGACGGTTAAGTTGTGTACTTGCACGGAATGCTTCAACAACTTGTAGCCTTTTTAATGCTTCGTTTTTACGTTGTTGCGATGTTTCGATATTAGCCTTGTGCCTTAAATCATACGATAATTCATCAAGATCGACTCTTTGCAGCAGTTTTTGAAGTGCTTCGGCGCCCATCTCGGCAATAAACTTATCGGGATGATCATCTTCGAGCATCTGGTTTTCCTTTGGAAGCGATTCCAAAATATCGATATATTCTTCTTCAGTAAGGAAATCGAGCTGTTTAATTCCGTCCATGGCTTTTACACCGGCATTTATTACAACATACCGTTCGTAATAAATAATGGAGTCGAGCTTTTTGGTAGGCAGACCTAACAAGTAGCCAATTTTATTTGGTAACGATTTGAAGTACCAAATATGCGCAACAGGAACTACCAACGAGATATGTCCCATTCGTTCGCGACGTACTTTTTTCTCGGTTACTTCAACACCGCACCTATCGCAAACAATGCCACGGTACCTAATGCGCTTGTATTTTCCACAATGGCACTCATAGTCCTTCACAGGACCAAAAATGCGCTCACAGAACAAGCCATCGCGCTCGGGCTTATATGTTCTGTAGTTGATGGTTTCAGGCTTTAAAACTTCGCCATGTGATCTTTCGAGAATCTCTTCGGGCGATGCTAAGCTGATAGAGATTTTGTTAAAGCTACTCTTTACTTTATTGTCTCTTCTAAAAGCCATTTATTGTAGGTATTTAATTACTAATTAAAAAAAATGTTTTCACCGGATTAGCGGCATAACCTTAATCCATGTTTACACTTAAGCCTAGGCCTCGTAATTCGTGCAACAATACATTAAGTGACTCGGGAATACCTGGTTGAGGCATTGGATCGCCCTTCACAATTGCTTCGTAAGCTTTTGCCCTACCAATAACATCATCAGATTTTACGGTAAGAATTTCTTGCAAAATGTGCGAAGCGCCAAATGCTTCGAGGGCCCAAACTTCCATTTCACCAAAACGCTGTCCACCAAACTGAGCTTTACCACCCAATGGTTGTTGTGTAATAAGCGAATATGGTCCAATTGAACGTGCGTGCATTTTGTCTTCAACCATGTGCCCCAGTTTAAGCATATAAATTATACCAACTGTTGCAGATTGATCGAACGGCTCACCTGTTTCACCATCGTAAAGATTGGTTTTCCCGAATGCGGGTACACCAGCTTTATCGGTAAAGTCGGTAATTTGTTCGAGCGAAGCACCATCGAAAATCGGAGTGGCAAATTTCAATCCCAATTGTTTACCTGCCCAACCTAAAACAGTTTCGTAAATCTGTCCCAAGTTCATACGCGAAGGCACACCAAGTGGGTTCAAAACAATATCAACAGGAGTACCGTCGGAAAGGAAAGGCATATCTTCGTCGCGAACAATACGCGATACGATACCTTTGTTACCGTGGCGGCCTGCCATTTTATCGCCAATTTGCAGTTTACGTTTTTTAGCTATGTACACCTTGGCCAATTGAATAATACCAGTTGGCAATTCGTCGCCAATAGTAACATTGTACCTGTCGCGGCGTGCAACAGCTTCGTATTCCTTATACCTTACAATATAGTTATTGATCAGGTCGGCTATCATTTCGTTCTTATCGTTATCGGTAGTCCACTTGTTGGGGTTAACTACTAAATAATCGATTTCCTGAAGTTGTTTGAGCGTAAGCTTAACACCTTTGCTAACAATTTCGCCACCATAATAATCGCGTACACCTTGCGATGTTTTACCGTTAACCAATTGGAACAAACGTTCTTCAAGGTCGGTTCGCAATGCAGCAACCTGACGATCGAAACGTTCGTCGATTTCTTCGAGCAATGGTTTTGAAGTATTACGACCTTTTTTATCTTTGATTACCCTTGAGAATAACTTTTTATCGATAACCACACCACTTAACGACTGAGAAGCTTTCAACGATGCATCTTTAACATCGCCTGCTTTATCGCCAAATATAGCACGAAGCAGTTTTTCTTCGGGTGAAGGATCTGATTCGCCTTTAGGTGTAATTTTACCAATTAAAATATCGCCGGGTTTCACAACAGCACCAATACGGATCAAACCATTTTCATCGAGGTTGCGTGTTGCATCTTCGCTAACGTTTGGAATATCGGAAGTGAATTCTTCCATACCCCTTTTGGTTTCGCGTACTTCGAGCGAATGTTCGTCGATATGCACCGAGGTAAAAATATCTTCGCGAACAATTCTTTCAGAAATTACAATAGCATCCTCGTAGTTATAACCTTGCCAAGGCATAAATGCCACTTTAAGGTTACGTCCAAGAGCCAATTCTCCTCCTTGGGTAGCATAGCCTTCAGTCATGATTTGCTTATTGCTAACCCTTTGGCCTTTACGAACAATAGGCCTTAAGGTAATGCTTGTACCTTGGTTGGTTTTAACGTATTTTGGTAATTTATATGATTTTAAATCGGATTCGAAGCTAACGTAACGTTGTTTGTCGGTACGATCGTAACGAATAACAATTTCTTTAGCATCGACATATTCAACCACGCCTTCGCCATGAGCGGTGATGTGCACCCTCGAGTCGGTAACAACACGTTCTTCAAGTCCTGTACCCACAATTGGCGATTCTGGTTTAATAAGCGGTACTGCCTGGCGCATCATGTTTGATCCCATAAGCGCACGGTTAGCATCATCGTGTTCGAGGAAGGTAATTAACGAAGCTGCAATTGAAGCAATTTGGTTTGGACCAACGTCCATCAATTGAACTTCGGAAGGTTCAACAAGTGGATAATCACCTTCCAAACGAGCTTTAACCTTTGGATTGATGAATTTTCCCTGATCGTCGATAGGTGCGTTTGCTTGTGCAATAACCTGACCTTCTTCCTCTTCGGCAGTAAGATATATAATTCCGTTATTGGTTAAATCAACCTGTCCCTCACTTACTTTACGGTAAGGTGTTGATATAAATCCAAGTTCGGTAACTTTAGCGTAAACACAAAGCGAAGAAATCAAACCAATGTTTGGACCTTCGGGTGTTTCAATTGGACACAACCTTCCGTAGTGTGTAAAGTGAACGTCGCGCACTTCGAAACCTGCACGTTCACGCGAGAGACCACCGGGTCCGAGAGCCGACATACGACGTTTGTGTGTCATTTCGGCCAATGGGTTGGTTTGGTCCATGAACTGCGAAAGGGCATTGGTTCCAAAGAATGAGTTGATAACTGAAGAAAGTGTTTTTGAGTTGATCAAATCGATCGGTGTAAACACTTCGTTATCGCGCACGTTCATTCTTTCACGTATAGTACGTGCCATACGAGCTAAACCTACTCCAAATTGGTTCGACATTTGTTCGCCCACGGTACGTACCCTACGGTTCGATAAGTGGTCGATATCGTCGACATCGGTTTTTGAGTTAACCAACTGGATAAGGTATTTGATGATCTCGATCATGTCCTGATTGGTCAGTACACGAGTATCGATATCGATATCGAGATTTAATTTTTTATTGATCCTGTAACGGCCAACATTACCAAGGTCGTATCTCTTTTCCGAAAAGAAAAGGTTTTCGATCACCTCACGAGCAGTTGACTCATCGGGCGGTTCAGAGTTTCTTAATTGGCGATAAATGTACAGTACAGCTTCTTTTTCTGAGTTACATGGGTCCTTTTGAAGCGTGTTGTATATTATTGCGAAATCTTGGATACTGGCTTCTTCTTTGTGGAGCAAAATAGTTTTAGCTTCCGAATCGATGATCATATCGATATGTTCGTTTTCGAGCACAGTTTCACGATCTATCACTACTTCGTTACGTTCAATAGAAACTACCTCGCCAGTATCTTCGTCAACAAAATCTTCGACCCACGATTTGAGCACACGTGCTGCAAGTTTACGGCCAACGTATTTTTTCAATCCGCTTTTCGATACTTTAATTTCGTCGGCAAGATTAAATATTTCAAGTATATCTTTATCGCCTTCGTAACCAATAGCCCTTAACAATGTAGTTACAGGTAATTTCTTTTTCCTGTCGATGTAGGCATACATCACATTATTGATATCGGTAGCAAATTCGATCCACGAACCTTTAAAAGGAATGATACGCGCCGAATACAATTTGGTACCATTGGCATGAACGCTTTGACCGAAGAAAACACCGGGTGAGCGGTGTAGCTGCGAAACGATAACCCTTTCGGCACCGTTGATAACAAAAGTACCTCTTTCGGTCATGTAAGGAATGGTACCTAAATAAACATCTTGTACCACAGTATCGAAGTCTTCGTGCTCGGGATCGGTACAATAAAGCTTCATTTTGGCTTTAAGTGGCACACTAAAGGTTAACCCGCGTTCAATACATTCATCGATTGAATAGCGTGGTGGATCGATGTAATAATCGATAAATTCGAGTACGAAGTTGTTTCGCGTGTCGGTAATCGGAAAGTTTTCGGAAAAAACCTGATTTAAACCTTCTTTTTTTCTAATTTCGGGTGTTGATCCCAGTTGAAAAAAATCGATGAAGGACTTAATTTGAATTTCCAAAAAATCGGGATAGTCGAATATATTTTTCGTTGTTGAAAAACTAATTCGTTTATTTACAGAGTTCAAAGACATTTATCTGATAGTTTTATTGAACTTAAAATATAAAACACAAAAAGGCTTAATCCCGACGTGCATCGGGACTAAACCATTGTAACCCATTTAAGGGGGTTATAGACCTTATTTAAGTTCAACTTCGGCTCCAGCTTCAGTAAGTTGTTGCTTGAGAGCTTCAGCTTCTTCTTTAGAAACTTTTTCTTTGATAGCTTTAGGCGCACCGTCAACTACCTCTTTAGCCTCTTTCAAGCCAAGGCCTGTTAATTCTTTAACCAACTTAACGACAGCCAATTTAGAAGCGCCTGCTGATTTCAGGATCACATCGAATTCGGTTTGAACAGCTTCTTCAGCAGCAGCACCACCAGCAGCAGGGCCGGCAACAGCTACAGCTGCAGCAGCAGGTTCAATACCATATTCATCTTTCAAAATTCCAGCTAATTCGTTTACTTCTTTTACAGTAAGGTTAACTAATTCTTCTGCAAGTTTTTTTAAATCTGCCATTTTAACAACGATTTAAAATGTTATCAATTATTAATTATTATTTCTCTGATAAAGTTTTGAGTACACCAACAATGGTTTGGCCTCCACTTTGAAGAGCCGACACCACATTTTTGGCTGGTGACTGCAATAGGGCAATAACATCTCCGATAAGCTCTTCTTTCGACTTAATGTTTACTAAGGCTTCGAGTTGGTTTTCGCCAACATAAACCGATTCTTCAACATAAGCAGCTTTTAATGCCGGTTTTTCTAATTTTTTGTTCTTGCTGCGAAAATCTTTAATCAATTTTGCAGGAACATTACCGGTATTAGAGAACATCAATGAAGTATTACCCTTCAGAACGTCATAAAGCTCTTCGGCGTTCTTTTCAGAAGCTTCGAGAGCCCTTTTTAAGAGCGTATTCTTTACTACAACCAGTTTAATTTCCTTTTGGAAGCATGCACGACGCAGGTTACTGGTCGTTTCAGCATTTAAAGCTTCAATATCGGTAATATAAAAGTGATTGTAAGAATTGATTTCCTGTACCAGGTTGTCGATTATCGCTTGCTTTTCTGATTTCTTCATAAATTCAAATTTTAATCCTGTACAGATTTAGGGTCGATTTGAATACCTACACTCATAGTACTCGACAAGTAAATACTCTTGATATAAGTACCTTTTGCAGCAGCAGGTTTCAACTTAACGATAGTGTTGATAAACTCTTTCGCATTTTCGACAAGTTTGTTAGGTTCAAAAGAAACCTTACCAACCGACGAGTGAATGATACCATATTTATCAACTTTAAAATCGATTTTACCTTGCTTTATTTCTTTCACAGCTTTACCAATTTCCATGGTAACCGTACCGCTTTTGGGGTTTGGCATTAAACCACGAGGACCAAGAATACGTCCAAGCGGGCCAAGTTTACCCATTACGGGAGGCATGGTAATAATAACGTCAACATCGGTCCAACCTCCTTTGATTTTCTCGAGATAATCGTCGAGTCCAACAAAATCAGCTCCGGCATCTTTGGCTTCCTGTTCTTTGTCGGGAGTAACCAAAGCAAGTACTCTTACTTCTTTACCGGTGCCATTTGGCAATGTAACAACGCCCCTTACCATTTGATTGGCTTTACGAGGGTCAACACCTAAGCGGATGTCCACATCAACAGAAGCATCAAATTTGGTAGTGGTAATATCTTTTACCAATGCCGATGCTTCGTCGAGGGTGTATAATTTCCCTTTTTCAAGCTTTTCTAAAGCAAGTTTTTTATTCTTAGTAATTCTAGCCATTTTAATCAATATTTTAATGTTTAATTAAATGGAGAATCACCAGTAACAGTAATCCCCATACTACGGGCAGTACCAGCAACCATTCTCATTGCAGCTTCAATATCAAAACAGTTCAGGTCGGGCATCTTAATTTCAGCAATTTCTTTCACCTGATCCCAGGATACAGAACCTACTTTTTTAACATGCGGCTCGGCTGAACCACTTTTTAATTTGGCTACTTCAAGAAGTTGTACGGCCACAGGAGGTTGTTTAATGATAAAGTCGAACGACTTATCGGCATAAACAGTAATGATTACCGGCAAAACTTTTCCGGCCAGTTCTTGCGTACGTGCATTGAACTGTTTGCAAAACTGCATTATGTTAACCCCTTTGGAACCTAATGCTGGTCCAACCGGTGGTGACGGGTTAGCCGCGCCACCTTTAATTTGGAGTTTAATTAATCCAGCAATTTCTTTAGCCATAACAAAAAATTAATTTGTTTTTTACTCCTTTTCAACTTGCATAAAACCAAGTTCTAAAGGTGTTTTCCGACCGAATATTTTGACCATAACTTTCAACTTTTTCTTTTCTTCGTTAACCTCTTCGATTACGCCGTTGAAACCGTTGAATGGTCCATCGATCACTTTAATTGTTTCACCTATAACATAAGGCACGGTAAGTTCTTCGCCGCTTTCTGACATCTCATCCACTTTCCCTAAAATGCGGTTTATTTCCGATTGACGCATAGGAACGGGGTCACCGCCCTTTGTATCGCCAAGGAAACCAATCACATTCGTAACATTTCTGAGAATGTGGGGAACTTCGCCAACTAATGCTGCTTCAACCAATAGGTAACCGGGAAAAAAGTTACGTTCTTTGCTGATTTTCTTACCATTTCTAATTTGATAGACTTTTTCGGTAGGTATTAATACCTGCGAAACATAGTCCTGGAGACCAGCTGAAGCAATTTCACCTTCGATATATTCTTTCGCCTTTTTTTCTTTTCCCCCTATGGTTCTAAGAACATACCACTTTCTTTGGATTTCGCTCATCTTTTACCTCCGGCAATTAGTAAAATAGACTGTAAATAAAATCCATCAAGGTTTCGAAAACAAAATCTATCAGGAATATTACCAATGAAATTATGATGGAAGCTATCATAACAACAATTGCGCTATTTTGCAGTTCTTTCCAAGTTGGCCAAGTTACCTTGTGCACCAACTCGTTATACGATTCTTTTACGTAAGTACCAATTTTCATTGTCAATTGATTTATTCGTGCGGATGGTAAGGTTCGAACTTACAATTTCTCCCACGTTGAGTTCATCCGCAAATAAAGTCCCATCCTATCAAAGATGGGACTATTAAGTTATTGTTTTCGAGCGTATTACTCGATAATTTCGGTAATCTGACCTGCACCTACTGTACGACCACCTTCGCGAATTGCGAAACGAAGACCGATATTTACAGCAACAGGATAAATCAATTTTACCTCGATGGTTACGTTGTCACCAGGCATAACCATTTCGCGTCCTTCGGGAAGAGTGATCTCACCGGT
>Ga0116162_10002442_pt1 | contig 11532 bp, 11 predicted proteins | sample AD_UKC105_MetaG_FD_89875 | JGI IMG/M metagenome (GOLD analysis project Ga0116162, IMG submission 89875) | Active sludge microbial communities of municipal wastewater-treating anaerobic digesters from Hong Kong - AD_UKC105_MetaG | ecosystem: Engineered > Bioreactor > Anaerobic > Digestate... | reverse complement strand
GCCAAAAGTTTCTACGCGCCTGGCCCGGTGCGCTGCATTGCGGCTACGTCCGCCACGTCCGCGCCCATTATCACGTCTGCCGCGCCCACGTCCGCGCCCACGTCCACCATACATGTTGCCATCGGCATCTTCACCCTGTGCATCCGCGTTGTTACCATCAATATCTGCCTCCGGCTCTTCAATCCGGTTACCAATTGAATCCTCGGGATCTTCCTCCACGGCATCCACAGCATCGGCAGTGTCTACCTCAGTGTCTTTTTTAGATTTACGACCCCCGCGCGGTTTTTTCTCAGCTTTAACGTCTTCTTCCTCCGACTCGCCATCCTTATCGCCATCCTCAAGAGTTAAATCGCCGCCCAGCTCTTCAACAGCGTCTTCTTCATCAACATCGTCTTCAGGCAATTCCTGTTCTTCCAGCGCCTCTTCTTCATCATGTGCTTCCAGATCTGCTTCCTGTTCGGCGATCAACGCCTCGCGATCCGACACCGGAATACGAAAATAATCAGGATGAATTTCAGAAAACGGCAAAAACCCATGGCGATTGCCGCCAAAATTTACAAACGCAGCTTGCAGCGATGGCTCAACGCGTGTCACTTTCGCCAGATAGATGTTTCCTTTCAACGGTTTACGGAACGCGCTTTCATAATCAAACTCTTCCAGCCGTCCATCTTCAACAATGGCCACCCGCGTTTCTTCACTGTGGGTCCCATCAATCAACATTTTCTTAGACATTATTTATTCTCCATTAAACGCGCATAAGAACGCTTCCTCTTTCTCCGCTGAAGATAAACTTCGAGTGTTTACATAGGGGAAAGCGGCGCAAAAGCGCGCTAAACTTGTTGTATCAATTTTGGGGAGTGCAGTTCGCGAAACCTTTAAAAACTTTAAGCGCTAAAACCGCAATCCACTAAACACTTAAGCGCACAGTACACGCGCCGGGTAAATTACACAAGCATTAAAACAAGTATAAATGCTAAAAATTTCTCCACCATAATAGCGCTCTTCCCACAGGCGGCAAGCCTTGCTTACGAGATTAAGAGCTTTACACACCCACGCCCATTTATGATATATAAGAAAGCGCATATTTAACACAATCAATGAGTAACTATCTTGGCATTGAAACCCTTCCATTTTGCTCTAATGATCTTGCTATTGACTCTGCTTTCGCCGTTAAATGCGCGTGCTCTCAATATAGAATCCGTACGCTTTGGCCTTTACGAAGAAAAAACCAGGCTTGTGCTGGATCTTGACAAGCCAGCCGATTTCCGCGCCTTCGTCTTGTCTGAGCCCTATCGTATGGTCATCGACCTGCCCAGCTTTGAATGGCAAGCCGGAAAAGTCCAATCCCCGCAAGACGCGGGCGTACAAGCTACCCGCCATGGCAGCCTCAAACCCGGCATTTCACGCATTGTCTTTGACCTCAATCGCCCGATCAGCATTCAAAAAGCCTTCACGCTGCCTGGCGGCGCAGGCAAACCTGACCGGCTTGTCATTGATTTCAGCAATGTTTCGCCCAGTTTGTTTGAGCAAATCAAAAGCACTGTTCATGGCTCTCTTGATCCTGATAGAATCCAAACACAAAATGCAAATATTGCGACTTTAGCCCCGCCGCCGCCGCCCAAACCACAAGACCAAAAACCTCTTATCATCATCGATCCCGGCCATGGCGGCATTGATCCCGGTGCCTCCGGCCCGCACGGCCTGTACGAAAAAAATGTTGTGCTCGCTCTGGCTAAAGACCTCAAAGTTCAGCTTGAATCCTCCGGCAAATACCGTGTTAAAATGACACGCGCAGACAATCACTTCATCAAGCTCTCAAACCGCGTCAAATTTGCCCGCAAACATGGAGGTGACCTCTTCATCTCACTGCATGCCGATTCAATGGAAAATAAAAGTATTACAGGTGCTTCGGTCTATACTCTGTCCGAAAAAGCCTCCGATGCCCAGACCGCCAAGCTCGCCGCCCGGGAAAATAAGGCCGATCTCATCGCAGGAATAGATCTTAGCATCGAAGATGAGGATGTTGTGGGCATCCTTATGGATCTGGCTATGCGCGATACGATGAATCAGTCAAAATTTTTTGCCAATACCCTGGTGAACAGCTTTAACGCCAATGGCGTAAAAACGCTGCCCCGCCCACACCGCTATGCCGGCTTTGCCGTTTTAAAAGCCCCGGATATTCCTTCTGTGCTGATCGAAGCAGGATTTATGTCTAACGAAAAAGAAGCGACTTTACTTAATACCAGCCACCACCGACAAAAAATTGCCACCGCGCTCACGAAAGGCATTGATCGCTATTTTGAACAAGTTCGCAAAAACCAGAGGATATAGGCATCGTTGAACGAATCTGTCGAAATTATATATTTTTTATAATGTATTAATCTTTCAAAAATCCGCCACCATCCACCCAGAAAAACAAAAAAACTCTTGAAAAACAGTGTGCAATGCGTTTTCGTTTGTGTATAAAGAGAGACTACGAAGCGACTGCTCAATATTACAGGGCATAGTTTTTCTTGGTTTAACATTAAAATTTTAAAGAGGTCACAATGAAAAAATTTGCAGCAACTCTTTGCATCGCCGGAACAGCTATTGCTCTGTCCGCATGTGATACAACTAAAATGGGTGATGTTGACACGGCTCCTCCTTACGCAAGTGAGCGCACAGCCGGTTATGCATCCGAACCTGCCCCTGCTCCGGCTCCGGCCCCTGCAGAGCGCGTATTCAGAGAATACCAAACAAAATAAGCTTTATATTAAGCTGATAAAAAGATTTAAGGGCGGCCTTAAGGCGGCCCTTTTTCTTTGCAGAAACTCTATGTAAGATGAGCTGTAGAAAAAGCTAAACAGACGTTCTTAAAGTAGAATAGCCACATGAACATTATCCGTAAGATCGTCTTATTTCTTCTCGCAAACGGCTTGGGCTTTATGGCCGCGCCAATAGCCTATAACGCTGCGTTGCTTTCAGGAAACCTATCTTCCGAAGTGCTCGAGACCAATGCAGTAACGCTGCAGACAAATTTCTTCACCGCCACCGCGATAACATGGATTTTTTGCGCATTATTTTCTCTGGGGTTTTTTCTCGTAAAAAGCAAATTACGGCTGATATTCCTGCTTTTTCCAGCGCTGTTACCGCTACTCTATGGATTAAGCATTCTGGCGGGATTATCCTGATCCTGATCCTGATCCTGCTCTGTCGTCTCACCCTCAGCCATCCGAATCTTATCTGTATCTTCACCAGTCTTGGAATTTTTATCCTGCGCCTTTTCTATATCATCGCGTTTTTCAGGTGCGGGCTCATACCCTTCAATAAGATCCTTTGCTTCTTCAGGTGTTTCAATGAATGCAGCCTTCTCATGTTCAATAATAACATCGCCCTTAACTTCCAGTGAAGGGCGGCGGGCAATCGAAACCGGATAGCTATTACGCTCTTTCAGCGCCTTGCGAATCGCAGGCCAACGCAACCGATCTTGCCAGTCTCCTGCCGTTTTAACAATCAAACGCATCTCATCATTACTGATTTTCTCTTCCGGGACTTCGCCATATTCTTCCATCGCCACTGACTGCGCCAAAGAAGGGTTAGCCTCCAAAAATAGTTCATCATCAATCCAGGCGACTTTTATCGGCTGATTAACCACTGTTACCTTCGTGCCCACAGGTATAAGCTCAAATAACTCGGATATTTTTTCCGGATATAAACGAATGCAGCCAGAACTAACCCGCCGCCCAATTCCGAATGGCCGGTTGGTTCCATGCAGTGCATATTGCGGCCATCCTAAATACAGCGCATGCGTACCCATCGGATTATCCGGTCCCTGATAATAAGCCTCTTTTAATGTCGGATCTGCCTTGCGCATCCGCGGCGTCGGACGCCAGACCGGCCCTTCCACTTTGCGCACAATTTCGGTTACCCCTTCCGGCGTACTAAGACCCTCACGCCCCACACCAATTGGCGTATGGTAAGGCGCTTCATCACCATTGATAAAAGCATACAGCCGCATATCTGCCAGATTAATCACGATGCCCTCTCTCGACGCATCGGGCAGCAAATGCCGCGTTGGCAAAATTAAATCAGTGCCTCGCCCCGGCATCCACGGATCCACATAAGGGTTAGCCGCACGAAGCTCTGTAAAACCCAGATTATAATCCCGCGCCAAATGAATAAACGTATCTTCATACTTCGCATCATATTCAATCATGTCGCCGACATACGGCTTATCATAGCCTGCATAAGCCTGCGCACTGACCAGAGCCAAAAATACAGAAACAAGAATTTGAAAAACGTACACCGTACGCATTTATTGCATTGCCTTTTCTAATCCAGCCACAACCTTATCAAGATATTCCTGTGTCGTCAGCCATTTTTGTTGCTCACCAATCAAGAGCGCCAGATCCTTGGTCATGTGCCCGGCTTCAACAGTTTCCACACAAACCCGCTCCAGCGTATCGGCAAAATCAACGACCTCCGGCGTCCCGTCAAATTCCCCGCGATATTTGAGTCCGCGCGTCCAGGCAAAAATCGAAGCAATCGGATTGGTCGAAGTCGGATTGCCTTTTTGATGTTCGCGGTAATGGCGCGTCACTGTTCCGTGCGCCGCTTCCGCCTCAACGCATTTCCCATCCGGTGTCAGCAAAACAGAAGTCATCAACCCCAGTGATCCAAATCCCTGCGCGACAATATCGCTCTGTACGTCTCCGTCATAATTCTTGCACGCCCAGACAAACCCGCCCTTGGATTTAATCGCCTGCGCCACCATGTCATCAATTAAACGGTGTTCGTACCACAAATCATGCTTCTCAAAATCGGCTTTAAATTCCTCATCAAAAATTTGCTGGAAAATCTCGATGAATTTCCCGTCATATTGTTTCAGGATCGTATTTTTCGTTGACATATAAACTGGATATTTTCGGCTAAGCCCATAATTAAAAGAGCTTCTTGCAAAGCCTTCAATGCTTTCGTCCAGATTATACATCGCCATCCCCACGCCGCTGGATGGAAAATCAAACACCTCATGCACTTCCGGCTCTCCGCCTTCGGGCGTATAAACCAGCTCCAGCTTACCCGGCCCCGGCACCTTAATGTCCGTGGCCTTATACTGATCGCCGAAAGCATGACGGCCAATGACAATCGGCTCTATCCAGCCCGGCACATATTTCGGTACATTTGCAGTGGTTATCGGCTCGCGAAACACCGTCCCGTTCAAAATATTGCGGATTGTCCCGTTCGGAGACTTCCACATTTTCTTAAGGCCAAATTCCTCCACCCGTGCCTCGTCCGGCGTAATCGTTGCGCACTTCACACCCACGCCATGCTCTTTTATAGCATTCGCAGCCATCACAGTAATCTGGTCATCGCTCGCATCGCGACTTTGAATCGACAAGTCAAAATATTTCAAATCGACATCGAGATACGGCAGGATTAAACGCTCCTTGATAAACGCCCAAATAATGCGCGTCATCTCATCGCCATCAATTTCAACAATCGGATTTTTAACTTTAATTTTTGTCATTTTCGAGTACGAGCCTTTTATAAATGATGCTTAAAAATATAATATCAGCAAGAACGCAGACGTAATAAACACCTAAACTTGCATAATAACGAATCCAGCCTACGTGAAAAAGAATATCCTCCCTAAAAGGAGAGGAATCGGATAACAAACCCATCTTAAAAGCATAGACATAGACCAGATTTATAGCTGAATTAAAACCATCATAGGGCAAGTATATCAGGGACACTATAATTAAAATCCGAAAGATATTCCCTTTAACAGCTTTGACCATTTCAGAAATATTTTTAAAAGCATAAGAATCGTGGAGCGCCAAAAACGGAAAAACCAAAACCAGAACGGTATAAACCAAAAGTTCTAAAAACTGTAAAAAATAGACAATGCCCGTATAAAGGAATGCAGAATGCGTTAAATCAGCTTGTATCCAACCAGAAAGCCCATCAGCCGCCAGGTTATTCAACCAATAAAGTCTAAAAACATCCTGAAGCAATAAGAAAAAGACGCCCAATAACGAGGAAAAAAGCGCAAACACAAATTCCCGGCGGCCAAACCGAAAATAATAGGGGAGCTTAAAAACCGTTTTGAGTTCGGGAATGCCTTTTTTGTACTCGATATATTTTATGTCCGGTTTTTCGTCCAGAATAAAAAAGCGGTACAACGCAACCATAAAAACCGACGTCATAAAGGTTTCAAAGACAAACCAGTAATCAAAGAAATCGGCGCCCCCGCCTGCATTCAACAGGTCCGTGCTGATAAAAAGACGAAATTCGGGAAAAAACCAGAATATAGAATACCACACAAAAATCAAAGCCAGAGGCAACCAGACAACAGGCGACCAGATAGCGCGTGTTCTATTCACTTGCGCATAAGATTCCTTGACCATTGGCCAGATTTTAACTTTGATCTTGGACATAAAAAAACCTTTTAAAAAACCACAGATACACACGGATTAACACAGATACGCTATATGCTCAAAACATCTGTGTCTATGCTGTGTTCAGAGGTGGTTAAAATAATTTTTCCACTTCATCCTGAAGGCGTGCAAACGCTTTATCAAACACTCCGCTTTTAATCACGCGCCCCTTATCCTGCAAATATACCTCATACATCGTTGCGCGCGGCCCCACTTTACGGATCACAAACTGTAGGTACGGGCTCATATGCTCGGATTTGCAATAGGTATAGCTGGCCACGCCCTCATCAAAATCGCACTCCACACTGCGATAAGTCAAAACGCCCGCTGCTGCCGCGCGCAAATACAATCCGTCAAGTTTCTTGAACTGCGCATTGGTAAAACCTGAAGCATGACTCGCCCTTGAAAAAGGGATAATTTCTGACATATGTTCATCATACCACTTTTTTTAGTAAAGGAGAACAGCCATGGCCTTACTCGAAACACCTTTAAAAGACGACAATTTCTACGCTCCGGATTTCAAACTCCAAAATATCGACGGCAAATTTCTGACCTATAATGACATTAAAGGCAAAAAAGGCACCGTTATCGCCTTCATCTGCAACCATTGCCCGTACGTTCAGGCAATCATCGAACGATTTGTACAAGACGCCCAAACTCTGCAAGATCTCGGCATTGCCGTCGCCGCCATCATGCCCAACGATACCGGCAACTACCCGGCCGACTCGCAAGAAAACATGGTGCTCTTCGCTGAAGAAAACGGCTTCACCTTCCCTTATTTAATCGACGAAACGCAAGAAGTCGCGAGAAGCTATGGCGCCGTATGCACCCCCGACATCTTCGGCTTTAATGCCAATGGCCAGCTTCAATATCGCGGCCGTCTTGATTCCGCCGGCCCCAACGAAGCGACCTCCAAAACGGTCAAAGAACTCGTAAACGCCATGACACAAATCGCTCAAGATGGCGTCGGCCCCGCCAACCAAACCCCATCTATGGGTTGTTCAATTAAATGGAAATAAAAAATAACGTTGCGATCTTCGCGTGACTTTTTTGATCTTCATGCTAAAAAGAAGCGAAGAAATAGAAGGAGTAACACATGGCCGACTTGTTCCGCGAGGTAGACGAAGCAATGCGCCAGGAGCGCGTCGAGAAATTCTGGGCCGAAAATAAAACCTACATCATCGGCGTCATTCTCGGCACAATTTTACTGACCGGGCTAATTTCCGGCTATCGCAGTTGGAATTCCAGTGTCAAAGAAAAGCAAACCGCCGCGCTCATTGCCCTGCAAGAATCCCCGGAATATCCCGACAACATTTTGACCGCCGAAAAGCTTCCAATGCGCGCAGGCCTGCGCGGTATAGCCTTTTTGCAAGCAGCCGGAAAATTCCTCGATCAGGATAAAACCGAAGACGCTCTCATGCTATATAAACGCATCAGCCATGACAAAGCACTTCCCGATGAACTTAAAGATCTCGGCACACTCATGAGCGTACGCTTGCAAATAGACCAAGACGATCAGGGTGGCCAGGCCTTGCTTGATCAACTCATACCGCTGATAAGCAATCCTCAAAGCCCATGGGTCCATCATGCCCGTATCGAAGCGGCTCTTATCACCGCCGATAAACTTGGCGATTACAAGGGCGCACTTACACATCTCAATGCTGTGCTCGATACGCCTGATTTGCCACAAAGCCTGACTGGTCGTGCTCGTGCCCTGGCGCATCTGTACGACATGAAAAATAAATCCGTATCAGAAAAACAAGATGAAACAGGATAATATCCCATGATCAAACGCTGTCTATGCCTTACTTCCCTTGTCCTTCTGACCGTTTTCCTCTCCGGCTGCGGCGCTTCCGGCTGGTTTGAAAAAGACGGCCCACCACCGCTTGAAGGTGAACGCATCAGCGTCATGCAAATGCAGAAAAATCTCGAACCGGACAATCCGGTTCTGGAAAGCCAGGGGCTTTTAGCGCCAGCAGAATGGAACAACGAATTCTGGCCGCAAGTCGGAGGTTACCCGAACCATTCAATGCAAAACCTCTCCTTGCCTGCCAGTCCTTTAAAACGTCTTTGGAGTGCTAATATTGGCGATGGTGCCACTGATGAACTGCCACTTATTACACAACCCATTATCATCGATAATCGGATATTTACACTCGATACCGACAACCGCCTGTCTGCTTTCAATATCGAAAACGGCAAAAAACTCTGGGACACAGACGTGCAGGCCGAAAACGAAGATGACCCTGTTATTGCCGGCGGTATTGCTTTCAGTGGCAGTATGCTGTACGTCACCAATGGCTATAACGAAGTGTTAGCTGTAAAACCGGATGATGGCCAGATCATATGGCGCAAAACCATACCCGCCCCGTCACGCGCCGCTCCCACCATCATGGAAGAACGCGTCTTTGTCACCACACTTGATGGCCGTGTCATGGCTTTAAACGCCAAAGACGGCAGCATCCTGTGGGAATATACTGGCATCAGCGATGACGCCACCTTAGTCGGCGCAGCCTCTCCAGCGGCCAATCAGGACATCGTCGTGCCCGTCTTTTCATCCGGTGAAATCACCGCCTTGCGTATAGAAAACGGTTCCATTGCCTGGTCGGACAATCTCTCAAATGTCCGCAGCTTTGGCGGATTGTCGACCATTTCAGACATCCGCGCTTTGCCTGTAATGGATAAAGGTGTCGTTTTTGCCATCAGCTTTTCCGGCCGCCTCGTCGCTATCGACGAGCGCACCGGCACACGCATCTGGCAACGCGAGATCAGCGGATCGCAAACCCCGTGGATGGCCGGAAATCATATCTTTGTGCTATCCTCCGAAAACCAGCTCATTGCGCTGGGCCGCGAAAACGGCTCCATCCGCTGGACGACAGAACTCCCACGCTTCGAAGATGATGATCCTCAAGTTTTTAACGGCCCCGTTCTGGCCGGAGGACGTTTAATCTTAGCCGGAACAGATGGCCGCGTCATCGAAATCGCGCCGGAAAACGGCAAAATCCTGGGCGAATGGGATGCGGGCGCCACCGTATCGACAAGCCCTGTTATTGCTGGTGGAACGCTCTACCTGCTCACCAATGACGGAACCCTGACCGCTTATCGCTAGACAGTTTCACAAGAACCATGTAAACAAGCGCACATGTTTACACTCGCGCTCGTTGGAAGACCAAACGTAGGAAAGTCAGCCCTCTTCAATCGCCTGGCCGGAAAAAAGCTGGCGATTGTCGATGATACGCCGGGCATCACTCGCGATTGGCGCAGCGCTGAAGGGGCGCTGTTCGACCACACCTTACGCATCATCGACACCGCCGGTCTCGAAGAAAGCTTTGATGACTCTATTCAAGGCCGTATGCGCCAGCAAACCGAGGCCGCTCTCAAAAACGCTGATGCTGTACTCTTCATCATCGATGGTCGCGCCGGTCTCACCCCGCTTGACGAACATTTCGCAGGTTGGTTGCGCAAACAAAAAAAACCTGTGATTCTAGCCGTTAATAAAGGTGAAAACGAAAAAGCGATTGCAACCACAATCGGTGAAGCCTTTCGGCTAGGTCTTGGCGAACCCATCGGTATCTCCGCCGAACACGGCATCGGTATGGAAGAACTTTACCATGCGCTCGAACCTCTCATTTCCAAAACCGACACCACCAACGACGGTGAAGAAAATTCCCTCTCCTTTGAGGGAGAGGGTTGGGGTGAGGAGGGATTAGATGATCTCGAAGGCTGTGAAGATTTTACTTTCAATCAGGATGAAGACGATCCTGAAAAACCGCTTAAAATCGCCATTGTCGGCCGCCCCAATGTCGGAAAATCCACGTTGCTCAATTCCATCGTCAATGACCAGCGCGTCATGACCGGCCCCGAAGCCGGTATTACCCGCGATGCTATTGCTGTGGATTGGGATTATAAAGACCGCAGCTTCAAATTGGTTGACACCGCCGGTATGCGCAGGAAAAGCAAGGTTCAGGATAATATAGAGAAAATGAGCGTCGAAGATTCCATGCGCGCTATTCGCCTCGCTCAAATCGTCATCCTCGTCATCGACGGCAATGCGATTTTTGAAAAACAAGATCTCCAAATTGCCGAACATATCATCAATGAGGGCCGCGCGCTGGTTGTTGCCGTCAACAAATGGGATAGCGTGCGTGATCGTGATGAAGCCCTTGAAGAATTGGCATACAAGGCTGAAACTTCACTCGCCCAGCTCAAAGACATCCCCTACCAAACTATTTCAGCCCTTAACGGCAAGAATATCAACAAACTGCTTGATCGCTGTCTGGACACGTACACTATTTGGAACAAGCGTATCTCTACCGCCGGTCTCAACCGCTGGCTGGCAAAAATGGAAAGCCAAAATCCCGCTCCGCTGATCTCCGGACGTTCAAACCGTTTGAAATATATCACCCAGATTAAAACCCGTCCGCCGACTTTCGCCCTGTGGGTTGCCCGACCTGATAAGTTGCCTGAATCGCATAAACGATTCATTATCAATGGTCTGCGTCGTGATTACAAGATTCCCGGCGTCCCCATACGCCTGCTTGTACGCAAATCTAAAAACCCGTACGCAGAAACAAAAAAATAGTGATTGTGCCTAATTCTCAACTTCTTTTAAAGGATTGAAATAGAAAGAAGAACGAAACCCCGGCGAAAAGCCGGGGTCCATGGAATTTGACTATGTATCATATGGACCCCGCATCAAGTGCGGGGTTTCACGGGGTTTTGTATTTCGCTGAAAAGAAGAAAGTTGAGAATAGCGTTGATTATAGCTGTTTCTACGGTCATTTATAGATTTAGCTATAAATACGCCAAACATTGACTGCTAAAGTGGTATAGATCCTTGTTTTTTAACGTTTGATCAGGACCTGGTAGAAGAAGGGTTCGGTGGAGCCGGCGTTGTCGTAGTCAATGCAGCCTGCTTCCTGGCCTGCAGCCAAATCGATAGTTTCGGTCAGCGTAAACGTGCCGGTGAAGGCGGTGAAATCGACATCGCTTTCCGTGCCGGCGTAAGAGGCACCGAGCATGCGGTTGATTTGGGCGCAAATTGAGGTTTTGACGTTTGGCAGGATGATGAGCAAGTCGGGCGCGCCTGTGCCGACATCCAGTACGTCATTGGTGG
>Ga0116162_10002441_pt1 | contig 11534 bp, 6 predicted proteins | sample AD_UKC105_MetaG_FD_89875 | JGI IMG/M metagenome (GOLD analysis project Ga0116162, IMG submission 89875) | Active sludge microbial communities of municipal wastewater-treating anaerobic digesters from Hong Kong - AD_UKC105_MetaG | ecosystem: Engineered > Bioreactor > Anaerobic > Digestate... | reverse complement strand
GGCCCCGGAGCTTCCTTCGAAACACGTTATCAGACCATTGGTTGAAACCGAGATAACGTTCCCGCCGGAAGAAATCGGTGACTGCCTCACCCTGCCTCCACAGTTACTCTCCCATAGTACTGTTCCATTCGAGGAGTCCAGGCAGTACAGATTCTGGTCATCACTCCCGAAATAGACTCTTCCCAAGCCGATCACAGGAGTTGAAAACACAGCTTCTTTAGCATGGAATGACCAGTTTTCATTCCCATTCAAAGAGTTAACGGAATAAACCCCACCCAGTGATGTTCCGAAAAAGAGGCTGCCATCGAACTCGCAGATGTCTGAGCTAAGGGCTCCCGGAGTGGTGAAGAACCACAGGGGCTGCACCGATCTGGTGTCCAGCAGCATTACTCCTCCGTTTATGGAGCCTGTGACAATGCCTCTATCAGTTACAAGCGGAGAGCTGTTTGAAGCGGATGATGTGCTGAACCACCATTCCCTGGTACCGGTTGAGGTGTTCACTCCGCTTATCAATCCGTATTCAGCCCCGGTTCCCGCATCTATGCATACGGTACTGCCAATGGCTGATTCCATTGTGACCGCAATATCAGCAAATGCGAAAACAGCACTTGCCGCAACCGATACGGCAAGGTCATCCCCGCTCTCCGTGGAAACGAAAACCGGGCTGTCAGCTACTCTATCCGCAGGTAAAGGCACTCCAGAAATGGGCACAAGTACATAGTTTTCATAGGGCACTGGGGAATCAGCAATCGCTGCCCTTCCAGTGGATCTAGCCCAAAGCTTCTTGCCGTTATCCGAGTCGAAACAGAGTAACTCTCCCCTGTCATTCCCGGCAAACACTGAACAGTTGGCATAAGCAGGAGAACTGGATGCCATATAGCCTAACGACGCAGTCCAGAGTCTCTCCCCGCTTGAAGCATCCAAAGCATAGAGCGTTCCTGTTTCATCAACAGTAAAGACGCGTCCTCCACCGTAAGACACCTCCCTGACACCGAAGTTGGGGGCAACAAATCGCCAATCGCTTCGCCCAGTATCCATGTTCATTGCATATACTGCACTGCCTCCGTCAGCAAAATAGCAGTGACGCCCGGAGATCACAGGTGAACAGTATGAAGTATGATCGGTCTGGAACTTCCAGATCTCTGATCCATCGGTCATAGAAAGCGCTACAAAGACCTCTCGATACGCGATGTAAGCAACTCCATCAGATACTGCCGGGGATGAATCTGCAATCAGGCCCGTAGAGTAGGACCAAACCTCATTGCCTGAGGAAAGGTCAACCGCCCTGTACTTTCCGTCATTTGAAGAGTAAAGAACGATGCCTTCAGAACAGGCAGGAGTACAGCGAATAGACACTCCACACTCTATCTCCCACACAAGGCTTCCAGACGTCAAATCAAGCCGATACAAATGACCCTTGTTATCTCCGATGAAGATCGAACCTGACTCCGATTGATACCCGGGAGTGGCTATGATATCATCGGAAGCTGAGAATCTCCAAAGTTCAGCACCAGTGTGCACATCATAGCACTTAACTAGTCCGGAGTGATCCACCTGCACCACTTTGCCATCGGCCACAAGAGGTGAAGCATCAACGCGCCCATCACCCCGACCAGCCCATGCAAAGCTCCCCGTTCCACGGTCGTCCCTATAAGCGGACAGATAAGCCATATCTCCGGCTATAACTGGAGATGACAACCTGGCACCAGACTCGATATCCAGCATCCAGAGAAGATTGCTGTATGAGTAGGCTATTTGGCTCATGGTTAGTATTACCAAGACGATTAGCATGTTCGTAGCTCTCTTGATGGAATTGCCTCTTTATCTAGGATGTCCATTGTGTTTCTCAAAGAGCGTTTTACCTATCTTTTCTATAATACCGACGACCAAAGAATTGCCCATTAGAAAAGCCCTTCTTGCGGAAGAAATTCCGTGTATGTTGGTGAAGTCATCTGGGAACATATTGAGTCTTTCAAGCTCGACTGGTGTGAGCCGCCTTAAGCGACCATCCTTGTCTTGAATCAGATGCTTAAAACGACTGGGGCTATTACCACCTTCACCAGTGATAATTGTGCGGCTAGGTTTACTCAAATCATCTGGGAATGAAATAGCACCTTCAGCATAATTATACTCATATCCCATCTTGTTGATTTTCTTCTCTTTCTTTGATCCCTTCAAGTACTTCCATTTCTCAAGGTCTCTCTCATCAATGAAGAACTCATTTGCGACATCTGATTTTTCAAGGATATCTCCAAGTTTCAATCTACTACCTTCATATGTGGATATCATATCACATGTTAGGACCTTTCCATCACAGAATATGCCCGAATTCGCAAACGGACTTTTCGCACCATTGTTAGAGTTGCTGAAGTTCTCGGAAAGATAGACGAGGTTCTTAGCTAGCTTGAATGACCTATACTCTGAAAATGCCTTCACTACAGCTGGGAAAGCCTTGCCAAACACTCCAACTTCCTTTAGCCAAACTTTCCCATCAGTTCTCACTATTTCCTTCCCCAACTTAGAATCGTGGGAATATCCAAGAATGAATACCCTCTTCCTTCTCTGTGGCATTCCGTAGTCAGCAGAATCAATCACCCGCCACTCAACAGAATATCCCAACTGCCAAAGCGATGATAGCATGACTGCAAAATCACGTCCTCGTTGAGAAGCTGGCGATTTCAAGAGTCTATCAACATTCTCAAGAATAAGGTATTTAGGCTTACATGATTCCTTATCCCGTAGTATTCTATATATCTCCCACCAGAGGACACCTTTTTTCCCTATTAATCCTTTTGAGGATTTGAGAGTACTCGCAACGGAGTAATCTTGGCAGGGGAATCCTCCCACTAGTACATCTGCATCGGGTATTGATGACGCTTCAATATTTGCTATGTTCACATTAGTATGTCCTTTATTGCCAAATCGTTTTTCATATATCATTGATGCATACTGTTTTTTTGTACTTGGTTCCCATTGATTACTCCATATTACTTTATAGCATTGTCTATTTAACTCTCCCGGAACTCCTTCTAGACCAATCCTGAAACCACCCACTCCAGCAAATAGCTCAATGACTGTCAGGGGCTTAACTAATGGAACACATTTGTTAGCAATTTCATTCCGTATCAGCTCAACGCATGCTGATACGTCATCTCTTATCTGACATTCCCAAATTGTAAGTACTTTCCAGCCTAAAGATTCGAGCTGTGAAGCTTTGATTGAATCACGTTCCCTGTTCTTCTTGAACTTCTCTATCCAAAAAGTAGTGTTTTCACCAGGGATTGAAGGAGTGCAAAATGGACATCGGTGCCAAAAGCACCCGTGAACAAATACGGCAATTCTATGACCTATCCAGGCTAGATCTGGTCTGCCTGGAAGATCATTCCTGTGCAGTCGATAACCGCGTATTCCGCTTTTCCACAACGCTTTCCGTAAATATAGCTCGGGCAATGTATCCTTTGCTTTTATAGCACTCATCCTTTTTGAGACCATTGGATCGCTTGGGATAGGAGAACGTCCATCACGAATGTACTGCTTTGACAATTTATGCATCCTTTTCTAAGCATTATTATGATCTAATTATTTTGAATATTAATAGTTTGTTATTATGCTTCGTGCTTCGGACTTCTTGGTCTGTCTTTCCGTAGTTCAATATCGATGTCAGGAGGGAGCTGAGAACGACCAGCTAAAGAACCAATGAAGAGCGGGATTTCAAGGACACCTTGAAGCTCAGATACAGCAATACGTAGCTTATCAAAAGAAACAAGAGCTCCATGATCATTAGGCGATACGATCCTTAACCAGTTTGATTCTCCAGCGAGGATAGCTGCTTGAACACAACCTTCATTAGCACAGACCTTTGCGGCATCGAGAAAATCACTACCAAGACTCATCTGATGTCTGAAGGTTATTCTAACCCATGTTCCATTCTTAACGAATCGACCACCTGATCCAATCCATCCTGTTTTCTTGAATCTAGAATCAATTACCTTGTTCAATTCGCCTTGCATACCTATTGGTGCTCTCAACCTCCTTTTTAGCCGGGCTGCCCGTATCGCGTAGAATGAGACTGCCGTCTCTCTCCATACATTGTCATTCAGGATGGCACACGCTTCCGTCAGTTCAGCCGTTGGTTCATCATCATACCAAGGTGCTGATAGTAAACCGACTTTCATTTCAATGGCCCAATCTAGTCAAACTTAGATAATGACATGCTTTGAAATCTATAATCTGGTAAATTTGGTAAGAGACATTCCAGTTCAATGGGTATTGTTAGAGCAACATGTTGGGGTAACCATTTGCTGCTTAACATTCCATCACGGTCTAAGAGTAGGTGTCGTATATCGGCGAAATCCTTCTCTGTATAAATGCTAGTAATATCCTTTATCAGCTTGGGTATGGTCGTCGGATCAATTGGTTTTTCGTTGATAGTGAAAAAGACTGGTCGGACACCTCGCTTGAGTAGCCCAATTCGATCAGGAGAACTATATCCCCTACTTTGCAGGAACCTAAGGGAGTCATGAGTAAGGCTGAGTACATTATCCCTACCAGGATCAATAGAGAAAGAGGTCGTTTCGGTACCAGTGCAAATCCTGACGATATGTCCTTCTTGAAAAACATCAGCACCTTCATCTTTGGCTGCACTTATCACAAGCTCAGCTAATTCCCTTCGGAATCTACCAGTCAAGGTTACTCCATCCAAGCTCATATCCCAGAGAGATTTAAGTGCATGTATCTGTTTGTCGTTCTTCAGAGCATTCAATTCTGCAATCACATCAATACTCTCTATTGGATCTCCATACTTAGCTGCCAACTGATCCCGGATAGCATTACCCACCACTTCAGGGAACTCGCCTACCGCTAGTTCAAAGAGATCCGCTCTCTTCATTAGACGTGAATACATCTTAGCTTCGATGCTATCAGGATACCATAAGTTATAAACATCCACGGTATTAGCTACCTGCCCGAGCCTTGCGATTCTTCCGATACGCTGCTCGAGCCTTGCGGGATTCCACGGCACATCAACGTTCACTATTACCCGTGCTGCTTGAAGATTAAGTCCCTCTGATGCAGCATCGGAACAGAAGACTACTTTTATCGCCGTTTCATCTAAAGCAGCCCTAATTTCACGCCTAGATGCTCTTGCAAGACCCGTGCCAAAGTCCAATTGCGAAATAGGTCCTGTATAAATACCATATGGAGGGATGGTATGCGAGAAGGCTTCCTTATATGCTGCAATAACGGCATAGAGAGTATCAGTATACCTAGAAAATACGAGAACTTTATCGCCAACTGAAATATGCTTTCGTATCAAATCGATAGTGCTATGCATTTTAGGATCGCCATGGGTTTCAATTACATTATCTATCAGCTGGATTAAGTCATTAAGAAACACCCTCTCAATTTTTGCTGCATTCTTGGCTTGAGGTATATTGGCATGCTTCGTGTTTTTATACTCTAGCTCAACTGGTGGATCTTGAACGAACACATCAGAATCATCAAGGTCTTCAATACTCAATTCCGGGTTAATAGCTCCTTCAACACAGCTCTCAATACTCACTACACGATCGAGACGCCGTTTCAAGCTCAATCTGCAAGCGGAAAGAGAGGATGCTAATCTCTGTTGATATGCGCATCTGACAAACCCTATACTGAATTTTCGTTCGGGAAAAAGTTCCCGCTCAACATTGAAGTAGGATTCAGTAAGATAGGTTTCTACTTGTTGGTAGAACTCTTTAATCTCACTTGGTATATTCAGAGAGAAAGGAGGGAGGTTGCGTTTAGGGAAACTGTATTTTATTGCTTTCAGTGCTGTTCTTGTATTTCTAATAGTCAGAAATCTTGCTGGATGGACTTTAATCAATAGCTTTCTCGTCACTTCCCAGTTATTCTTCAAATATATAGTGACCTGAACAGAAAGGATAGTGTTTTTCTGTAGGTGATATACTATGGCCTTCTCTTCTTCTGTTAAGTTTAGGTCTAATGGTTTATAACTATCTAGGGAAGCCTTTATGAGACTTCCAGCCAAGAAAGCATCCGCAAGATCTATGTGCCTAACCCGCGTTGTTAGATCAAGGCTCCTTTGATAATTCTCTGGGTTTGCCCAATCAGATGGTAATCCAAGTAGATCCAGGAGAGCGTGATACTCACGCCAGTGAACCTGCATTGGTGTTGCTGTAGCAAGTATTAAGTGCGGTATTCTCCGAACCACGGCATTAAGCATTTTCCACATCAATGTGGGACGTTCGTCTCCAGATAAATCCGCATTGACACGAGCAGTATGAGCTTCATCAACGACAAGCAAATCTGGTAGAATATCAGCTTCTCGAAAAATATGGCCCCTTTTCCGCGTTCCGCGCGCAAGTTGAGCCGATATGATGGTAACTCTTGGTGTTCTTCGACCGAGAACTGGATCATCACTCCCTAGCACGATTACTTCCTTATTGGAAGAGATGAATGTTCTTCGCCCTGATTCAAACACCCAGGCATCAATGTTGAAATGCTCACTTAGTTCGTCTTGCCACTGGTGGATAACAGCCTTAGGTGCAAGTATCAATATTCTGTCAATGTCTCCGTGAGACATCATGTATTTTAAGATAGATCCTGCTTCAAAAGTCTTACCGAGACCAACCTCATCTGCAAGCATCAGCCTAATAGGCCATCGGGAAAGCCCATTTAGGAAAGCAAGCTCCTGATGAGGATACAATGCGGTATGATTACCAGCTACCATGCTTAATGAAGGCATTTGCACTGCAGCTTGTATTACGCGCCGTATAGATGATTTTTCCGGAAGGGAGTTAAACTTCCCTGATGAACCTTTCCTACCAACTGCTTCGAGAATCTCATCCGCAAACTCTGAGTCTAGGCAGTAAACTCTTAAACCATCCTGCTTATCCATCCAAAGGCGCTCAAAGAAGCTGGTCTGTGCATTAGTATACCTTTTTTGTTCCCAAGATGTAAAAGCAGTGAGATGTTCGAAATTTTGCCCAAGACCTGCTCCAGTTTCGTTAGGACTACCTACAGCAGCTATCACCTCATTCATCTCGTCCCTGAAGATTAGGACCTTGTTATGGAAGAGCCCAGGCGAACCTATACTTAGTCTCTCAGGTGCTGCAACTTTAACGGACAGCAGTCCATCCTTAATCATCCATGCAATAGTTGCAAGGCGGTTTGTGAACAGTTGATTCGAAAGTGAACTGATACCATCAAGGATGTTCCTACGAATCCGAGTGATAACATAGTAAGTAGGGTCTTCAGCCTTCTGAGCGGCATGGGCTAGATCTTCAGGTACGTCATGCAGTCCAAGAACTAACCTCATACTACCTTTTCGGTAACAAAGGCTATCAAGCCCTTCAGCAATGGATATGAGTGAGTCGGTAGAGAAGAAGCTTGTAATTCTATCATACTCTACTGATTCTGACATTACTGGTAAAACAAATGTTCGAAGTATATCAACACCACGACCAGAATAATCAATGTCTATCGAGAGCTTCCGAAATGCCACACTAAACCCCTAGCGCATCTAAGACCTCATCGCATTCAACTTGGTCATTATCAACCGAATCACGACGGACAACTCTCTTCTCTACCAGTTCGAACAAGAGTGACTTAAGCCAAGCAAGTTGTTTCTCAGTTATTCGAGCTCCAGTTCTCTTTCGATTTGCGAGATCAACGAGGAACTTACGTGCTTTTGGTGTTAGAACCTTGTATTGCTTTGCTTTGTGTGCTAGATGCCCAAGTGTTGGTCCAGAAATGGTAATGATTCTTTCTTCCAGAGAAGGACCACTAGCTGTTCGCATTGCATGGTAGACCATTTCAAGTTTTGACTCATATTTCTCCCTAGGTTCTTCCAAGGCGGCTACACCAGCCTGAATAGTCTCTGGATTAGCTCCAGCGAACAAGAACCATGTGGTTGCTGGAGGATTTGCCTTGCTTATGAGGTCAAGGTCATCATCCTCTAGTGTAGCAAGCTCAAGTAAAGCAAGTACCTCTGCAGGAGTAGCTCCAGTCAACCTTGCTGTTCCTTCAAGGGTCATGCGACTATGCATATGAAAATGGGAAATGATTCGAGCTCGCTCGGCCAAAGTAAGATCTTGCGAGTTCCAAGCTATATCAAGTGCTTCTATGGGGTCTGCCGACATTAGCCTTTCGACTAAGGACTGATCCGTCATCATTTACCCCTTTCGATTAAGCTCAAGTGCTTTGAATAGCCATACATTCCTAATCTCAACTGCATATCTTATCTCGGTACCGCACTTGTCGACAAGATACCTAAGAATTGAGTCAGCAATTGCAAGATACCTTAGCTGAGGATGGTCCTTGGAATTGTAATACAATGGATGTTCTATGTTAATTATGGTTTGTAGACCGACTGGATTCTCATTATCATGTATAAAATCAAATGGAGGACCATCCTCTCCCATCTCCGTCTCAATGCGAGATATGGATATCTCAGTACCATCCTTCAGAGTAACACGCTCTGCCTCAACTTGAAGCTTAACAAGGTTGTCAGTATGCCCGTTATCTTCACCTTGTTCATCATTACTATTAACCTGCAAATTCTCATCCTTGGGATTACTGGAAACAGGCATATCATTCTCGGTTTCAAGACCGAGAGAAGATATCATGTTACGTATTATGCTATTGCGTTTAGCAGGTATCCTAACGTTACCCTTCTTGCTCAGGTTGCTTGATGCACTGACTATTGGTCTTAAGAACTCTGTCATCTCTGCTTTAGCCAATCGCCAGACTTCGGATTCTTGAAGACCTTGCTTAAAGAATGTCGAGTCTATAAAGTCCATCGAAACCTCGCCGATGATACGACTCGTCATCAAGTGAGCCCTGAACCAGTCCTTATACCAAGTTTGAACGAGTTGGTTATGCCTGTAGATATTGAATCCGTACTCTCCATCGTTATGGGTTTGTTGATCAATAGCAACCCATCCTTCTATATGGTATTCACTAGCAGGACCAAACGTTAAATCAATGGGTACCTTAGACCCAGGGATGAACTTGTAGACATGCGGAGTGGCCTTATCTCCATTAATTATGATCTCATCTCCCTGCTCTAGGTGTGGCTTGAAGGATTCACCTAGTTTTGTTATCACCGCCCCAACAAGGGGATTTCTGGACCGCAGTTTCCTTACAAGGACGGCAGTACCATGCGGTCTTTCCCCCAGGGGTCCTGCAAAATCAGGTTCTATCTCTTCTATGAATACCGTCCATGCATCCGCCGAGTCTACACGATTCTCCCAGTCAGCTAGATCAAAATCCACACGATACTCTTTGTTTTTATCAATTGGCCGGGTATAAACAGCCCACCATCGTCCCATGCTTGCGCAGGCTGTTTTCATGCCAAGACCAAACATGCCCTTAGCGTTGTTCTTCTTCTTAACCACCTCAGACATATCAACGCCCAATCTCACCGCCTCAACTAATACAGGCTCAGACATTCCCAGTCCATTATCGACAATCACTATCTGATCCTGACTGATAGAAACCTCGATAATGGTCCGCTCACTCTCAATACTAGCATCAAAGCTGTTAGCAACAACTTCAGCTATTGCATCAGCAAGGGTGAGGTTGGCAGCTCCGATTTTCTCGAGTAGTTTTGGTGATGGTGGATTGGGATATGCTCTTCTTGTGGTCATATAGTCTCCTTATATAATATGATTATAATCTATATCTAACCTATTATTAATGAGTTATTCTAAATGATAAGCAATTTGTTTGTGAGCGGTGAATTCCCATACATAACCCGCATATCATTACCAGAAAACAAAGACTCATTTCTTCCTCCCTGTGTATTCACTCACGGAACTATCTCGCTTTATCTCAGCTCTGAACATCGTAGGAGTCAGTTGGAAGTTCTCGCTCAAGTCTCCCTGCAACATATACAACTTCGGAGCTTTTCTAAAGTGGAACAGTCTGTAAAGATAATATTTCTCGCGGTTCAAACCTGAAAACGATCTCTCATTGCTCGAAACATAGAAAGGTATCTCTTTGCCGTATTTTGTAGTCTTAACTTCGATGTATCTGTCCCTCCCTGTTCTTTCATAGGAAAGAATATCAAATCCCTCACTGTTTCCTCTGGTTTCAGATACTCTTTCCACCCTATCCGCGAGATGATCCCGGCCGATTTTCATAAGCCTGGTTTTCTCATAGAACATTACCAGTTGTTCACCTGCGGCACCCAGGGCGGAATTCATGGCTTCTCTTGCCAGGTAATCTGTTTTGCCAGTGTAATGCGGCCCTCTTTGAAAAACAGCAGTCCCCACTTTAGCAGACATTGCAGGAGGACTTTCCAGAATACTGAGAATGTTATCCACCGATGGCAAAACTGCGCTTGCCGTTACATCATTTTCAATGAGTTTTAGCAACTCAGAGTCGCGGGATACCGACTGCTGGATGATATCGGGAAAGGTTTCTCTTTGATAGTTCCGAAGAGGCTTGTAGCCGGATATGTATGGCAAACCCATATGTATCAGTACCGCGCTGATGTTCTGATGCTTTCGTTCAATGGAGCCTTCAGATCTATTGCATAATTGCAAAATGAGACTTCTTCTGTGCTCAGATTTATTGTATTTATCTCCCCTTATCTCAGCTTTAAGCATCATGATGTAGTTTTTTACAATCGTCTGAATCTCCTTCTCGGACCAGGATGATGACATTTGCCAATCCTTGTGTATAGTTAAACATACCTGAACCATGCGTAGGTTCCTTGACAATATATAACTACTTAAGTTTGATGGGAATGCTTACAGACCACTCTCCCTGTATCAACACATATACTATGTCTACAAAACTAGCGTATACTCTCCAAGCACCCTTGCATGCAGAACTTCTTCAATAACCAGAATAATATCATCATACCCGACTGCACTCGTTTCCGGCCTCAGCACAATCCTCTCATGCCTCCACTGCCCATCCTCTGAGTAGACCTTCTCACTGTGGTACTTCTTCACCGTGTATCTGCCGCCGTGGTCCTCATCATAGATGTCTCTGTGCTGCACCAGGACTATTTTGCCTTCTCTGGTTCCTCCGGTTGGTTTTCTGAAGAGGCACCATGAGCCATTGGGGATCCTTCTGTTCATGGATTCTCCAACGACCTGAATGACGAACATTCCTTCGCTGATTCTGATGTGGTCTGGGAGGATTACCCAGTCTGGCTCTGTTTCATCCACTGTCTGTTCGCCGCTGAACTTGCCTGCTGCGGCTTTCAGGTTGTAGATGGGAACGGCGTTCTTGTAGGGTTCAACCTCATGCCTTTGTCTGACCTCAAGATTGAGTCCGGGGTACTTCTCTGGTGCTTCTTCGCTGTTCTGAGGCTCCTCTGTTTTCAGCAGGTTTCTGAAGTACTCCGCTGTTGGTTCGTCGGTGCAGTAGATGTAGCAGCCCTTCTGACCACGGCTCATGAGGGTTCTGTAGGTGTTCCTTATTATCAGGTCTGCCCTTCTGTCGGCCTCTTCCCTGTTCTTCTTTCTGAGAGTCTTGTAACCTGAGAGGGACTTGTCCGTTCTGGCCCTGGCATCGGG
>Ga0116162_10002438_pt1 | contig 11552 bp, 10 predicted proteins | sample AD_UKC105_MetaG_FD_89875 | JGI IMG/M metagenome (GOLD analysis project Ga0116162, IMG submission 89875) | Active sludge microbial communities of municipal wastewater-treating anaerobic digesters from Hong Kong - AD_UKC105_MetaG | ecosystem: Engineered > Bioreactor > Anaerobic > Digestate... | reverse complement strand
TTTCAAAATGATGATCAAAACCGGGTTGGCAAATTTTTACTGGAAAATGAAATTGAAAGAGAACAATGCCTGGGATAAACGTTTTGCCGCACCTTATGCATAAAAAAAGAGCCATTCGGTGTTGAATGGCTCTGATATTATTTTTCATTTAGGTTGTTATCCTACAAGTTCTTTCATTACCGTATTTACTTTTTCCTCGGTAGCTGAGTTTATGTTATCGTAATCGTCGATACTGTTCAAATTAGCTTTAACCTCAATGTAGAACTTAATTTTAGGTTCGGTGCCCGATGGGCGGACCGAAATTTTTGTTCCATCTTCGGTAAAAAATTGCAACACATCGGATGTTATTTTTTGGTTTATTTTTTCTTCGCTACCGGTTAGTATATTTTTGGCAACCAATGTTGAATAATCTTTCACAATTTTGAGCTTCGAACCCCCCAATTCGGTAGGAGGAGTTTCCCTGAAAGTTTTCATCATGTTTTGGATTTCAACAGCACCTTGTTGCCCTTCGCGTACAATGTACTTCATTTTCTCTTTTGAGAAGCCGTATTCAAGGTAAATGGCTTTTAGTAAATCGAAAAGCGATTTGCCTTGATCTTTTGCCCATGCAGCAATTTCAGCCATTAAAACACACGACGAGACAGCATCTTTATCGCGAACAAAATCTGCCGGAAGAAAACCGAAACTTTCTTCGCCGCCACCAATGTATTTTTTTGTGCTCTCTAAATCGCGAATTACTTCGGCAATAAATTTAAAGCCGGTATAGCAGTCGAAATATTCAATGTTGTTTTTACGGGCAATTTCGGCAATTAGTTCCGATGTAACAATGGTTTTTACCACGTACTCGTTCCCTTTTAATTTACCCATTGCTTTGTATTGGGTAATTATATAGTACAAGAATAATAAAGCAGTTTGATTGCCATTTACGATAAACCATTCGCCTTTATCGTTTTTTGTGCAAACGCCAATGCGATCGGCATCGGGGTCGTTGGCCATCACAATATCGGCATCGGTTTCGCGTGCTTTTTGCATGGCCATTTCCATAGCAGCAGGTTCTTCTGGGTTAGGCGAAACAACTGTTGGGAAATCGCCGCTAACAACATCTTGTTCAGGAACATGAATGATGTTTTTAAATCCTGCAGCAGCTAAGGAGTCGGGAACCAGTTTGACTCCTGTGCCATGTATTGGCGTAAAAACAATTTTGAGATCAGATTGCCTTTTAACCACATCGGGGTTAATGATCACTGAAACTACTTTATCGATAAATTTTTGGTCAAATTCTTTTCCTAAAATGGTGATGTCGGAGTCGTTGCCGTTCCATTTAATTTCATCAACTTTTACATTGCGAACTTCTTCAACAATGAGTTCGTCGTGAGGTGCAACAATTTGAGAACCATCGTCCCAATAAGCTTTGTAGCCGTTGTACTCTTTAGGGTTATGTGAAGCGGTTAATATGATGCCGCTTTGGCAGCCCAATTCGCGAATGGCAAACGAGAGCTCTGGTGTTGGCCTTAAATCTTCGAAGAGGAAAACTTTTATGCCATTGGCAGAGAATATTTTAGCCGATGCTTCAGCAAATTTACGACTGTTGTTTCGGCAATCGTGTCCTATTGCTACTTTTATTTCGTTGTTACCGGCGAAAACTTTGTTGAGGTAATTGGCCAAACCTTGAGTAGCTGCACCAACAGTGTATATGTTCATCCGATTGGTGCCGGCACCCATAATTCCACGTAATCCACCAGTGCCAAACTCCAAATCGCGATAAAAGGCATTGATCAAGCCATTTTTATCGTCGTTTTCGAGCAGTGCTTTAACTTCGGCGCGTGTTTCGGCATCGAACGAATCGCTCAACCATTTTTTTGCCCGCTCGTTAACCAGTTGTAATAACTCGTTATTGCTCATTATAAATTAATAGTTTAAATACGAAATACATTCTTTAAGGCTGTCGCGCCAGTTAGGAATACCAATACCAAACGATGATCTGATTTTGGTTGTATTCAGTACTGAATATTTTGGCCTTTTGGCTTTAGTCGGATATTTATCGGAAGAAACGGGTTTTACTTCGCATTTAACTCCGGCTAACTCGAAAATTTCTTTAGCATACTCGGCCCACGAACAAGAACCTTGGTTTGCATAATGATAAATTCCGGGCAGGTATGCTTCGGGATTAAGTATTGATTTGATGATGATATCGATAATGCAATTGGCCAAGTCGCGGGCATAAGTGGGCGAACCAATTTGGTCGTCAACAACCTCGATTGATTCCCTTTCTTTACCCAATGAAAGTATTTTACGCATAAAGTTGTTGCCATACTCAGAATAAAGCCACGATGTACGAATGATAACAAAATCGTCGAATACGGTTTTAATTTTTTCTTCACCTTCGAGTTTTGAACTGCCGTAAACCGATAACGGATTTGTTTGATCCTCCTCGGTGTATGCTTCACCTTTTTCGCCGTCAAAAACATAGTCGGTTGATATGTGAATAAGAAAAGCATTTTGCATTGCACAGGCAGCTGCCAATACTTGAGGTGCCAAAGCATTTATTTTTCTGGCATTTTTAACATCTATTTCAGCCCCGTCAACATCGGTGAAAGCTGCACAGTTTACTAATATTGCAGGTTTACTTGCTTCCATAAATACCGAAACGGCATCGGGGTTGGTAATATCCAGCATATCAACGTCGGTAAAAATAAATTCTAGACCAGGAAAATTACGGCAAAGCCTCCTCAACTCATTTCCTAACTGTCCGTTTGCTCCGGTTACTAATATTTTACTGTTCATTTCTTAAGTATAAAATTATGTTCGCTATCTCTAAATTTTGGTAGTATTTTATCTTTATCCGACAAATGAATATCTTTTTCTTCTAATTTCCAATCAATATTCAATTCTCGATCGTTAAAAATAATTCCTTTTTCCGATTCTTTGTTATAAAATTGGTCACATTTGTAAGAAAAAATTGCCTCGGGGCTTAAAACTGCAAATCCGTGAGCAAATCCTTGGGGTATTAGCAGTTGCCATTTGTTTTCTTCGTTCAATTCTACACCAAACCATTTTCCATAAGTATCTGAACCTTTGCGAAGGTCAACAGCTACGTCGTAAACCCTTCCTTTTATTGCTCTAACCAGCTTTGCTTGCGCATAAGGTGCCAATTGGTAATGTAACCCTCGCACAACTCCAAAGCTCGATTTTGATTCGTTATCTTGTACAAATTTGTAATTTAATCCCAATTTGTCAAAAAAATTTTGATTAAACGATTCAAAAAAGTATCCACGATCGTCGATAAATTGATTTGGTTCAATAATCAGCAGGTCTTTTATTGTTGTTTCAATTATTCTCATTGTTCTTTTAAAAGGTTGATTAAATATTGTCCGTATTGGTTTTTGCTCAGAGGTTCGGCCAATTTTGCCAACTGTTGTTTGTCTATCCATTTTTTTCGATAGGAAATTTCTTCTAGGCAAGCCACTTTAAGTCCTTGGCGTTGCTCTATTGTTGCAATAAAATTCGATGCTTGAATAAGGCTTTCGTGAGTGCCGGTATCGAGCCATGCCATTCCACGCCCCATTAATTCAACATCGAGCCTGTTTTCTTCAAGGTAGCACTTGTTTAGGTCGGTTATTTCGAGCTCTCCACGTGCCGATGGTTTCAGTTTTTTTGCTTTCTCAACTACATCGTTTGGATAAAAATAAAGACCGGTTACCGCATAGTTCGACTTGGGCTTTTCTGGTTTTTCTTCGAGGCTTAATACCGCTCCGTTTTCGTCGAATTCAACTACACCATAACGTTGTGGATCGTTTACAAAATAACCGAACACTACTGCATTGTCGGTTATTTGCGATGCCTTGTTTAATTGTCCCGAAAAACCGTAACCATAAAATATATTGTCGCCCAAAACAAGGCAAACATTGTCGTTTCCAATAAATTTTTCACCAATAATGAATGCTTGAGCAAGACCATCGGGACTGGGTTGTTCGGCATATTCTACATTTACTCCAATTTGACTTCCATCGCCAAAAAGATCTTTGTAAAGGCCAATATCTTTTGGGGTCGATATAATTAATATATCTCGAATACCGGCAAGCATTAAAACCGAAAATGGGTAATAAATCATTGGTTTGTCGTATATCGGAATAATTTGTTTCGAAATGCTTTTTGTTATTGGAAACAAGCGTGTGCCGGCTCCTCCGGCTAATATGATGCCTTTCATACGATTTGATTGTTTGTTTTTATTTGTTCAATATAATAATCAATGGTGTTTTTAAGACCATCTTCGAGTTGAATTTCGGGTTCCCAACCGTTAAGTTGCTGTTTAGCAAGGTCGATGTTGGGTAGTCGGTGCATTGGGTCGTCTGATGGTAGTGGTTTGTAGATGATTTTTGATTTAGAACCAGTAATTTCAATCACTTTTTTTGCAAGTTCAATTACCGTAAAACTTTTAGTGTTACCGAGGTTTATTGGTCCGGTAACATCTTCGTCGGTATTCATTAAACGCGTTATCCCTTCAATAAGGTCGGTAATGTATTGAAAACAACGGGTTTGAGAGCCATCGCCATAAACAGTCAGGTCCTTCCCTTTTAAAGCCTGAATAATAAAGTTTGAAACAACTCGTCCGTCTTCGGGGTGCATTCGAGGGCCGTATGTATTAAAAATCCTTGCAATTTTTATGCGAACGCCATTCTCGGTGTGGTAATTCATGAAAAGCGATTCGGCGCAACGTTTTCCTTCGTCGTAACTCGAACGCTTTCCTATCGGGTTTACATTTCCCCAATACGATTCGGGTTGGGGTTGAATGCTTGGGTTACCGTAAACTTCGCTTGTCGATGCTTGTAAAATTTTTGCATTGGTACGTTTGGCAAGCCCCAGCAAATTTATTGCACCCATAACCGAAGTTTTGATTGTTTTTATTGGGTTGATTTGATAATGAACAGGTGAGGCAGGGCATGCCAAATTGTAAATCTCGTCAACTTCGGCGTAAAAAGGTTGAATAACATCATGCCGTACCAACTCAAATTTTGTATTGCCCATTAAGTGCTCAATGTTGCATTTAGATCCGGTTATGAAATTATCCAAGCATATTACATCGTGTCCTTCGTTTATTAATTTATCACACAAATGCGATCCTATAAAACCTGCTCCTCCAGCTATTAATATGCTTTTCCCCATAAATTTTTTACTTAAACAAGTAATTGAGTGCTTATTGCTTGCTTGTTACTTTTCAGATTGTAAAAATATAAATAATGCCCGATATTCAATAAACTGCAAATAACTTAATCGATTGTTGATTTATACTATCTAGTACCAATTTGCTTTTACAAACTAGTGAATACGATAATAAAATGTTGATTTTTAGCTAAAAAAAGGCTTAACAACTTTTGAATATTAGACGGAAAGTTATACTTTTGCCGCGCAATTTAGCAAACGATATAATGTCTAACACATTAAATTTTAAACAAAGAATTAAATGACAAAAAAAATTGAAGAGCAAGTTGAGCAAAACGAAGTTGTAGAAAACGAGATTGTTCAAGCTGAAAATGAAGAGGCTACTGCCCCTGTAAATGATGATGAAGATGCATCGAGCGACGACGAAGATGTTGAAGAAGTTGTTGCAAAACCAAAAAAACAATTAAAAAAGAAAAGCGAAGACCCAAAAGCCGAAGCTGATGAAGATTTCGATTGGGAAAATTTTGCTTCTGAAAAAGGTGTAAGCAGCAAAAAACGCGAAGAACTTGAAGCAATGTACGATAACACACTTTCTACAATTCAAGAGAAAGAGTGTGTTGACGGTATTGTTATTTCGATGAACAAACGCGAGGTTGTTGTAAATATTGGTTACAAGTCGGATGCTGTAGTTAGCATGAACGAATTCCGTTACAATCCTGATTTGAAAATTGGTGATACTGTAGAAGTTTATGTTGAAAGCTTGGAAGACAAAAAGGGCCAGCTTACTCTATCGCACAAAAAAGCCCGTTCGTTACGTTCATGGGATCGTGTTAACGAAGCGCTTGAAAAAGATGAAGTTATTAAAGGCTTCATCAAATGCCGTACTAAAGGCGGTATGATTGTCGATGTTTTTGGCATCGAAGCATTCCTTCCGGGTTCACAAATCGATGTGAAACCTATTCGCGACTACGATGTATATGTAGGCAAGTACATGGAGTTCAAAGTTGTTAAAATTAACCACGAATTCCGCAATGTTGTTGTTTCGCACAAAGCGCTCATCGAAGCCGAACTCGAACAACAGAAAAAAGAAATTATTTCGAAACTCGAAAAAGGACAGGTGCTTGAAGGTACCGTTAAAAACATTACCTCGTACGGTGTATTCATCGACCTTGGTGGTGTTGATGGCTTGATCCATATTACTGACCTTAGCTGGGGACGTGTTACTCATCCGAACGAAATTGTTGAGCTCGACCAAAAAATCAACGTGGTTATTCTCGATTTCGACGATGAGAAAAAACGTATTGCTTTAGGTTTGAAACAACTTACTCCACACCCATGGGATAACTTGAGTGCCGAATTGAAAGTTGGTGATTCAGTTAAAGGAAAAGTAGTTGTATTGGCCGACTATGGTGCATTTGTTGAGATTGCTCCTGGAGTTGAAGGTCTTATCCACGTTTCGGAAATGAGCTGGAGCCAGCACTTACGCAGTGCTCAAGATTTCCTTGCTGTTGGCGACGAAGTTGAAGCTCAAATACTTACACTCGACCGCGAAGAACGCAAAATGTCGTTGGGTATTAAACAATTACACCAAGATCCATGGGATAAAATTGAAGATATTTATGCTCTTGGTTCGAAACATACTGCTAAAGTACGCAACTTCACCAACTTTGGTGTATTTGTTGAAATTGCCGAAGGTGTTGACGGTTTGATCCACATCAGCGATCTTAGCTGGACCAAAAAAGTAAAACACCCATCGGAGTTTACTGCAATTGGAAGCGAAATTGAAGTTGTAGTTCTCGATATCGATAAAGAAAACCGCAGGTTGAGCCTCGGACACAAACAGTTGGAAGAAAACCCATGGGATGTTTTCGAAACAATTTTTGTGCTCGACTCGGTTCACGAAGGAACTATTATCGAATTGTTCGATAAAGGAGCAGTAGTTGCTTTACCATACGGTGTTGAAGGTTTTGCTACTCCACGTCATCTTACTAAAGAAGACGGATCGAGTGTAAAAGTTGAAGACAAACTTCCGTTCAAAGTTATCGAATTCTCAAAATCGGCTAAACGCATTATCTTATCGCACTCACGTGTATGGGAAGATGTAAAACGTGCCGACGAGAAAGACACCAAAAAGTCGCAAGCACAACAAACTGCAAAAGCAATGAAAAATGTTAGCGACAACATTGAGGTAACTACTTTAGGCGACATTTCTGAATTGGCTGCTTTGAAATCTCAGATGGAAAAAGAAGAAAAAGCAAAAAAATAGAAATTTTGTCTGGAATTTTAATGTCGAAATTTGTACCTTGTTCGCATTATGGATTACACAATAGAAAAGAAAGAGAAGTACGTTGTTGTTACAACCACTTCAGTAAAACTCAATACTGTTAATGCACCCGATTTGAAATCGGAGTTTGTGTTGCTGACAAACGATGGCGTAAAAAATATTATTCTCAACATGAATAGTTGCGAATATTGCGACTCGTCGGGTTTAAGTGCTATTCTTGTGGCCAATCGTTTATGCGAGCAACTCGAAGGCAATTTCGTATTAACCGGTTTACAGCCCGAAGTTGATAGTCTGATAAAAATCTCGCTTCTCGATACAATATTAAATATTAAGGGAAGCATTGATGAAGCCGAGGCTTATATGGAAAGTGTTGTTAATGGGTAACTATTTAATGAAAATCATTTTCGTTAATGATACCTTTTGAAATAACCATATTGGGAACAGGCTCAGCGTTACCAACTTCACAACGATACCATACCGCTCATGTACTTAATGTACGTGAGCGGTTTTTTTTAATCGATTGTGGCGAAGGTACTCAAAACCAAATGCGAAAGTATGGTGTAAAGTTCTCACGAATCGAACACATTTTTATTTCGCATTTGCACGGCGACCACTACTTTGGATTAATAGGGCTAATTACCTCGTATTTACTGCTTGGCCGCAAAACCGATTTGCATATTTATTCGCATTCAATGTTGCCCGATTTGCTCAAGCCTCAAATCGATATGATGGGAGATGAGCTCAGTTATAAAATTATTTGGCACCCTTTAAATTTTAAACGCAGCGAAACAATTCTTGAGAACAAAGTAGTAAAAGTTATGTCGGTTCCTGTTCAGCATAGGTTCCCTTGTTGTGCATTTCTTTTTACCGAAGCGCCAAATGAATTGAATGTTAGAAAAGAACAAATCGAAAAATACCAGGTGCCCTTAACCGAAATATACAATATTAAGAAGGGTGCCGATTTTATTGATAAAAACAAACAGTTAATACCTAACAGCGAACTTACTTTGCCTGCTTTGAAACAGCGTAGCTATGCATTTTGTACCGATACAGCATTTATGCCCGAACTGAGCGAAGTTTTTAAAGATGTAGATTTATTATACCATGAAGCAACATTCGATAAAACCAATCAGAAACGAGCCGCCGAAACTTTTCATTCAACAGCTCAACAAGCTGCTCAAATGGCCAAAATGTCGAATGCAGGGCAATTGCTTATTGGCCACTTTTCATCGAGGTACAAAAATATCGAAAAATTACTGAACGAAGCACGTGAAGAGTTCGAAAACTGCATAGCCGCAAATGAAGGAATGGTAATTCAGATACCTCAAAAAAGATTGGGGTAATGAGGTTTTATTATGTTTGTCTTTTTAGTCCCATTCGTCGTTGCATGTGTCTTGTTCAAAAAATCTTTTGTCGAAGTTAACCAAAAAGAGCTTTGTTTTCGGGCGGGTAAATGCAGTGTAAAGCCAGCGCATGTATTCAATGTTTAACATATCCTCGGTTAAATAACCGTGATCGATAAAAACTGCTTCCCATTGTCCTCCTTGTGCTTTATGGCAAGTAACCGCATAGGCAAATTTAACTTGCAGAGCATTGAAATAGGGATCCTTTTTTATTTCTTCCCATCGTTTTTTCTTGCTTGTAATGTGTTGATAATCTTCTTGTATTGCATTAAAGAGCTTTTGATTTTCGCTATTGCCAAAAGCAGGTGCTTCAATAGTAAGGGTATCGATAAATATTTTGCATTCGAGTTCAATGTTGTCGTAATCGATAAATTGGAGTGTAACATTGGCAAATCTGAAGCCGTATAATTCTTCGGTTTTGTATATTTTTACAACACGTGCAATATCACCATTGGCAATAAAATCAATTTTTCCTTCTCCATCGGTCCAATGGTAATTGTTTTTTACAATCATTAGTAAATCGCCTTGCGATAACTCCGATTCGCGCCAAAGAATGGATCGCCTAATGCCCTCGTTGAAGCGGTTAGCTCTTTTATTGCTTCGGGTAACCACAATGGTTTCCGATTCGCCATATTTGTCGTAACAGCTACTTATTGTTTCAATCAAATCCTCACCACCAATGCGATGTATGTCGGTATGCCCTTCGAGTTCAATTTGAAAAAAGTGATTGGCATTTCCCCCTGAAATGATTTGTCGTATAGCTGTAGCATTGCTTAATATGCCCGACGATTGCGATTGCCTGACAACATCGTTCAGGTTTGCTACCAAAACATCCATGTTGTATCCTTCAATTACTTTGGGATCGAGCGCAGGGCTAATGCTGAGGCCAACAGGAGGAAGCTGTGCTGTATCGCCGACAAGCATTAAACGGCAGTTTTTTCCGTTGTAAACATATTCTATCAGATCGTCGAGTAATCTGCCGCTACCAAAAATCGACTGGTCGGGGGCCGCATTTGCAATCATCGAAGCTTCATCGACTATAAAAATGGTATTCGATGCTTTATTATAGTTTAGTTGAAAGTGTCCCAATCCATCGGATGAAGACATTTGCCTGTAAATTTTTTTGTGAATAGTATAAGCTGCTTGGTTTGCATATTGTGAAAGAACTTTTGCTGCCCTTCCGGTTGGTGCTAAAAGTTCGGTATTTACTTTAAATTGCTTTAATACATTTACTAATGTGCTCACAAGTAGGGTTTTGCCGGTGCCCGCATATCCCTTTAATATAAATATTGCATACTGATTTTCGTTAAATAAAAATGATGAAATTTGCTCAATAGCCTTACTCTGCCCCGGAGTTGGGGTGTGGTTTAAAGATTGGCCTATTATTTGTGTTAATTTCTTTTCAAACATATTCCACTAAATTAATTTTTATGGGGAAACATAATCTGATTTTTTTTATAAATTTGCAAACAAAGATCGCAAAACTTAAAAATTTAAATAAATGAAACGAATTTTAATTCAAATTGTATTAATAGTAATTGTCGTATTCTTGGCCTATATGTTATGGGATACCATTAAAACTCCTATCGATTTTGAAAAGGAACGTAAGGCAAGATACGAAGAAGTAGTTGAAAACCTTATCGATATCCGTAAAGCTCAATTGGCTTTTAAAGATGTTAATGGCCAATTTTGTGGCGATTGGGACTCGTTAGTAACTTTTGTTAAAACCGATTCGATTTCAAAAATCAGAAAAATTGGGATGTTAACCGATAGTATGATTGAAGCTGGATTGGATGAAAAAGCCGCAATGAAAAAAGGGCTTATTATTCGTGATACGATAAAGGTTAGTGTTCTCGAAGAAGTTTTTGGTACCGACTATGATGTTGATCAACTGCCAGTTATCCCTGAGTCGGGAGGCGAAAGGTTCTGGTTGCGTCAAACTATTATTACCACTGGTTCGGGGGTTAAGGTGCCTGTTTTTGAAGCACGTGCTCACAATAACATGATTTTGGCTAAACTCGAAGACGATTACAAGCAACAAATAATTAATTTGAACGAACAACGCAGAAAAAATAACCGTTATCCAGGACTTAAAGTAGGTTCGGTTGATGAACCAAACAACAACGTAGGTAACTGGGAATAATATTTCTAATGGAATTATTATCGAGGTATATCGACGAAACTTTCGATTTAAATAATTGTAACAATTATATTTTATCCATCCAGTTTGCGCTGGATGGATTTTCTTTTGCCATTTTCGATCCTGTTGTAAAAAAAATAATTGTTGCTTCGGAATATGCTTTTGTAGCAACAGCTCCATTTGTTTTGAAAAATTCAATTCAATCAGTTATCAACAACGAATCATTTTTGTTGAGCAATTATAGGAGGGTAAAGGTTTCATTTGCTAATAACAAAATTACTTTGGCACCAAAAGCTTTGGCCGATGTTACAATGAAAAATATTTTACATGATTTTTCGCACCAAACCGAACGTGATGATGCTATATTTATCAAACCAATTGATAATGAATTAGTAGTTGTTTTTTCGTTACCAAAAATTGTAAAAGAAATACTCGATAAGTATTATTCAAATATTGAATACTATTCGTCGCTTTGCCCTATATATAACTATTCAAAAAACTTAAGCGTTTCAAGCCGAATATTGTATATTTCGGTTTTGGGGCATAATATTCTGTTATTTGTAAA
>Ga0116162_10002427_pt1 | contig 11574 bp, 12 predicted proteins | sample AD_UKC105_MetaG_FD_89875 | JGI IMG/M metagenome (GOLD analysis project Ga0116162, IMG submission 89875) | Active sludge microbial communities of municipal wastewater-treating anaerobic digesters from Hong Kong - AD_UKC105_MetaG | ecosystem: Engineered > Bioreactor > Anaerobic > Digestate... | reverse complement strand
CTTGCGCTCACATTCCGATTGGGCGTCACTCGAGTCGAGTGGCTGCGTCTCGTCCAATTTCCGAACGGCACGCTGCAGGTTGGCAGTCACCTGTGTCTGGAGTGTTTTCAGCGGCACATCCTCGCATCTGCTGCGTATCAGCAGCCTGTCATCGTCGATGTTGTAGATAATCCTGCACTTGTAAACGCCATATGTGCACTCGCCATTGGGAAGCGATCGACGGACGTGAATGTCCTTTAGCACTTCCTCGATGTGTCGCACGCGGATCAGATACGATGTCGATATGAGATGGTCGCCGACGTCGATTAGAAACCGCAATACGGCGGTGCGTAATGTACGACAGGTACAGGGCACCGACGAGCGCTGGACGAATGGTCGCCGACGTGTCGACCGGTAAAGTGGCACGAGCGACATGGCGTCCCGAATCACTTCGGCGTCGCTGCCGTCACTGCGCTCTAAAACGACGGCATGGTCGGGTGGAATACTGAGCACGAAATTACTCCAGATGAGTGACACGATCCCATGCAGTGTCGCCACTGCTGCCAACAGTCGCGTTATCATCTCTGTCGCCAATATTACTGGTGTCGTCGACTCCATGGTGCCACCGCGTGACGATGCGCATGCATAAAACGGGGACGACTCATTGGTGCTGTGTCCAATGTTTTTAAATAGGCTGTGTCATAATGGCGCCGTTATGACACACTTGTGCAGGCTGGATGACAGGCCCCTTGAACGCCGAAAAGTCGACAATCGTCACCTAAATTTTTTTCAAACGTGGGGTATGAAAGGGGATGCACACAATGCACCGTGAAATGTTGATTGGTCAGTTGGTTAGTTGATGTGACTCTGTCAAAAATCGACAATGTCGCAAGCTGGGTTTTTTTCGTTGAATGGTGGCGTCCCCAATGCCAATATTGTCAACGATTACATCGATTCGCAGTTTATTGACAAGCCCGCGACGAATCGGTATCCGCATTCCATGACGATTTCCATCATTCCAAAACGCGCTAGAATGGCCAGATTACTGAACTCCATGGATGGGCTCAGTGAATTTGTAGATTCGCTTGATGCTCTTGTGACGAAAGTGACGATTTCCGATCCGGTACCGATACCGACGTCGATCCGCTCGCTTCTCAAACTGGTCATTGACAATGCGAAACTGGATTGTCGAGAGTTGGAAACGCTGGCGGACGAAAAAAATCTCATGTATTATCTTCCGGTAACTGGCACGACACATGGACATGTCGTGGTAATCGAGTCACCCAACCGTTTGAGTTCGACAGATGGCGTTATCTACCGGCTAGACATCTACCCGGAGCCCGTCAGGCTCCCTCATGCGCGCGATTGCATGCATTGGGATAGCTCGACCAGGTTGGTTGTCATGTCTGAGGATGCACAACGCATGGGACAAGTGGATCCTATGCTCATGAATGGGTACCACGTTTGGACCTCATGTCTCTCCGATGCAGCCAGTGAGACAATGGTTTCAAACTTGACTACTCACAAGACACGGTATTCGCCTCATCGTTCGGTGCTTGATTTTGTGGTCCATGCACCATGGAACATGTACGCCAGGGTTACAGCTGTTCAATTCAATACGAATATGTCGCTGATGGCAAATGCATACGAATCGCTTCATTTACACGATGGCGACGGCGCCATTGGGAACCGGTTCTCGCTGATGGCAATTGATTGCCTGCTTTACGGATGCTCGCGATTTGGCAACGTCTACTACGATGTATCGTTGCATGACTTTATCGCTGCATTGCGTTATCGATCTGGTCGCTTTATTGATTCATTCGTCCCGTTGCATCGTCATTGGCTAATGTCGCACATTGGCTCCCGTCGAGCGCAGGGGGGTGGTAACGCGAGCGTGATCGATACGCCGGAAGGCGTGAAAGAGTTCCGTTTCGTGCCTCGCATCACATGTAATCAAGAAGCAGTGTTCAATGATCCCGCTGTGCGTTTGCTCGACACTGCCATCGAGCTAAAACACGGCGTCAAGTTTCGCTACATGGAGCCCGTCATGCGCATGGTGTCCGACTTTTTGCGCAACATGTATCGCGACGTCGTGGTTGCATTTGGCGAAGAGCGTGCACACGATCAGTTCCGTGCCATGCGTGCGTTGATTGACGACTGGAACATCATTGAAGAACGTGTCTTGAAGCCACAATTCGACAGCCTAGCGGGAGTGCAAGAGTTGGGCTATGTGCTGTACGAGGTGGTCGAGGCCAATCATGCATTGTAACGGTGTCGTGGCTCGGTTCGCAGCGCATCGGCGAGCGCACGCGCCGACCCCTGGCGCTCATGACAGTCTCGATTTTGCCTGACGCCGGCCAGCTGAATGCAATCATGCGCAACATTGCGACGCATCTCGATGCCCACGTCAAGACAGTGACGGTTTCCAACCTATCGGCAGTGCATAAAAACACCGGCGATTCATTTTTTTTTTTCGGAGACTGTGCTTACTGTCACTGAATAGACCAAGGCATGACGTTTTCACTTGAAACGTGCGTGCGGGAGGCGCTTGCAAAAGTGCAGGACGATGTGGTGTTTTTCTCAAGTGGCTCATGGCATAAGAAGAAGGGAGAAAAGTATCCGGCGATCTTTTACAACTTGTCGCATGGTTTTTCGAAGCGCACGGTGTTTGTGACATCGAGTGCACATTCCAAGCGCGCAGTCGAAGATGGTATGCGCGAGCAAGAATACGAAAAGTGGATGTTCAAAGTGTATTGGGAGAGCGTTGCTGCAACTACACGCGGATTCGACGCAGAAGTCATAGTGCTCGATGGATTCGATTTCGGCAATGCTTTTGGGCACTACACGCTGATACCCTTTTTGGAACGGCAACACACAAAAGTGTATTCATTGATTGAATACATGCCACGCCAGTGCGATAAGCGCCGCTGTCGCTATGGCGTATGCCCCCGCACCGCGGTGGTTGATGTGACAACATGTGCACTCTACCGGCCAATTGACGTGGAGCCATGCCGTCCGCATGTGCGAGTCACGGGGGCAATTTGCCTTTCGTGGGGCGAAATGCCCGCTTCTCCGCCTGCCACCGTCCCGCCGGATCCAGCAGTTGCACGCGCGATAGCGAACTCTCGTCGGCCGGAAAGCACGTCGGCAACAGCACATGCAGATCGCGATAATACAGACGATGCTGCGCCGTGTCGAATGTGAAGCGCGGTTCGTCGTCACCCGCCCGTAGCTTGAGTGGATTCAAGAACCCGGCGTTGTCGTACAGGTAGAACCGACGCGTGGTGCATTCGAATAAAATGTCCTGCGAACGGTTTCCCAACGGACGTTCGTTTGCTGTTTTGTCGTTCACAATACAATTGAGCGTATAACGTGGAGTAATGTATCTTTGCAACTTGGATTCGGATTCGGATTCGATACGTATGTGCATGCACACACCCAACGTCCAACGCTCCGTTGGATCCAACTCTAGTCCGCCACTGGTCTTGTGAACGTGAATGCACCCCGTCCACATGTGAAAATCTTCAATGCGGTGCGGGTGACTCGTGTCAATCTTGTCGACAACGTCGGCGCCCCAATCGTCGATATCCAGCTCGATGTGCTGTTTCAACATGTCGAGCTCCCGCACCCGATAGAATGGCGCCTTTGCACCTGTCAATTGATCACAGGCCCATTTGTCGTTGTCGTGCAGTATGAGCATGTGGGCCGGTTTGGGTGGGTCACAGCGGTTGGGCTGCAGCTCCCATTGCCATCGATAGGTGAGCTTCGGGGCACCGACCACTCGCTCACAGCTCAGCTTGATTCGCTCGCGGCCGTCGCGAAAGTGGCCGTAGAGCTCTTCCTGCATCTTTTGCACGCATTCGTCGAGATGGGCGTGGCAGCAAATCCACTCGACCTCGCATTCGCACTGCCCGCTATTATTGACGTCGACAATGGCGTCAATCACTTTTCTCGTGTCGAATAAGACATCTGGCCGATGAGTATCCGACAGGGTGGGCGACGCCTCGGGTTTCGTGTTTGTTGAAAAAAAAATATCCACAAGAAACATCTTGCACGGTGTGCGATGACCGCGAAAGCAACAAGTGTATCCCAACATGCGTCAAATGAAATTGTACTTGTATTGATGCCCCAAAACACAGTCACTGTCGCAACGCACTTGACGTCGGTAGCCGTGCCATTGGCGCCGACATGGCATCTTCGACATTGTCGAGCCACGGTGCCAGTAATTCTTCAACGGGAATCAAGTGTCCCCTGTCCTCGATGTCGTACTCGACGTGCGGATCGACACACGGATGCCAACTGGAGTCGTTGCCCATGGTTCGTCGGCGTCGACGTGGACGTGATGACATGTTCCACTGCACGACGGTTGACAGGTGTCGTTTGCGCGTGCTCGAGTACACGTTGCACTCTTCCACAACGCGTTCTGTGGCGTCGGCCGAGTCGATGCGGCGGCCGTACTTGATCCACGGACCAACGCGCAAGCCGTCAGCGTACATGCCCTCGCGCCGCACGACGAGCCGACGCGCGGTTTCGACTGTGTCCGGGTCACTGGTATTGTCTGCATCGTCGTTCTCGTACTTGCGCCACCATCCATCGGGAACGCCGTGCTTGAAATGCATTTCGACATGTGGGGCAGCCACGGCATTCTGTCGATAGAGTACCGTGAGACCGTGAAGCTGTCCATTGTCGTCAAATCGACACTCCATGACAGGAGCGCCATGCTCGTTGAACGTTTGCCACAGGCCCACGCGCTTGGCGTTCATCATCTCGCCGCGCTCTTTGATCAAGCCGCTAGTGTGAAAGTGCATCCATGGGCCATGTAGCACGTTACTGTGAGAGTCGTATGTGACAATGTGCGAAACGTGGCCATTGGCGTGGTAGCGTCGCTGCCAGTCGCCACCATCACTCGAGGGCCATGGCAAGTGCGACGGGTGTCGGTCGAGAATGGGCATTTCCCACAACATGGCCACATTCTCACGAGCAAACAATGCCGACACGTTGTGTACGATCTGACCAATGCAGTACTCGGAGCCAGTCGTCCTGTCCACGAAACTGGTAGCATTGCCGCAGATACTTCGTATGGAAATCACCTCCGCGCGATCACACTCAAACTTGGAAGTCAGTTGTGGGTAGTACGACGGCTCCCCACCATTCGTCATTCGAACGCCCACGAGCTTGTGATACTTGATAATAAAGTAGCGCACGTGGTGACGCTTGTCGTCGTCCGATTCGAAAAATTTGGCATAGCCACATCGTAACAGTTCGTTGTTGTCTGGATCCGACGGCCCCGATGATTCCTCAAACGAAGACGATACACGCAGTGCCTGCTGCTCTGATTCCGTCATATCAATGCTCATGTTATTTGCTGCACTGCGTGCGAAACTCAATTACAATAAGAGATGAGTATCATTTTCCACAGTCACCCTGTTCTTTTTATTGGAACTTACTCACTCACTCACTCACTCACCGTCTGCAGTGATGGTCAATGAGCATGTCAATAAACTCGCCAGCGTCCTTCTCGGCCGCAGCGGTCACTTTGACGCGAATAACGCAAATCGGGCACTTCCACGTGACTATGTCACTACACAGCATGGATTCGAGGTGTGTAATTGTTTTCGCGTCGTCGAGCGATTGATTGACGTCAATGCATCGCAGCAGTTGCTCCATGTTTCTTTGCACGTCGTTGCGGACAATGCCGCCGATACTGCCGTCCGCCGCCAAGTAGACGTTGTCCATGTGGCAATGATCGAATCCACGATCGACGCCAATGTCGACGTCGTACTCAATCGTACATGAATAGAGAGCATATCGTCGACTGCCGTCCGTTTTGGCGCGCGCGATCACAGGGATGTCGGCAAAATCCCTCTTCAAGCCGCGCACGGGCGTCAACATCGAGTCCGTCAGCAGCTGATGTTGCGCGGCAAAGTACTTGGCGCTTCGCCACAGTAGCGGGTAGAGCACCATCCACAGTCGATAGCACGGCAGGAAAATGCCATCCGCCGCGAAACATGCGCCATCGGCGGTCGGGGTTGTCCAACCGGGGAACGAGTAGCACGCAATCGTACGGCACGGTGACAATGTGGTCGTGCACGATGAGGACGTAGATTAGGTAGAGTACGAGCAAGAAGCCAACGAATAGAAGCAAATCACTCTCAAACATGCCTGTATGGTGACGGCAGCAGCGCGCGATACAACAATAACAATTGTAGATGGTCGGTCGGTTGGTGAATACCGACACACTTTTTATTCGACACATAAAAAATCAGCAGACAATTTGGCCATATACACCGCCAACTGATTCGAAATACATGAAAAACACGTTGTCGCCAATGTTCCATCGCCCGACGCGCGATCATTCAACATATCCAACACTAGATGTAGACAAAACACGTCAACCCAAAAATGTGATCTGATCGATGGCCATGTTCCTTCGTTTTCGAACATACCAATTGTCATCGAAACAGCCATCAATACTCCAAAGATACTCCCACATACGTCCAAAATAGCAAGGGCGCGTTGGACAATGTCGGGAACAGCGACAAATGACATCAATTGAGCCACGATTGCAACACCAAATAGTATTGCAGGCGCGCGATGAGCAATGTAGTATGACTTGGTGGCATCCAGGACACAAATCGTGTTTGCCGTACGCATCGAAGTCTTTTGATCGATTCGCGTCATTGTTGGCGGTAGGCTCACATGGTCAATATGAATATGACCAATGGCGAGCACAATATTGCTAATGATAAAGCGCCTAGGTGCTGAATTTGGCGGTAGAGTACCAAGTCGATGAATAAATATCGACCACAGCTGCGCTCTCCCAAGCCCATGTCGACGTTGACAAGTTGGAATGGGCCTTTTTGTATGACAATCCGGTCTACTTGGTGAAGATGGAGCTTGTTCATCCGATTTGGGTAGATGCTGATCAGGGTTTCGAAAATGGATCGCACTTTGGCGACGTCCGCGCCAAGATAGACGCTTTTCAATTGAGTCAAGTTGGACTTGAGATCATTCTTGTCAAACTCGAATCCAATGAAGGGGCGCGTGTCTGATTTCAACGTTTTGGTTTCCAAGTAGGTGGCGGTCATTTCAATTGCTTCACTATCAAAATACTTTTTTACACCCAACATCCACGCCAACACGCAGAGCGCGCCGTACAGCAACACCAACACCGCGACGAGCATGATGTCACATTAGCTACGACTGACGCGCACGATACTGACCGCACATCCACCCCTGCTGCATCTGTATGGCTTTTTGTATGCTGCCGCGCACGCGCAGCAGGCAGTGCTCACCATTGCAGAGGCGGTCACGAGCGCCCTTCACGGTGGCGCATGTGCCGCACGTGTCCGGATCGCTAAACGCCATGCTCGCCGACCGCACGTACGTGTCCTCGTCAGTGTTTACCGCATAATAGTGCTCGTCGATGATATCGTAGAAAATGTGCACCTTGCGCATGCGGGTTCGTGCGTTGCGATAGGCGCGAATCTCCTGGCTCCACGCAACACAGCTGATCCGTTTGGCGATCGGCACCGGTTCGTTCATGTCGGCACACACTCGCATGACGCACTTGCCTCGTCCACTACTGGTGTCAAATGCGCTCGTTTCGGGATCCCATCGATAGAATTTGAATCGGAAAGGGCCATGATGGAGAGCGTCGACGAGCGCCGGAATCGATGACGCGGGCGTCGACGTCAGCGAGCGCGGCATCGACGCAACCGACGAGCGGAGCGTGAGGTACGGGGAACTACCATCGTCCGCGTGCCGGTAGTCAAAACATAGCTTATCGTCGATCGTTACCGTCTCGGCAGCCGACTTTTCCATTGTTGGCGTAGTACGCGACATACAGACTGCTCAGTGTGAATAGTAGGCCGATGGAATGGAGCAAGAAACCATAATCGTGGTAGTATTCGCTACGGAGGCGGATCGATTTATCGCTCCCGGTCAAAAACACCTCGATCGAGTCAAATATGGAAACGCAAAGCCGCCCTACAATGGCCATCAAATTGGCAAGAGCGAAGAGTGTATTCACACTTGCCAATATGATCGCGTCAACGACGGCGGCGGCAGACGCCATGTTCACATCCCCAAATCACACAACCCACTCATTATCCTCCCTTTTGTAGACTTTCCATGCATGCACGCGTTCGGCGAATATGCTTCACGCGCATGCATGTTCACTGATGGCGTACAATGGAACCGAATATGCACAAAAGCACGAAAAAACAGTAGACACGCGATCCAGCGTCGATTGTTCCTTTTTTCCACTCGGGAGGATGCCAACATGCATATATTGGGGACACCAACCAAGAGAATAATATCAACATTTTGATGACATAATCGACACCGTCAGTTGACATATGAGAATTGTGGGGTTTCATCCACATCGCATCAGCTATGATGCATCAAATGATTCGAAAAGGGCGATAAAATGCCCAATGGACAGCGTGACAAGAGCCTTGGAGAAGCGGCACAAACGTCGAGTTCGTTGCAGTGACCAGTCCAGTACAAGTCGAAATGTTGGAGATAATGTCGCCACATGTGATATTGACGGCCATGGTGGTGATCATGCGAGTAATGTGTCATGACCGCCCACCCCTTCGGTCGGTCGGTCGGTTGCTTTTTGTACACGTCCAATCAACCGTAGTTCGGCGAACACCCTTTTGCATAAAAGGCAAGGCCACGCGTACCACTGTCTCCATTTCATTGCCCCACTCACTCCCACTGCAATGGACCTCCCACTCGATGCATCGACCCACCCAGCGACGGCACGTGCGCGTCAACTGGATGAGCAGGAGCCGCTTCAGACGGAAATCGTATTCTACCCATGCTCGAGCATTATTGACAACCACCTTCGACCGTCGCTCGACGTGCCGGAGGTTCTTGACGACAACACGCGTCGCGCGACGATTGAATGTGCAGCACCCGTCACGGTGACCAGTGTTGTCAATGCCGCATGTCGTCACGTCGACCAGTCGCAGTTCTGCTTGGCGACAGAACTGCGCGCCGACGGTGTGAGTGAGCGCTTGATTGCCATGCGCACATTGAATCCCGACGAACATGGGCGCTACATGCACGTTTTCGTCCAAATGCATCAACGGCCGAGGGAGCCTGACTCCGCTTCCGCCACTGTGAACCAATGTGAAAACACGCTGAGTCCAAGATACTTTCCTCAACGCCCCAACAACGGGGGACACATCTGGCTCAATCTCATTGCCGAATCGAATTGGCACAATCGCATTCTATCAATGCGCCCCATGTGCATGGGTGGCGTGTTGATGGCATGCTATGTGCGCGAGTTACACATTTACATGACCATGCGCGCCGTGCAGTGGACCACGGAGGACGTGCAACTGCCGTACATTTGCCCCGTTGTAGATATTTTGTGCACGGATGCCGTCTGGCGATTTTGCGTCGACGCCATTGAATGTGTATTCGACGAGTATCGAACCACAGGGACCGTGTATCACGGCTTGTCTCTGCGCAGTTTTGTCGGCATCCGAGATCCAGAGTTGTCGTTTTGCATCGTTCCTGGTCAGGATGTCAACATGGACGCGTACGGTGACGATGATGGTGACTATCTACATGTATTGCATTACTGCCCATTGGACCGCGGACAGCTGGGCGACAGCATACGCAACTTTCTCGTTGACGTTCATTATGCATGTGAAAATATCACCGTTATCGAACGCCTACTCGAATCGTGGCAGGAACGCGTTCGAGGTGTCTTTGATCGGCTCAATGACAATGTCGACATTGATGAGGTGGAAAAGGCCTTTTTTGACGTTGTAAACGATCTTTTGAAGTGATACTTTATTCGCCCGTGGGCGGCTGCGACGCCAACAGCAGCGGATAGTACACTTGCTCCACATACTCGGCCGCGCGCGACACGCCACCAACGGGGGGCCAGAAAATGCTCAAACAACTTCTCTATCTAGTCGTACATCGATTGATAGCCCATCTCACAAAGCCGCATGCCGAATTTGCCGCTATCGTACACCGTGCGCTTCCACGCCGCGTAGCCCCTGACGCGATCCTCGCCCCAGCCCGGTGGCAGCTGCCACCCATCGACGGTGAGCGACTTGAGATTGTCGTACATGTCGGCCACCTTTACTAGCGTGGCGGCAAATGACAATTCGGGCGCGTGCGCGACTTGCGCGCGTTTGCGCTCCACTTGCGTCAACGCACCCGACCGGTCGTCGCTGACCTCGTCAACGATGCTAGCCACCTTGCCATTCGCATAGTGACAGATTAGCTCCCACGTCCGTATCGGACCTTCATTGCAATCTTCCTTGGCATCGTGCAGCAGCGTCGCGCTCAAAATGGTGGGATCGATGACGCCGTGTCGAGTGAGAAACTGACACGCGCGCACCGGATGCATCACATACGGCTGGTCGAGACCCTTGCGCCGCTGCCCATCGTGGCAGCAAATGGCCAAATTCATGGCATCAAATATCATATCCATAGTTGCGACGACGACGACGACGACAAAGACGGCGGAGAATGTATTCACCACTCATCATCGCACCACAGAGACACCGGTGCCTCTTTTATCCCACAGTCCGCACCGATTGGATGGCGCACATTACACGAAAAACATATCCAATTTCGTCGCATCTCGGCGGCCTTCTCTCGACTGTCGCTCACTGGCACAATGCAACAATGCCCGATCATGTACGACTTGGCTTTCTCATGTGCCCGTGTGCCGTTGGTACAGAACGACGGAAAGTGCACCGACGTCGACTCGACATACAAGTCCCTGCCCATGTGAATTGCATAGTAGCATTGATGCATGAGATCATACACAATGCTGACGACATCTTTCAAAATGTTGTTCCGATACTTGATCCGCAACATGGTCAGTGTCACTCGACTGATTTTCGCCTCCAGCGTCACGTCGTTGCCCGCGGCGCCGCCACTACATGGGTTTACGCGTATTTTGTAAAGTGGCGATCCCACTCTCGTGTCAAAGCACCTGCGCTCGGCATCCCAGTTGTAAAACAGTACGATGTACTTGCCCGCGGTGAGTTGGTCTCTCGTTGGCGTCGGCGGCAACGGACGTCCAGAGTACGGTAGCACGACGGTGATGAGATAGTTGCCTTCCGGCGTGTGGTCCTGTTGAAAACCGTAGCACCGCCGCTCCTCGGCGACATTGACCGCTGCCGCTGCCGCCATAGTGGCCGCGCGCGTTGGGTGCATGATACAACGAATCGTGCAAGGGAAGCGCATATGTTGACGTTTTGTATTAATTCGACACCACTCACGATCTCCACCTCCTCTCGTGCGGGTCTAATCAATAACAATATGGTCACACATGCATCGGCTTTTATGTATTTTCACCCTCCCACTCCCTCTAGGGTGCAAATGCCACCGGGTCGCCACTCAGACCAGGTGGGTGCGTTTCGTACGAGACGCGCAGCCACGGCTTCATGAGAATGACGGCGTTGCGTATCTCGAGCGTGTCGGTGAGCGGCTGCAAGTCGGGATCGAGGAGCGCCGGAGCGGCAGTCAGCTGTATGGCGAGATGCACGCGCTTGGTCTGCGCGAATTGCAGCACGGCCGAGCCGCGGCCGCTCACGCTCACGACCGAGTGCG
>Ga0116162_10002426_pt1 | contig 11576 bp, 10 predicted proteins | sample AD_UKC105_MetaG_FD_89875 | JGI IMG/M metagenome (GOLD analysis project Ga0116162, IMG submission 89875) | Active sludge microbial communities of municipal wastewater-treating anaerobic digesters from Hong Kong - AD_UKC105_MetaG | ecosystem: Engineered > Bioreactor > Anaerobic > Digestate... | reverse complement strand
CGTCAACCTGGCCCGATCCCTCCAGTCGAGGGGCTACAAGGTCGGGGTTCTGGACGCCGACATCACCGGCCCGAGCATAGCGAAGCTCCTAGGCGCCGAGAAGTCGAGGCTTACGGGCAGCCCGGCGGGGATCGAGCCCGTCGATTCGAAGGGACTGAAGGTGATATCCATGGCCTTCGCCCTCTCAGGCGCCGACTCGGCCGTAGTCTGGAGGGGTCCGATGAAGATGGCGGCGATAAAGCAGTTCATGTCCGACGTCAACTGGGGCAACCTCGACTTCCTCATCATCGACCTGCCGCCTGGGACGAGCGATGAGCCTCTCAGCGTCGTTCAGCTCCTGCCGGACTTATCCGGGGCGGTCATCGTCACGACGCCTCAGGAGGTGGCCCTCCTCGACTCTCGAAAGGCGGTGAACATGGTGAAGTCGATGAACGTGCCGCTCCTCGGGATCGTCGAGAACATGAGCGGCCTGAGGTGTCCTCACTGCGGCGAGATCATCGAGATCTTCAAGACCGGCGGAGGGAAGAAGGCAGCCGAAGAGCTGAAAGTTCCCTTCTTGGGGGCGGTGCCCCTCGACCCGGAGGTCGCGCCTCTGGGTGACAGCGGCGTCGCCTTCGTGGAGAAGGAGACCGTCGCCAAGGAGAGCTTCGAGAAGATCGTCGACAAAGTCCTCGAAGAGCTCGAAGAGAAGAAGGCCGCCTGAGGAGTTTGAGGTCAAAGACGGGCTGGAAATGGAAACGGGACGCCTCAGAAAAAGATGGCTGGCAAAAGGTGGACCTTGGTGGGGGGGAGAAGATGGGCTTGTGGCCTAATTCAGGGCCACAGCCCGAACATGAAGTTCATCGCTAAAATCCCAGCCCCCACCGCCGAGCTGAAAGCGACCACAGTCTTGGGGTTCAGCTTTATCGCAGTATCGTCTGCATCGAAATATCTCATGAGGCCAGCGGAGGACATCAGTCCGCTGCCCTCAGACTTCTTCTTCGCCATGAACTCCTCCTATTCTCGGGACCCCTTCAAGTACGTTTCGGCCCCTAGGCCCACCCGTCCCTCTCCCCGAAGGGGTAGTAGTCAGCTGTAACGTTCCCGACCATCCTCGCCGCGCCCTGGCATGGACTGCCCTGACATGAGTAGTCGGACCAGTAGTTTCCGCCCTTCAGAGCTCCCCAGTCCCAGAGGTTCTCGCCATCGTCCTCCGCCTGGACAGCGTTCTCGATCAGGTTGTTCCTGTAGATTATGCAGCCCGTGGACCCGCTGAGAGAAATGCCGACCCCGTTTCCGATGATCGAGTTTCCTGTGATATCAGTATCGTTGGAAGAGAGGAGCCTTATCCCCGTATCCTTGTTCTCCTCGGCGGTGTTGGATTGGAGCTGGTTTGAGTCCGATTCTCTGATCAGGATGCCGTCCCTCTCGTTTCTGGACGCGGTATTCCCGCCGAGGAGGTTTTTGTTTGACTCCACCAGCATGATCCCGCCGAACCTGTTATCGCAGGCCTCATTGCCGGTGATCTCGTTATTGTCAGAGCCCCGGATCAACATCCCGTAACCGTTGGAGACGACATTATCCAGAATTTTACATCCTTGAGACAGGTAGACGAAGATGGCGTCGTTGGAGACGGAGCTATCCTTCACGATGCAGTTATCACAAGACGCCAGAGTTATGTGGCCGTACTCTCCCGAGAACTCCTCGCCTGACCGGGCGTAGAGGTAGAGGATCGGCTTTCCATCGATGGTGTTCGATTCGGGAATCTGGTTATTGAAGCTCTCCTTTGCGGTGCCGTCGACGGAAAGGCCGAGCCGCACGCCGGCAAGAAGGTTTCTCTCCAGTCGGTTAGCCGAGGAGTCGGTGATCACGATCCCAGAGCTGGCAGTTTCGATACCGTTGTCTGTGAAGACGTTACTGCTGGAGTTATCCGAGATCATGATTCCGGTCTCGATCCCAACAAGGCTGTTTTTGACGAAGCTGTTCTCCGTCGAGCTGAAGATGGCGATCCCGTTTGTAGAGTTTTTGATCGCGTTATCCTGGATCTGGTTCTTCGAGACGCCGTCAAGAGCTATGCCGGTGGTGGAGTCTTCGATGGAGAAGCCTCGAACTGAATTCACTTCGGAGGCCATCTCGACGAGAATCCCATATCTGCAGCCGACCATGCTATTCCCGCTGAGGTCGTTTTGCGAGCTTCCCGAAACGAGATGAAAGCCCATGGAGCATCCATCGGCAGAGCAACCCGAGATGACGTTCTTTGTGGCGGTGTTGAGAAGGATTCCTGCGCCCGGAAACTCCGTTGAGCCCGTACAATTTTTGGCGACGTTACCGGTCACGGTGTTGCCGCTGGACGATAAGAGAACTATCCCGCAGTAGCCGCCTTGCTGCTGGTTGTTCTCGATGACGTTTCCTGAGGTGCCGTTCAGGAAGATGCCGTGGACGTTATCCACTAAGACGTTCTTTCTGATCTCGTTGCCTTTGGACTCGACGTAGATTCCTGGACCCGCGAAGTCGGATATGGTGAGCCCCTCGATCGTGCAACCGTCCGACAGAACCTCTATGCCGATATCGCTTCCGTCACCTGCGAGGTTCACGACCCCGTCCTCTCCGCGGGGAGGCATCAATACGATGCTCTTGTTCAAAACGATGTGCTCCCGGTAAGTTCCGGGCTTTACGTATATCGTGTCCCCGTCGTTGGCCACATCCACCGCTTCGCCTATCGAGCTGTACTGGGCAAAGCCGTCGTCGTCGACGATGTACATCTTGCTGGCATCGGCTCCGACGACTAGAACCGGTGAGAGTGCGATAATGATCGCTAACGTCAATCTCAGCATACGTCCACCTTGGCATACACCCATTCAATCCATAATACGTCTTTCCATCAAAATAGGGCGTGCAAAAATCTTATCTACGGCCCTGGCCATAACCAGGACTTTGGTGATCGGGTTGACAAAAGTGGCACCTCACAGGCACTGTATCGTCTGCGGCAAGACCATCGACGAGACGGAGACCTTCTGCGACGAGGTCTGCAAGTCGAAGTACAAATCCGCACAGAGACGCCAGACGCTCTTCTTCTTGGTGTTCATAGTGCTCTTGATCCTGATGCTCATAGTACCCATGATCCTGAAGACACCCCAAGGTTGAGATATATGAGGTCGGCGACGGTTGTTCTTATCCTCCTCTTCGTATTTGCCACTCCCAGCGTTGCCGAGCGGGGCAGGGAGTACATCCAGGTCCAGGAGGTGACGATGTCCCTGGAGGACGGCGACGCCATCTTCAACGTGACCTTCGACCTCGATCCCTTCGCGAGGCTCTACGTCCTAGCCCTGGGTGCGAAGTACATCGAGCCTGGGCTGATCGACCTATTCTCCGATTTTGATAACTTGACGGTAGAGAAGACCGGGCCCTCGCGGGCCGTCATCGTCTCGAAGGGTGCGGGCGAGTTTCGGAGCGGATACTATCTCTACGACTCAAAAGAGCTGACCCACGAAGTCCCCAAGTTCACCATCGTCTACCCCGAGCGAATGGTCCGGACCTTCTACGACATCTCCGTGACCCCCAGCGTCTTCTCCGAGGCGTGAAAATTGGCGATTTCCTTTCGTCTAATATTCATTAGGTAGGGTCCACTTAATCTGGTGTGGAATATCTTGAGGGATTTATTTTGATTTTTTTGGTTTTGATTTCTTATAAGATTTTAGAAACTCTTGGTATGATGGCCACTCTTCTGTTTTTCCGCCTAGTCGTTTGTATTCCAACCAGTTAATCAAAGTATCTTTATTCTCAAACTCGTCTTTTCGTTCCAAAAGGACCGCGATCAACGAGCCTATTATACCCATAAGATGATTTATATCTCTATCCTCCAGCGACACATCACCTCCATGTGTTAACGTAGACCTAATATCATAAAAATCATATATATCCTTTTTAAGATTTCGTCTATCTTTTATATCTTCACATAATAAGATTGCTGCACCTTCACTTAGTGATATTAATATAGGTTCCCCCTTCCCGCGATTTAAAAAGACTTCTAGACATGTAATTAAATCCATAAATTGATTTATTGGCTCTTTATGGATTTGAGAACGAGAGAACCACTTTAGACCTAGCAATAATGTTCTCTCAAAATCGCTCGGATCGTCCTTTCTCATTATTTTATTTAATTTAAACATACCACATTTTCCCATATGTTTAAGACTCTCATGAGACACCACTAATTCAGCTAACGGACCCACATTCATTAATGTGCTGGTTAAACTATCTTCACTAATTGCCAAAACATACCGATGCTGGTGGATGTATTCTCTCTGAAGTTTGTTCCACGAAAAAAAAGTGGGAATTACAAACCGAAAGAGATCCATTACACGTTGAGCTTCTTCTATTGCGCGTTCCACGGTCCGGTTAGACTCTGCAAACATACGGAATTCTACACAGCTTGGAGCTCCTTTTAGATATGCGTCTATAAATTTATAGATGTATTCAATGTGAGGTCGTTTTGTATCATCATAACTAGTTTTTAAATACTGTATTCGAATTTGATCTTTGATCTCAGAGATTTTCTCATCAGTTAGTCTTATGAGTTTTATGTTACCAAGTTTGATTGAATTTATTCTCATAGATATTTCATAAATTGGTATATATACCACACATTCTTTAGATGATTTAATCTCAAAATCCTTAATTAATTCGTTAAAAGAATCAACAACTATTCCATCTCCAGCTGTTCCAGCTGTTAATATTTTAACTATAAGTCCATCAACTGCATCTTCAGCGTATTTTTTTGATATTGTTCGGCCCCAATTGTCTTGCTGGAGTATGTCACCGATTATTTTTGCATATAGATCAACATAACAATCTGTGAATAACAAGCGTGTTCCATCTTTTGCAATCGTTTTGGTATATTTTTCGTATGGTATTATGTGGCCTCCACCTATGTTAACAGCATTATTTGCTAACCTACGAATATCATTTTTAATTTGTTTTTCCTTCTTTTCATCCATATTTTTTCCATGCCTGAAAAGGTATTTAACTATTATGTTATTTTGATGCCTGTGCGAGGATATCTGTAATTATCCCTATAATTTTGTCGAATATCCTGCAACTTGCTGCGGTGTGCGCCAAAGCCAGTTTAACCCGTCAACGGAAAATGGGGACAGCGATACGACGTACTCAGTAAGATACGAATGGATGGACGGGTAAGCGATGATGAAGGCCGGATGCCCTACCTCATCTTATTTTCGCCAGCGTTTCCTGCATCAGAATAAGTCCGTGAGCCCGTCAAAGGTGGCGCCCTCGTGGAACCTCAGGGTCTTCTCGACCTCGAAGTTGCCTGAGAAGAGCTGGTGCTCACTCATGTCCTTGTAGAAGATCTTGTGCCACCGATAGTCGGTCTGCCAGGTCCCGTTGAAGCTGGTAGCTACGTCCATCCCCACCATGTGGGCGGGGCTTGTGTCCCTGATGGCAGCGGCGGTGGCGGGGTCAGATACGTAAGTGGCCGGGTCGGTCGAGGCGAAGTAGGTGGTCTGGATCGTCTCCATCTCCGTCACCTCGTAGCTCTCCTGGACCTCGACTCCGATCCCCCCGTAGAAGTCGTTGGAGTGGATGTACTTCGTCCCCACCATCGGCGTCTCGCCGGAATAGCTTATCTTGACGTCTTCAAGGAGGTTCAGGGGGACGGAGGTGCCGTTGAGGGTTCCCTGGACGTTTTCGGCGCTGGTGGACACGCCGCTTTTGGTGTCGATCTCCAGGTGGCCGTCTCCGTACATGAAGCTGTAGTACTCAAGCCCCATCCTCTTGTCCACCACGGAGGACCCCACCTCAAAGTAGCCGGTTCCAGAAGCTCTGACCCTGTTGTAGAAGTCCTCGCTCTGAGCCTGCTCGGTGATGGCCGGATTTCCGGCCCCTTCGCTCATCGCCAGAACGGCGATGAGCAAAAGAGCGCTTATAGATGCCCCCTTCGTCCCTTTCGCCCCTCGAAGAATCCTTTGGGTCTCTATATATTCGTTCTTAATTAAAAAACATATCGTTCGGATGGCTTAAATCTCCTGAAGATCAAAAGAAAAGGGCGAGAGCGCAAGAGGGCGGTTGTTGGGGCCTAAACGATCCGGATAGCTTTGGGCCCTTCCAAAAACCGCCGAAATGAGAGCTATAGCCCGAAAAATGGATGGTGGGGGCAGATTTTGTGAAGATGGAAGTCTGGACCTGGGGGACGGGCGGCCCCTTCGGAAGGGAGCTTGGGGTCGCGCCGATGAGGAGACGTCGGGGCCACACGGCGACGTCGATCATATTATCGGATGAGGACGACGGAGAGGCGGAGATGGTCGGAGGTCGAGGGGAGGCCACGCACTTCATGATCGATGCCGGAGCGCCGTCAGTCGAGACTATGGTCGAGAAGGAATCTCCCGCCCCCGACGTTCTATTTCTCACCCACCCCCACTTCGACCACATATCAGATTTGGACAGGCTTGCAAACAGCAGGATGAGGGGACATCTCGTCAAAAGCGGTACCAGGAATTTTGAGAAGGCTAGGGGTCTCTTTCGGCCGCTTCCGGTGATCGGGACCGAGGCCTGTTTAAACCACCCCCAAGACGGCGTGGTGGCGAAGTTCGGTTATCTGGAGGGGTTGGTCCGCTGGACCTCGATCTTGGGCTACGACCTGTGGCACTCGGTCCGCCGGTCCGATGGACTGATATTTCCGAGCACGGCCGCTGTTGGGGCTGAAGATCTCTTCCCCCTGGAGTTCAAGGCCCTCCCCGTCATCCATTCAAAACACGCTCCAGGCTCGTGCCTCTTCATATTCAGGTCCAGATCTGAAACGGGTTCCTCAGGGCGGGAGCCGGCCAGAAACATCGTCATCTCCGGCGACTTCAAGTCGATGGAAGAATCGGTGGAGAAAAACCCGGATCTTCGGGACCCGGCCTGCATCGTCCTCGATACCAACACCATCAGAGCAAAAGGAAGCTACCACGCAAGCCTCGTGGAGAACATGGCCCTCATCGACCGGTGGTGCTCGGGAGACGAGGAGGTTCTCATTCTCCTCAATCACCTGTCGGGGTTCGGCGACTTTTTGGCGGGACATTACGATCACGTCCCCGACGACGAGGACTGGAAGGCCGCCGTCGAGTTCGTTCAGAAACCGAAAGTGGTGGTGAAAATCGCCGAAGACGGCGGATGTTATCGCGTCAAATGACATGGTCGAACGATCCGGCCAGATCAAGGGAGGCTTTAAGAACAAGGCTCACATTTGCGATATGGAGCGGTACAGCCGCTTTCAAGGGGAGTTAAAATCATGTTCATGAAAATCAGTCTAGTTTTTGTTGCGGCCATTCTCTTTGCCCTTCCGGCAGCCGCAGCCGCGGAGAAGGTTGATCTGGGGCCCTATCAGGTTTCTTTCAACCTTGAGTCTGCAGGAGACTACACCGTCCAGGTTGCCGAAGCTGAGGAGGGCAGGACAAACACAGGGATCGATTACGTCGAACGAACGATCCTTCTGGACTGCGACGACGGCCGGGCTGAGATAAAGGTGAAGTGCTACAACAGTCCCGTCCTGGCGGGGGACGATGCCACCAAATCCCTGAGCAGAAAGGTGCCCTGGCAGATCGGGTGCATCGGCGTCGAGACGAATAACAGGCTCGTGGACCGGCACACGGCGTTTCTGACGACCTTCACTGAGGTCTCGGAGAAGGAGGTCTATCAGGCCGCCTACTGGCTTGACCGGTACCTCGCCCCCGAGGATTACCTGGGTGAGACCTCATGCGTCGTCACTTCCAGCCTTCCCTGGACGACGACAAAGGAGCTTTTAGATACCGTCCACGTCGAGAAGTCGGAGGCGGCATCGAAACCTTCGACGGTGGAGATGGTGATCGCTGGCCCCTACCGGGTCTCCTTCGATCTGGGAGGCGAGAACTACACCACTATCCAGGAGGGGCCTGAGCCTGCCGACGGCCTTGAGACGAATAGGATCATACTGGACGGGGTGAACAGGGCTGCAACGATCGAGATCACCAGCTACGACGATTACAGGCCCGTTGACCTGGATACGGAGATGCTCCTGGCCGAGGCGGCTCTCCAGACCGGTGGGTACACTGAGAATAACGCATCAGAATGGACGGTCGGAGGCGAAGCTGGAGTCCTCGGCACCGGGGAGGATAACGACCACCAGATCCTTTACGTTGCGATATACTGGCCTGACCAGACCCAGACGGAGGAGGGGTCCGTCGTGGGGATGACCAGATGCGAGATGGAGTCGAGCTACTGGTGGGGCACGACGGAGATGCTCCTCGACACCATCAGGGTGGAGAAGATAGAGGGGGCCTGAAGGGGTCTTCGGGCCGGGGCGGATATGAGGCGGCTCCTGGTGGTGTGGCTAATCCTGTCCTCCCTCGTCCTCACGATGGAGGCTTTGGCCGAGGAGGAGAGCGTCTATTCGGCGATCGATGAGCACGCTCTTCATGCCCCAGCTGATGCAGAGGCGACCCTTGAGGATCTCGCCACGTATCTTGCAGCCCCGGCCCAAAACGACGAAGAGAGGGCTCGGGCCATTTACCGCTGGATCGCCGCCAACATCGATTACGACGTCGCCGGGATGACGGCGGCCCGGATAGAGCGGACCCCCGAGGAGGTGCTGGCCGAGAGGAAAGGGGTCTGCAGCGAGTACAGCGCCCTCTTTTCGAGGCTCTGCGAGCTATCGGGCCTCGAGGCGGTGGTGATCGAGGGCTTTGGGAAGGGGTACGGCTACACCGTCGGTTCAAACGTGCCAGACCTGTCGAACCACGCCTGGAACGGCGTCAAGATCGACGGAGAGTGGCGGCTCGTCGACACCACCTGGGGCGCAGGATACCTGGACCCCGAGGATGGTTTTGTCAGGAGGTTCGAGGACTTCTACTTCCTCACCCCGCCCGAGGAGCTGGTATGGACCCACCTTCCCGAAGATTCGGACTGGCAGCTTCTGGACGACACAATATCGAGGGATGAATTTGAGGGGCTCGTCTACGCAAAGCCCGCCTTCTTCGATAACGGCATGAAGATCGTCAGACCATTGGAGGGCACCGTCGACGGCACCTTGGGGGCGAACGTCACCCTATCGGCCCCCGAGGAAGTGGCCGTCATCGCCGATCTCCTGGACGAAGAGGGGCAGAAGCTTCCCCGGCGTTTCACTATGGTCCGTCGATCTTCTGATGAGGTCCTGGTGATGGTCGCCTGCCCGGGTCCCAGTAATTTCACCATTCGGATCTACTCGAGACGGGGCGACTCTATTGATGGCGCCTACGACTGGACCCTCGACTATCGGATGATTGCTGGACCGAACGCCAGGGAAGAGCCGGGTTTCCCTCAGGTCTGGGACATTTTTTGGGATCTGGGCCTGGACTTTGGAAGCAAACCCGAGGGGGTCATCACCACAGGATCGGATTTGAACGTGACATTTTCGGTCCCCGAGGACGTCCTCCTCCTGGCAAGGCTCCTGGACGAGGAGGGCCAAGAGCTTCCCGAAGATCGGACCTTCGCTCAGAGGGAGGATGACAGCTACGTCGTCAGAGCGGCCTTCCAGAAACCAGGAAACTACACCCTTCGCATTTATGCGAAAAAGGCAGGCGATCCCAGCGGGGATTACAGTTCTGCCATCGAGTACTCCGTTTTGGCTCAATCCGGGATCGATGAAATGACTTATCCCCGGGCGACGGGATATTTCGCCGAAGCTGGTGCCAGCCTCCGCCGTCCCATGGAGGGAAGGCTGGTGGCCGGGGCAGCCCAGGAGTTCGATCTTTCGGTTCCAGGAGCCGAAGAGGTTGCGGTGATCTCCGGCGGCGAGTGGACCCCTCTCTCCAAAGAGGGTGAGACATTCCGGGGCGAGGCGGCTCTCTTCGAAGGCGAGGCCCAGGTGGCTGCCAGGTTTCCGGGAGAGAGGTCTTATCGCGTCCTCCTCGAATACGATGTCCTCTGAGGGCAAAACTGGTGGATTTTGTCATGAAGATAGTTTATTCCAAAAAATTTGAAGAACGATATCACACAAATCCAGTGGAGAACCCAGATCGGGCGAAGATTCCAGCCTTGGAGCTGGAGGGTTCCGAGTTTGTGGAGCCGTTGCCTGCAAGCCTCGAGAACGTATCAAAAGTCCACAGCAAAGAGCATATCGAGATGGTGAAGAGGAAAGGTATGCTGGAGCCGGCCCTTCTGGCGGCGGGGGGAGCGAGCCTCGCCGCAGAGCTGGCCCTGGCGGGGGAGCCGGCCTTCGCTCTAATCCGGCCGCCGGGCCACCACGCCTCGCGGGACCACGCCTGGGGGATGTGCTACTTCAACAATATGGCCGTGGCCATCAAAAGAATCGAGGACCAGGTCGAAAAGGTGCTGATAATCGATATTGACCTCCACTTCGGCGACGGTACGGTCAGCATATTCCGGTGGGACGAGAAGGTCAGAATCGTGAACGTCGGCGCCATCGATATGGGGTTTGAGTACCTGAAGCTGGACAGGAGCGGATACATAGATCAGGTGGAGAAGGCCCTGGAGGTCCACGACTTCGACATCGTCGCCGTCTCCGCCGGGTTTGACACCTACGTAGAGGACTGGGGGGGGCTTCTCGCGATCGAGGATTATCGCGAGATCGGCAGGATCATCAAAGACTGGGCGGTGAAGAAGGGCAGAGGGAGACGGTTTGCCATCCTCGAAGGGGGGTATCACCCGGACCTCAGACTCTGCGTCAAAAGCTTCGTTGCGGGATTTGAATGAGGCTTTACTTTGGCGGGCCTTGCTTACATTCCCTTTTCTATCAGCTTTTCGACAAAAGAGACTTAAAGTAAAAAGCGATAAACTTGGGGGTCAGAGGTGAGACGAAATGACAAAAGTAGGTGAAATCTACAGGTGCGAGATCTGCGGCAACGTCGTCGAGGTCAAAGAGTCGGGCGCAGGACAGCTGGTCTGTTGCGGAAAGCCCATGGTCCTGGCGAAAAAAGCGTGATCTGTTCAGGATATTCTTTTTTCTGATCTTAAGGAAGGTCTCATCTTTCGGAGGCTTTTTATCCTCTGGCTAAACTGAATTGATCTAGCCAGGAGACCGATCTCGGGCATTTTAACCCCTCAAAAGCTCCACTCAGATAACCGGTCCTATTTTCATGGGGCTTACGACGAGAAATCAATGAGATGAGGAGATCTGCCGGCGGATCGGCGCCGGCTAAGAGATCTCATCATACATCCGTCCCGCCGCAGCTCGTGCATGTCAGATCCTCGCAGGTCGTCCCGTCGGACCCGTACCCGTAATGCTCAAACTCCCAGTCCGGCGGCTGCCACGAGTCGCATGAAACGGTACCGCACTCGTCCTCGACGGTTCCGACATCGATCACACATGTTGCACTGACCGGCTGAACGACGGACCCGTCGACGGACCTCGGATCGACCTCGACAGAGTTCGTGAACCTTCCCGAACCTCGGGCCAGAGCCGAAAACTCGATCTCAGCCGTCCCGGACGCCGGGATCTCGACGAGGTTCCATACGACGACCCCGTCCTCGTAGGTGGCAAAGGGCACCGACGACTCGACTAGCTCCATGCCTGCGGGCAACCAGTCGGTCACCGTCGCCACCCTCGTCGCATCCTCCAGGTTACTGAT
>Ga0116162_10002425_pt1 | contig 11577 bp, 10 predicted proteins | sample AD_UKC105_MetaG_FD_89875 | JGI IMG/M metagenome (GOLD analysis project Ga0116162, IMG submission 89875) | Active sludge microbial communities of municipal wastewater-treating anaerobic digesters from Hong Kong - AD_UKC105_MetaG | ecosystem: Engineered > Bioreactor > Anaerobic > Digestate... | reverse complement strand
GCAAAAGCCAAATTTACAGCTGTTGGTCGCGCAGTTTTCATTAAATCGCATTTTTCAGCAATAAACTCATTTAAACCATCATCGTTATTTTTCGCATTTATTGCCAAGTATAAACCATAAGCAGCAGTAACGCCAATTAGCGGAGCACCTCGCACAAGCATTGTTTTAATTGCTTCGAATGCATCATTAAAAGTTTCGAGTTTTGTAATACTGAAATCGAATGGCAGTTTATTTTGATCGATCACCATTACGGTTTCGGGTTTGTTATTATCTGCCCAAATTGTATGAAATTTTTGCCCGTTTATTCTCATCGGAATTTTTGATTGTTAACTTTGCGGCAATTTATAATTTTCATCGATGACAGACCAGAAGTTTATCAAAAATGTTATTCTTGATTTAGGTGGGGTATTGATCGACATTGAGCCCAAAAATACCTACCGCGAATTCAAACGCATTCTTCGTCCCGAAACTTTTGTAGATATTGATTGGGATAACTTGCCCGAAGTTGTTGAAGCAATGGAAACAGGCAAATGGAGCAAAGAAGAGTTTAAAAAAACAATGCTTGAAGCTTGTTTACCAACAATCACTGCCACGCAAATGGTAGATGCCTGGTGCGCTATGCTGATGGAATTTAAAGCCCTAAGGGTTAGGATGGTTCAAGAGCTGAACAGCAAATACAATGTTTACCTTTTGAGCAATACCAATGTTTATCATGTCGATTTTTTTGAGAAAGAATTCAAAAACCGTTTTCATTTTAAACTTAAAAAGCTCTTCAAAAAAGTTTATTATTCTCACGAGATAGGCTTTCGCAAACCCGATATTGCTGCATTTGAATTTGTATTGAACGATGCAGGACTTATTGCCGAAGAAACTGTAATGGTTGACGACAGGGAAGACAACTGCCTAGCTGCTGAAAAAGCCGGAATGCAATCAATATTAGTACCTAACAACACAGGGCTCGAGAAAGTAATAAAACAATTGCTTTAGTATTCAATTTTAAACTACCACTTTTCGTGTAAAGTACGCGCCAACGCGTGCCCATATTTTTGCACTTCGGGCAAGAGTGGATGTTCAGCGTGTTTGGCCATAAATTTACGAGCACACTCGAGGCCAAACGGAGCATTTACACCATACCTAAACGACACTTTCGCTCCCAGATAAAGCATTTGCGGAATGTTTCGTACAGCAAGAGCCTTCTCGATAACACCGCTGGCTTTTTGATACTTTTTTTGTTCAACCAATGCTTTTACATATTGCTGCACATCGTCGGTTTCGAAATTCGACAATTCACATATTATAGCTTGTTCTTGTTCAAGCTTTTTCCACCTTTGGCCAACCAAATATATCTCGGCTAACCTACGGCGTCCGATAAGTTCATTAATTTTCACCAATTCGAGCGCCCACTTTTCGGCTTTTCGTAAACTACCGCCTTGTTCTTCGGGCAGCTTCATCAAAGCATTTATTACCTGACTCATAAGCTCGGCATCGCCAGGCGATTCTTTAAGCTGTTTTTCTAGTGTGATCATTTGTTTTTGCAATTGTTTTAACTCATCAATTACTGCACCTTCCCAAAATTCAACACCTTGTTTATAGGCAGCACGCGAAATGGCATGTGCACCTACCGGGGCAGTTAACATTACTAACGAAATAATTATTAGCGATTTAACACTCAACTCCAAATCATCGAAATGCAACGACAAGCCAATAAGCACCATGGCCAAACCCAGTGTTGCAGCTTTCGTTATTGCCGACATGCGCAAATAGAAATCAGGCAAGCGAATTATGCCTACCGAAGCCAAGCCAATTAAAATTACGCCCGGCAATATAAGAATTACACTAATGATATCATTTATCGGCATCGTTCCTCCTTTTAGTTAAATAAAATGCAAACGACATAGCTCCCAAAAATGCAATAAGCGATAATACAAGCGCAACATCAATAAAATGAGTTGAGTCCCATAATATTGAAAAGACTGCAATTATTGCAATAATAATAGTTGTAATTAAATCGAAAGCAGTAACCCTGTCGGGTAAAGTTGGCCCCTTAATAAAACGATACAGCACAAACAAAATGCTTATGGCCAATAATACCAGAACTACGGTTAATATGATTTGCATTAATGTCATTGTTAATACATTTTATGATCTGAAAATATTAATTACCCTTCTTTCGAACCCATTTTTTAACTGAGCCACCAACATAGCGGCATCGGTATTAGGAATATACATAGCATGTACATACAAAACCGTTTTATCTACCGAAACATCGAGGCTGAGCGTGCCTGGAGTTAGCGAAACCAACGAGGAGAAAATGGTAAGCTCAAGATCAGATTCAGTATCGAGCGGAACAGCAACCAAACCTGCCTCCATGTGATGCTTGGGAGTAATCACCTCAAATGCAACAATTACACTAGCCTTAATCATTTCCCAAACAAAATAAAATATAAGCTCAAACAATAGAATAACCTGGAAAAACGCTTTTCGGTTAAAAAAACCCGACAAGCCCCAGCCCAAAAGGCTGAAGGCGAAAAAGGTTAAAAAAATGAATAAAGCTCTTATTGGCAAACCTGTTGATAAAAACACTACAGATGTAGCAAGCACACCAAAAGCAAAAACCCATTTTAGCAATTTTATCATTTTTATTTTCTATTTATAATAAAACCAATGTATTCATCTCTCTCAACAACAAAACGTGCAGCTCTTTCGGTAAATTCAATTAAAGGATTTGGCACAAAACTCACCAATAAAATAACTGCCGAAAGCAAAAAAATGATCACAAGCATTGACTTATTCTTGGAAAATAAATCGGCAAAATTATTGGCCGGAAGTTTTTCGCCTATGGGCAAAGGCTTCCAAAATACATAATTCCAAATTTTGGTCATCGAGAAAAGGGTAAACAGGCTTACAACAAGCGAAACCGTTACAATTATCCAATCGCTCGACAGGAAACCTGCTTTAGCCAATATAAATTTGCCCCAAAAGCCCGTAAGCGGAGGCACTCCAGTTAACGAAAAAGCCGATATGGCAAACAACAACGCCAAAACAGGTAGTCTGGCAAATATTCCCCCAAGTTTCTGTAAGTTATAGGTGCCTGTATTTTTACCAATAAGTCCGGCGACAAAGAATAAATTAGTCTTTACCAATACATTATGCAAGATAAAAAACATTGCACCAGCTATTGCCAATGGCGTTCCAATGGCCAGTCCCATTAACATGTAACCAATTTGCGATACAATATGAAACGACAATATTCGCCTGAAATCGGTTTGAGCAGCTGCACCTAAAACACCAACCACCATTGTAAAACCGGCCAAAATCATAAAAATTAGTTTAAAGGGGGTATTGCTTGCCGGAATGATCAAGGTAAAAAACCTGATCAAGGTATAAACGCCAACTTTTGTCATCATGGCCATTAACAGCGAAGAATAACCTATCGGAGCCGTGTGGTACGAAGCCGGCAACCAAAAGAAAAGAGGAAATATAGCAGCTTTTATTCCAAAAGCGACCAAGAAAAAAGCACCGGCTACATTCACCAAAGTGTGATTTCCTATACTTTCGATTACCAAGCCAGCCATAGCCATATTTATGGTTCCGGTTAAACCGTATATGATACCTACTCCGGCCAAAAATATTGTCGATGCGAAAACATTTATAGCAACATATTTGATAGCCCCTTCGAGTTGAAGTTTTTTTCCACCCAAGGTTAAAAGCACAAATGAACTGACCAACATTACTTCGAACCACACATACAAGTTGAACAAATCGGCAGCCATAAATGAACCGGTAAGCCCCAACAACAAGGTGAAAAATACTGTATTGAAAATTGAATTGATTGACTTGCCTCCCAACCAAGTTGCTGAATAAAACCATGCGAGCATGGCTAAAAAGGACGATAGCAAAATCATTCCTGCCGAAAACAGATCAACACCTAAAACTATTCCGTATGCATGCAGCCAGTTACCAACATTCAGCACCACCATTTTATGCTTAATAGTTTCGTGAAGCAATAAAATGCTAGCAAGCAAATGTATTACAACAAATACATTACCGGTGTAGCGTTGCATATTCTTTTTGCTCCAAAAGAAAAGATTGAGTACTGCGGCGAACAATGGCAACAACAAAACAAGTGTTATTATTATTTGATTGTCAATCATCATATTCTAATCTAATTTATCGGTACGGTTCAACTGGTCCATATCGGCAGTGCCTGTTCTGCGGTAAACCTGCCTCAACAACACTATGGCAAAAGCCTGAATGCCAAACCCAATCACAATTGCTGTTAATACAAGTGCCTGTGGAACGGGATCGGCATATTCACCAACCATTATATATGTTGAAGGTGAAACTAACGCCGGAATACCCCTTACCAATTTGGCTATGATAAACAAAAAAAGATTCGATGCATAACCCAACATCATAATGCCAATAATCATTTTGACCATCCCTTTATGGAGCATAAGGTACAAGCCCGCAGCATAAAGCAAGCCGGTTAGTATCGACAACAATACATCCATCTATTTAATATTTTGTTAAAACAAAAGTAATATTCAAAACAACTCCAATCACTACAAAATAAACCCCAACATCGAATAGCAAAGGTGTTCCGGGCTTCCCAATAAGAGGCATCGAAAAGCCGGCCCACATTCCTGTAAACAAGGGCAAGCCCACAAAAAGCGGAATAATAACAGCAACTAAGGCCAAAATTAATCCCAAAGCCATAATACGTACAGGGTTCAACCGGTATGTTCTTTTAGTAACATTTACACCAAAAACCATCGAGTGCAAAAAAAATGCAATTGCAGCCATTAATCCTCCAATAAAACCGCCACCCGGTAAATTATGCCCCCTGAACAACAAAAAAACCGAAAACAAAAAAAACAAAGGCATCAAAAGCTTTACGGTTGTCGATAATATTACTGTTTTCATGTATTGAAATTATTATTTGTCTGCAATTATTTTATCTGCTTCACTTTTAATAATGAAAATACCCCCAGTGCTGCAATGATCAAAACAGTTATCTCACCTAATGTATCGAGACCCCTAAAATCGACCAATATTACGTTGACAATATTTCGGCCTTTAGCAACAAGGTAACTATTTTCGGCAAAAAAGGTTTTTAAAATCGGATCGAATTCAATTTGGTGAATCCACAAAAGCACAAAACTCATAGTAAGTCCAAACAAAATTGCGGGAACGAGCAAACGCAAGCGAACGTTGAGCTTCATTTCAACAAATTTGGGCAGCTTATTCAATATCAGAATAAACAAAACTACAGTAAGAGTTTCAATTAAAAATTGAGTCATGGCTACATCGGGTGCACCAAAAAACAGGAACATTAATGCAGTACCATACCCCACCAAACCCAACGACACAATTACTGTTAGCCTCGACTTAGAAACCATAGTAAGAACAAGTGCCACCATCATCATTACAACAACCAAAACTTCGTGCCACTTAAAGCCAACCAATGACTCTGTCAAACTTGCAATTGAGGGGGTATTACCTCCTGTGTATATAAAATACCACACAATCGAGACCAACGTTAATACAATTACAATAAGGTAATTACGCAACTTGCCCGATTGAAAAAACTGTGTTTGTATTTTTGCTGTTTTTAACAAGCCAGGTATAAATTTTAAATATAATTTCTCTGGCCCTGGTAATTGGTTAACCTGTAAACGATGTGCATATTGTCTGATAATTTGCCGCAACTTGAACAAAACAAATCCAGAAGCAAGGGTAAGTAAGCTAAGTACAAATATGAACGTAAATCCATGCCAAAGCGTTAATTTCAAAACCGAATCGACACTTAATACAACATTGGCTGTATGGTGCAGAAGTGGTTTAGCCAATTGCTCGACAAACAAGCCACCAATTAAACCAAGTAAAGCAGCCACAATGGGACCTATAAGCATCCCCGAAGGTGCCTCGTGAGGATGTTTAGACAATTCCTTCTCGGGACCAAAAAATATTTTATAACCCAATTCAATTGCCAAAGCGGCAAACAAAGCTCCGGCAAAAAATGCTGCTCCAAGAGTTAAGTAGCTCCAGCCACGCGAATGAATAGCAGCTTCGTACAAAATTTCTTTGGCAATAAATCCAAAGAAAGGTAACACCCCCGACATCGACATTGCAGCCAAAATTGCTGCTAAAAAAGTAAATGGCATCTTTTTCCGCAACCCCGAAAGCATGTTTACATCGCGTGTGCCGGTTTCATGATCGATATTGCCTGCTACCATGAACAACGTACCTTTGTATAAAGCATGAGCCAATACAAAAACCATTGCAGCCTGAACAGCAACGGTTGTTCCAATGCCCAAAAGCATAACCATTATACCCAATGCACTTACCGTAGTATAAGCCAATATTTTTTTCAAATCGGTGTTGATGAAGGCCATACATGCACCATAAACCATCGTAATGCCTCCCACAGCAGGCAAAATGTTGGTCCATATAGGTAAATGCGAAAAGATGGGCGAAATACGTGCCAACAAAAATATACCGGCTTTCACCATGGTTGTTGAATGCAGGTATGCACTAACAGGGGCAGGAGCAGCCATTGCATTGGGCAACCAAAAATGAAACGGGAATTGTGCCGATTTGGTAAAAGCACCAATAAACAAAAGCAAAACGATTGTATTGAGCCGAGGACTATTTAACACCAACGAAGGGTTCTCAATTAAAGCATCGAAGCGAAAAGTGCCGGCATCAACACCTATAAGTACTGTTCCGGCAAGCATAAAGAGGCCGCCCAAAACAGTAACCAACATAGCTTGTAAAGCCGAATTGCGCGATTCTTCGTTATGATGATAGTAGCCAATAAGCAAATAAGAACTGAGACTGGTTAATTCCCAAAAAACAAACATGAGCAACAAGGAGCCTGAAAGCACCAAGCCAACCATTGCCCCCATAAACATCGAAAGATAAATGAAAAACTTAGACCGGTTTTTATCGTGGCTTAGGTACGAATTGGCATAAATATGTATTAAAACGCCGAACCCTGTTATCAGCATCAGAAAAAACACCGACAAACCATCGACCCTAAATACCAAATCGAGACCAATGGCTTCGACCCAAGGTATAACTTCCTGGAAAACATCGCCCTCAACTATACGCCACATTTTTGCTGATGCCCAAACAAATAAAGCAAAGGGAATAAGCGGCAAAAAATATCCTGCTTTATTAGGCATTAACCGAAAAAGCAGCGGCGACAAAAATGCACCCGAAAAACTCAAAAGTACAATTAACAATATCATCTAAAAAGCATAAAAATTGAATATCCAAAACTCCTGTAAATTTATAAAAACATCGAAATCATTTAGCCTGTTTCTTATCGGCAGACACCCGATTTATCGACATTTTAACAAAGCAACTCATTAAGCTTTTAATATATATTAAAGGTAAAAATGATTTAATTGTTTATCAAAATGCATAAAAATATTTATAAAGTATAAATATCGATTGACAATTGTTTAAAGACGTTATATATTGCACATAAATATAAAATCCAACAATATGAGTAATATTTGTTCAAAATTAGAAAAATGTCCAATCTACATGGGCATTCTAAAAGACAAAGTCATTACAAGTAAAGCATACCGTCGTTTTTACTGCGAATCCGACAATCATGTAAATTGCAAACGCTACCTAGTTAGCGAGGCTGTAGGCAAATGCCCACCTAATTTGTTGCCAAACGATACCCGATCGGTTGATGAAATAATAAGCAAAATAAGCTAACACAATTTATGCAATAAAAAAGCCTCACAAATGTGAGGCTTTAAATGCAATATGCTGATTCTTACTATTCGCTAAATAACTTGCTGGCATTTACAAATTCATACTTACCCAAAGTGCCCAATTTTTTAGTATCGATTTTCTTGCGGTCGCCCACTATTATTAATGATAAAGGTTTACTTTGAATGTATTCTTTATAAAATGCATTAATGGTCTCCATATTGGCATTGGCAAACTTTTCGGCATTAATTTTCGATGGATCTTCCTTATATCCAAAACGTTCCCAGCTTTCAACATAATAAGTTAAGTTGCGATCAGCAGGGCGACGCAATGGTGCACCATAAACCATATTATTACGAGCACTTTGCGCTTTAGCAGGTTTTAAAGGCATGTTGTTCAATAAACTGAAAATCACTTCGCTTGCATTATTGGTTTTATCAACCTGAGTGCCTACCCTACCAATCATAAATGCGGGTTTACCTGCAACCGATTCTCCTCTAATCATTGCACCTGCCGAATAAGCCATCGAACGGTATTCACGTATCTCACTAAAGAAAATATTGGTTAAGCCCGATCCGAAATAGTTATTAAACAAATTAGTTTCGGCGCTTAGTGTTGCATTGTATTGATCAACAACATGCAACATTAAAAAGATATTGCTCTGACGTGTACCAGGTTTATTGATATGGTAAATTACCGGTTCGGTTTGTTTTTGTATTTCACGCACAAAATATTCGGGTGCTTCGGTACGTCCCGATGCAAAAGCCAAGCTGCTTAATATGCGTTGTTTCGAGGTTTCGAAATCGTCGCTTCCAAAATAATGAACTGTTGCTTCATATTTTGTTGCCTTAATAAAATCACCGGTTAGCTTGTTAATGTTCAATTCACTTAACTGGTTCCAACTTAAGCGATCGATATATGGCGAATTTTTACCATATATTAAGTACAATTGGGCAGCCGACGATAAATAGTCGAAACTACTTGTTTGTATTCCCCTGCTGTTCATTTCACGACCAATTAAACTGTTGTATTGCTTAATATCCAAGTCGGGCATTAAAGTTACCATAGAAATAAGCCTGCAAGCTTCTTCGAGGTTTTTCTCTCTACCGCTAATCGATACAGTTAACTCGTTATCGTTGGCCGAAAAATAATAAGAACATCCCAGCTCACCCATTTTCTTTTTAAACTCGTGAGGTTTAAAGTTGCCCCTCACACCGGCATTGTTCATAAGCTGTGCGGCAAAACCTAAAGTTGGTATGTGATGGGTTCCTACCTCGTAGCTTATCGAAAGGTCGAAAATATCGTTTTGTGTATTTTGCTTGTAATAAAGCTTTACTTTATCGGCAATGTCGGTTCGTACCAAATCTTTATCAAAATTAACATACTTAACTTCGGGTAGAGCCTTGTTAATCTTTGGATAAATTTGTTTGGCAAATTCGCCTGCTTCTTCAACAGTTTGCAAAATCGGATCAATTTCCGGCTTCTCAATTGGTTCAAGTTTTATTTCTCCAGCAGTTGATGTAACTTCCAAATAAGTATTGTTCAAATATTTATTGGCAACTGCAACAATGTCGTCAATTGTAACTTTTTCGAGTTCATCGAAATACTTATTTGCATCGGCAATGTTTCGGCCCGAAATGAAAAAATCGAGCAACCAACCTCCCCTATAGCTAAAATCTTCAAGCATAACAGCATTATCGCGAATGAAATTATCACGTACAGCATCAAGTAATTTTTGATCGATTTTACCCTCCTTAATTTCATCAAGTTTATCAAAGATTAAGTCATCGATTTCTGAAGTTGATAATTGCCGCATTTGAGCAATATCGAAGTTCGGAACTGCTTGTATTGCCAAAATACTAGCATTAAGCAAAGGGTAATAAAAAGCACCTATCGACATAACATCGCCGTCGGTTTCAAGCTGGTCAAGTACGCCTATTGAAGCCGAGTTGGAAAGAATTTCAGCCAATAATTGTACTTTTATTAACTCATTATCGCCAGAGTATGGCGCATTATAACTCCACATTCCAACACTATAAGGAGTTTCTTTCATTTTTATTTTTTCCTTTTTTTCGAGTTTAACTTTTTCAACATTAAACTCTTTGCCAACTGGCTTGGCTTCCCATTTTCCAAAAGTAGCATTAATCTCATTTTTAATGTTTTGCTGATCGAAATCGCCTACCAATATTAAAGCCATATTCTCGGGAACGTACCATGTTTCGTAAAACTCGATCAGCTTCTTTACCGAAGGATTCTTTAGATGGTCGCTGTAACCAATTATATTTTTGCCATAAGGCGATCCTTCCCACATCTTCTCAAGTGCTTTTTCCTGAAAATTTTGAAATGGGCTTTCGGCATACATATTATACTCTTCGTAAACGGTTTCGAGCTCAGCCTGAAAGTTTCTGAAAACTGGATTAATAAATTCGTTAGCATAAATTTCGAGCCACAATGCCGACTGTGACGAAGGAAAAGAGCTATGATAATAGGTCATATCGTAGCTGGTTCCGGCATTTATACCGCTAGCCCCAATATTTTCGAGCAGCAAAACAAATTCTTTCGTTTGAAAATACTTACCTTGTTCTTTCGACGCTTCATTAATTTGCTTGATCAGCGATTCGCGTTGATCGTCATCTGTTGAGTTGTGAAGTTCTTCAAAAAGATCGATTACTCTTTGATATTGCACTTTTTCCGATTCCCAATCGATGGTTCCAACATTTTGTGTACCATTAAACATTAAATGTTCCAAATAGTGTGCTAAACCTGTAGCTTCCTCAGGATCGTTTACTGAGCCAGCTTTTACCGCAACTGCACCAAATACCTTGTTTTGGGTATTATCGTGGTTCAGTATAACAGTTAAGCCATTTTCTAATTTGTACGATTCGATGTTAAAGTTTGAAGGAAATACCTGTTGTACAAGCATTAGCATTGTAAACAGAAAAACAATTTTTAAATAATTCATGATTTTAAGTGGTTTAAGAAGTTATTGTTTATCGTTGTGGATACTATTAAACAACATAAATAACGCAAATAAATTGATTTTGATTTAAATATCTCACAATTATTTGTGTTAAATATTCCTATTTTTTTTGAATTAGTCAAACAAACACATAAAACATTACATCTTGTTTGGCCATTTTCTGATTTATTATTGCATAAACAAAACAAATTTATACCTTTACAATCAGAGTGTTACTTTTTATATATTTCGTAACACGATTATTTTAAAACCTTTTTACACATGACTAAATCTTATTCAATTTTTTTAATACTTTGTATTGTTAGTTTGTTGGTAAATGCTAAAAACGCTACGAAACCAGAATTAACCGATACCATCAAAATTGACGAAGTGGTGATTACAGCTACCAAAACCAAACGAGCATTAAAAGATGTACCAGCACGTATTTCGGTAGTAAACAGCAAAACCATTGCTTTTTCGCCTGCCATGCAGCTCGACGATATACTGCGTTTTGTTCCCGGTGTAAACGTGAACCGATCGGCAGGTATTTATGCCCAACGCCCAATGGTAACGCTTCGTGGCCTCTCGGGCGATGAGCAAGCACGAACATTGGTACTGCTCAATGGCATTCCCATTAACACATCCGACGAGGGTGGCGTAAACTGGAACCGGATCAACCCCAACGACATTGAGCGCGTTGAAGTTTTCAAAGGCCCCGGATCATCGCTTTATGGCAACAATGCGCTGGGAGGTGTAATTAACCTGATTACCCGAAAGCCCAATAAACCTCAAGAACTTTTTGCTGCAGTGAGTTACGGCACATTCAATACCATAAGGCAAGATTTGAACATTGGAATGCGTTCCGAAAAAGGCTATTACGGTTC
>Ga0116162_10002424_pt1 | contig 11577 bp, 6 predicted proteins | sample AD_UKC105_MetaG_FD_89875 | JGI IMG/M metagenome (GOLD analysis project Ga0116162, IMG submission 89875) | Active sludge microbial communities of municipal wastewater-treating anaerobic digesters from Hong Kong - AD_UKC105_MetaG | ecosystem: Engineered > Bioreactor > Anaerobic > Digestate... | reverse complement strand
TTTTTTTCATCCATATACTCTAATCTTTCTTTAGAGCTTAAAGATAGAGAAACATTTGATATGAAATACTTTTGTAGCCAACGATTTAAATTGGTAGGAGAAATATCCCATTTGCGGCAAAAGACAGCTTTGCTAGGACAGCCACAATCATAATAGTCGCTGACAACGTCTAAGCGAAAACATTCGCTAAATACACGATGACTTTGCATAATAATACTTTGAAAGGTGAACACTGATGTAAACCTTATTCAGTATAAGACACATGGGATTTATGCATGAGACATTTAATAAGGATGATGCGGCCAAATTTTCACGTTCTTGGTTTGCTTGGGCCAATACATTGTTTGGGGAACTTATCATGAATCTATATGACCAAAATCCAGAGTTACTCAAAAAATTATAGGTTGCACTCCTTTAAACTTTATCTCTTAGTTTTTTAATTTATCACCAAGTTACATTATGAATCTAAAGCAATTCGCCCATATCAAACAGGCTGCTAGTCTTACTTTTATTATTGCTTCATTATTTGCTTGCACTCCTTATAATGAACATGCTGTGGATATTCAGAAAGGAGATTTAACCACTTTTGTAGATCTACGTATAGGAACAGGAGGGCATGGGCATACTTTCATGGGAGCCAATGTTCCATTCGGGTTTATCCAATTAGGTCCGACAAGCATATTAGAATCTTGGGACTGGTGCTCTGGATACAACGTAGCCGATTCTACAGTGATTGGATTCAGTCACACCCATCTCAGTGGAACAGGGGTTGGAGAGTTGGCTGATATTACACTTATGCCTGTTGTAGGTACAGTCACACCTGGACGAGGTTCAGTTGAACACATTAATACAGGACAAGCATCTACATACAGACATGCATCTGAACAATATACACCTGGTTACTATGCCGTACATCTTGATAGATATAATATCGATGTAGCGCTATCAGCGACTACCCGTGCAGGATTTCACCAGTACACATATCCACAAAATGCAACAAAAGAAGGCCTCATCATAGATTTGCAAAATGGTACAGGCGAAGACGAAGCTACTGACACAAGCATCTACCCGATAGATAAGAAAACGCTACTAGGTAGACGCAACTCAAAGGGATGGGCTAACAATCAGCAACTGTCATTTGCCATCCAGTTTGATCAACCAATCCAAGAAATGACATTCTACGATAAACAGAGTCACGTGATTGGCCATGAATTTGCTGATGTGCAAAAGCAAAAGAAACAGGTACGCTATATGCGTGTAGATTTCAATCTAGGTAAGCAACAAACACTTAAAGTAAAGGTGGGACTTTCTGCAGTAGATCAGGAACATGCGCGAACCAATATCACCAAGGAGATGCCTAATTGGGATATAAAGATTATTAAGCAAGCAGCCCATGATACATGGAATGCGCAACTGCACAAAATAGAAATTGCGTCTAAAGACACTGCGGTTCTACGCAATTTCTACACCGCTATGTACCACACGATGATAGCACCTTCTGTATTTATGGAAGCTGATGGCAACTACCGAGGTGCAGATGGGAAAGTATATCATGACACAACATTCGTCAACTATACTACTTTTTCTTTATGGGATACCTATAGAGCACAACACCCACTGATGACTGTGATTCATCCAGAAAAAGTTTCTGATATAGTGAACACCATGCTACATATATACGACCAACAAGGTAAACTTCCTGTGTGGCATCTCATGGGGTGTGAAACAAATTGTATGGTAGGTAATCCTGCTATCAATGTAGTGGCTGATGCTATTCTAAAAGGATTTGACGGTTTCGACAAAATGCACGCACTTGAAGCTATGAAAAAGACAGCAATGCTTGACAAACGTGGACAAAAATTTCGCAAACAATACGGCTTCATCCCTAGCGACCTATACAATGAGAGCATCGCAAACGATATGGAATATGCCATAGCAGATGCTTCACTAGCCAAAGTAGCAACCCAACTAGGTGATTACAAGTCAGCAGCATATTTCGGAAAAAGGAGCCATAGCTGGATGCGCTATTTTGATGATTCCACCCACTTAGTGCGTGGACGTTTTGTAGACGGCTCTTTCCGTACCCCATTCGACCCCTTTTACGCAGAATATGAAGTCAGCGACTATAAGGAAGGAAATGCATTCCAATACACTTGGCTAGTACCACATGATTTGGATAGTCTCACCACTTTGATGGGTGGAAAGCAAGCAACTATAAAGCAATTGGATCAACTATTTGTAACTAGTTCTAAGATTACAGGCGATGAACTCCCTGATGACATCTCGGGTATGATTGGTCAGTATGTACATGGCAATGAACCTAGTCACCATATCTTGTACTTCTACTCTATGCTAGGGCATCCAGAACATGCAGCTCTCAAAATGCGTGAAGTATTCGATACTTTATATCACGACCAAGCCGATGGATTATCTGGCAACGAAGACGTAGGTCAGATGTCAGCATGGTATATTCTATCTAGCCTTGGTCTATATCAGGTAGACCCAGCTGGTGGTGAATTTATACTTGGTTTTCCATTGGTAGATGGTGCTGTAATCAATATACCAACAGGAAAGACTTTCGAGATTGAAGTACACAAGCACCTAATAAATAAAAAAAATAAAGCATGCTATGTCTCTGCTATCTCACTGAATGGTCAAGCTATTCACCAACCAAGCATCAGTTATCAAGACATCATGCAGGGAGGCAAACTCGTATTTGAAATGACAGACCAACCAGCATCTTGGATGAATATAGACAAATAAAAAGAAGATACCATGAACTATAAAACAAAGATATTTGGAGCATTCTGTATGGCAACGACCGCATTGGTTGGTTGTCAAACAGGTGCAAACTCGCAGTCAGAAAAACAATATGTAACTGACCCTGCACAATATGTACAAACACTTGTGGGGAGCCAGTCTGACTGGGCATTGTCATCAGGCAATACCTATCCTGCCATTGCACTGCCTTGGGGGATGAATTTCTGGACACCACAAACGGGCAAAAATGGGGATGGTTGGACCTATCGCTACACCGCCAAAACAATACGTGGATTCAAACAAACGCACCAGCCTAGCCCATGGATCAACGATTATGGAATGTTTTCTGTGATGCCTGTCAAACATTTTCAGACAGTAGACGAAGAAAAACGAGCTAGTCACTTCTCGCATCAAGCAGAGACAGCGACTCCATATTATTATAGTATATATTTAGCCGATCATGATGTACTAGCAGAAATCACACCTTCAGATAGAGCCGCTATCATGCGCTTCACATTCCCACAAAGCGATGATGCAGCTATCATTGTAGATGCCTTTGATGAAGGATCTTCATTACAAATCATGCCTGACAAGAAAACGATCATCGGCTATACAACCCAAAACAATGGTGGTGTACCAGACAACTTCAAGAACTATTTCGTTATGTTGTTTGACCACCCTATCCAATCATGGCATCTATTCGATGGACAGAAAGCACACAAAGGAGAGAAACTAACAGGTAAACATGCCCAAGCTGCTATCTGCTTTAACACCCAAAGAGGCGAAAAGATATCCGTGCGTGTAGCCTCTTCGTTCATTTCACCAGAACAAGCACAAATCAACTTACTTGAGGTAGCTGACCAAGATATCGACAGTCAAAAACAAGTAGCTAAAAAACGCTGGAATGAGATTCTCAATCGTATTGAAATTGGCGGGGGGACACTAGACCAATATCGTACATTCTACTCATGTTTGTACAGAAGTACCCTATTTCCACGCAAGTTCTGGGAAGTAAATGCTGAAGGCAAAGTGATGCACTACAGTCCCTACAATGGCAAAGTGCTCCCTGGCTATATGTATACAGATACTGGTTTCTGGGATACTTTCCGCGCTTTGTTCCCTTTGATCAATCTCGTATATCCAGACATCAACGAAAAAATACAAGCGGGACTTGCCAATGCGGGCAAAGAAAGTGGTTTTTTTCCAGAGTGGGCAAGCCCTGGACATAGAAGTTGCATGGTTGGTAATAACTCAGCTTCTGTAGTAGCTGATGCCATCCTAAAAGGTATTAATACAGCAGACGTAGAACTAATGTATCAAATCCTTTTACACGATACTGACCATGTACTAGATACTGCACATTCTACTGGACGACTAGGCTATGAATACTATAACAAACTAGGCTATATCCCGTACAATGTAGGTATTAACGAAAATGTGGCACGTACTCTGGAGTATGCATACGATGATTGGTGCATTTTACAAGTTGCAAAAAAACTACATAGGCCTCAGGCAGAAATTGAAGCACTTACCAAACGCGCACAAAACTACAAAAATGTCTTCGACCCAACAATTGGTTTGATGCGTGGACGCAACGAAGATGGTTCTTTTCAAAAACCATTCAGCCCTGTAAAATGGGGAGATGCTTTCACAGAGGGGAATAGCCTACACTATACATGGAGCGTATTTCACGACATACAAGGTTTAATCAACCTGATGGGTGGCAAAGAAACTTTCATACAAAAACTGGACTCGGTATTTATAGTACCTCCTATCTATGACGATAGCTACTATGGCACACGCATCCACGAAATACTCGAAATGCAAGTAGCCAATATGGGTAATTATGCGCATGGCAATCAACCAGCCCAACATATGCTCTATCTATATGATTATGCAGGACAACCATGGAAAACTCAATATTGGGTACGAAAAGTGATGAACAAACTATATCAGGCTACTCCAAACGGTTATTGTGGCGATGAGGATAATGGACAAACATCTGCTTGGTATGTGTTCTCAGCCCTAGGATTCTATTCGGTATGTCCAGGTAGTGGTCAATATGCATTGGGAGCTCCGCTCTTCAAACATGCACGCATCAATCTGCAAAATGGTAAAGCAATCACCATAGATGCGCCAGAGAATAGTGCTATAAACTACTACGTACGCCAATTGAAAATAGATGGACAAAGCAGCACACACAACTATATAGGATATAAAACACTTATCAATGGTTCACACCTGTCCTTTGATATGACAAATGCTGCAAACAAGGAAAGAGGTACAAGTGCTGTAGACGCACCCTACTCGATGTCTACCACTATATCGAAGCAATAGAATGTGGGGAGATAAAAAAGACTCCCAATCATATGCTTTATGTCAAAGATTTATTATGAATTTGTAATTTAAAAAAAATAGAAATGAAAAAGATTATTTTAATTGTATTTTCTATGCTGTGCATTTTGAAAATAGATGCTCAGGCATTACGTGTGGGTTCGTACAATGTTCGTTATATGAATGATGAAGATGTGGCTTCTGGAAATGGCTGGAAGACGCGTGCTCCATTGGTTTGCAACTTAATCAACGTCATGGATTTGGATGTTTTTGGTTCGCAAGAGGTTCTAGACGCACAACTACATGATATGCTCAAAAACCTAGAGGACTATAACTACATTGGAGTTGGCAGAGATGATGGAAAAAAAGAAGGAGAATACGCACCCATTTTTTATAAACCAAGCAAACTCAAACTGTTGAAATCTGGTGTCTTTTGGCTTTCTCAAACTCCTGATGTTATAGGTTCGGTAGGATGGGATGCCGCTTTGCCTCGCATTTGTACCTACGGATATTTCAAAGTACGTCAATCAGAAAAGAAAGTGTGGTTTTTCAATCTACATATGGATCATGTTGGTGTATTGGCACGGGAGAATGCTTCTAAACTTGTACTACAAAAAATAAAAGAATTCTGTGGAAGTGAACCTGCAATCCTTACTGGAGATTTTAATGTAGATCAACACAACAAGATTTATTCAATACTTAGTGACTCACCATTGCTCAAAGACTGTTACCATGCAGCTAAACACAGGATAGCTAGTAATGGAACATGGAATGACTTCAAACCAAACAAAAAAACGGACAAACGTATTGATCATATTTTTGTGTCACCAGTATTTACAGTCGATGATTACGCTATTCTCACAAACGTATATTGGACGCCTAGCACAAAAGAACAAGGTAAATACGATATTCGTATACCTTCTGATCACTACCCTATCATCGCAGAAATACAATTTTAGTTCCCTTAAAATAGTAAACGACACAATTAAGTTACTCTTTATATCACAATACAATGAGACTAATTATTGAACCAACATATGAGCAGCTTTCACAATGGGTTGCCAACTATGTGGCAGCAAAAATTAACGCTAGTCAAGCCAGTGCAGATAAACCATTTGTGTTAGGATTACCCACAGGCTCTTCACCTTTAGGTATATATCAAGCACTCATTAAACTGTATCAAGATGGTGTAGTTTCATTCAAGCACACCATCACATTCAATATGGATGAATATGTAGGTATTCCACAAAATCATCCACAGAGTTATCATACCTTTATGTGGGAGAATTTTTTCTCACATATAGACATCCCTGCGGAGCAAGTACACATTCTTAATGGAGAAAAAACAGATCTCAGACAAGAATATCAAGACTACGAGAAAGCTATAGCAGCAGTAGGAGGTATTGATTTGTTCTTGGGGGGGATAGGATCAGATGGGCACATCGCTTTCAATGAGCCTTACTCCTCTCTCACTGGTCGCACCCGTATCAAAACACTGACCGAAGACACCATCATAGCCAATGCACGTTTCTTTGGTGGTAATGTAAAACGAGTCCCCACCACTGCATTGACAGTTGGTGTGGGAACAGTACTTGACGCCAAAGAAGTGCTCGTCATGGTCAATGGGCACCACAAAGCTCAAGCACTGCATCAAGCAGTAGAAGGCCCTATCACACATAGCTGGACTATTTCTGCTTTACAGATGCATCAGCATGCGATCATTGTGTGCGATGAAGCGGCTTGCGATGAATTAAGAGTCGGCACCTACCGTTACTTCAAAAATATAGAAGGTGAACAACTAGACCCAGCTATATTGCTTAAGTAACTCTAGGGAACTCGAAACTAGTAGGTAGTGAAAATACAAATATGCAAAAGTATACTAGTGGCTTAAAGGATTAAGCTTCAGAGCCTCCGATCAAAATCTTTTTAATCTGAGCCAATTTATTCAATGCCTCAATAGGAGTGAGATTATCAATTTGTGTACTAAGTATCTCATCACGTATTTGTGTCAACACAGGATCTCCCAATTGAAACAAGCTTAATTGTACTGGCTTATTGTCACCCACAGTAATCTGTTTGACTGTTTCTTTTGTCGATTGCTTTCCATGCTCTCTATCAGCTTCTAATTGCTTTAAGATGGCATTGGAACGGTTGATTATACTTGTAGGCATACCCGCAATCTTCGCGACATGTATACCAAATGAATGCTCACTACCACCTGCCTGCAATTTGCGCAAGAAAATAACCTTGTTGTCGACTTCTCGCACCGACACATTGTAATTTCGAATACGCTCAAATCGCTCTTCCATTTCATTCAACTCATGGTAATGCGTAGCAAATAAGGTACGAGCTTTACCATGTGTGTTTTCATGAATATACTCCACAATGGCCCAGGCAATAGATATTCCATCATACGTAGAGGTACCACGTCCAAGTTCATCAAACAAAATCAAAGAACGTGGAGAAAGGTTGTTAAGAATGTTGGAAGCTTCATTCATTTCTACCATAAAGGTCGATTCGCCCATAGAAATATTATCACTAGCCCCTACTCTAGTAAAGACCTTATCTACAAGACCAATGTGGGCCGATTCGGCAGGAACAAAACTACCCATTTGAGCCATCAGTGTGATCAAGGCTGTTTGACGAAGTAAAGCTGATTTACCCGCCATATTAGGTCCAGTAATAATGATGATCTGTTGTTTCTGATTATCTAAATAGGTATCATTAGGGATATAACTCTCACCCAAAGGCAACTGCTGTTCAATCACAGGATGTCGACCTTGTCGAATATCCAATACATGATCATCCGAAATCACTGGACGTATATATCGGTTTTGTTGGGCAACTTGGGCAAAAGACAATAGACAATCAAGTGTAGCTATTTGAAGGGCATTCTGCTGAATGTCAGCCATAAATGGACAAATAGCTTGAATCAATTCATTATACAATTTAGTTTCTAGTTGCTGAATTTTATCTTCTGCTCCTAAAATTTTGTCCTCATATTCTTTCAGTTCCTGCGTAATATATCGCTCTGCATTCACAAGAGTTTGCTTACGTATCCAGTCGCTGGGTACTTTATCTTTGTGGCTATTGCGTACTTCTAAGTAGTAACCAAATACATTATTGTACGCAATTTTAAGGCTAGGAATACCTGTAGCTTCACTTTCTTTTTGCTGCAACTGAAGTAAATAGTCTTTACCTGAATACGCTATACGGCGCAAGTCATCAAGCTCATCACTCACTCCTTTGGCTATTACATTCCCCTTATTAATCAAAAGCGGTGGCTCAGGCTGTAAACTAGAAGTTAAACGATCTCTTAGAGCTTCGCACAAAGATAACTTCTCCCCTATCCCATGTAAACTTAGATTATCACTTTGTAAACATCTATTTTTGATTGGCACCAAGGCATGTAAAGCTTGATACAACAACACCATTTCACGAGGATTGATACGGTTACTTGCTACACGAGACACAATTCGTTCCAAATCAGCAATGTCGGGTAATTTATCCATCAACAAATCTCTGAAATCTGGATGTTTAAATAAATATTCCACCACAGCCAATCGAGCATTGATCTCCGCCTCCTCTTTCAAAGGTAAATTAATCCAACGACGAAGCAAACGACCTCCCATACTCGTAAATGTACGATCCAATACGCTTAGTAGACTCACTCCTTCTGGAGTCATTGGGTGTAACAATTCCAAAGAACGCACAGTGAAACGATCTAAACGTACATAACGCTCTTCTTCTATTCGACTTAAACCACGAATGTGACTTGTTTGTGTATGATGAGTCATCAACAAATACTGCAGGATGGCTCCAGCTGCAATGACTCCTTCTACAACATGTTCAACACCAAATCCCTTCAAATTGGCTGTACCAAATTGATGATTTAAACGTTCCTGCGCGTGCTGCATGGTGTACACCCAATCATCTAGCTGATACGTACAATAATTGTCACCAAATGCTTGGCAAAATTCATTGTGTTGATTACGTTCATGAAGCACTTCCTTGGGAGAAAAACTCATCAATAACTTCTCTACATAGACAGCATCACCCTGAGCGACTAAGAACTCTCCTGTACTAATGTCAAGAAAAGAAATACCACAGATTTTTTTATGAAAATAGATGGAAGCTAAAAAATTATTTTCTTTTTGTTGCAAGACATTATCGTTGACAGACACACCTGGTGTAACCAACTCTGTAATACCACGTTTGACTAGTTTATTTGTAGCCTTTGGATCCTCCAATTGATCACATATGGCTACACGACGACCTGCACGTATCAATTTAGGCAGATACGTGTCAAGTGCATGAAAAGGGAAACCAGCCATTTCGATCTTTTTATCCTTACCATTAGCACGTTTCGTGAGGGTGATTCCTAGTATTTGGGAAGCATCAACTGCATCGGTGCTGTATGTTTCATAAAAGTCACCGCATCGAAACAACATAATAGCATCTGGATGTTTTTCTTTTAGATCCAAAAATTGCTTCATCATGGGGGTCAAAACAATCCCATCTATGGTGGTATCAAGTTTCTTTGTCTTTTTAGCCATATATATTCTTTTTCTGACTTACAAAGATAGAACAAAATATCGTAGCATCGTAGAAAAATAACTATCTTTGTGGCAAATACAGAAATCATAATCAATAAAATAAGGTATCAATGGAATACAATTTCAAAGACATTGAACAGAAGTGGCAGCAACGCTGGCGCGATGACAAAGTATACCAAGTCACAGAGAATGACTCAAAAGAAAAATTTTATGTACTTAACATGTTTCCTTATCCATCTGGAGCTGGTCTACATGTAGGACACCCACTAGGATATATTGCAAGTGATATTTATGCACGTTACAAGCGTCTACAGGGTTTCAATGTATTAAATCCAATGGGATATGATGCGTATGGTCTACCTGCCGAACAATATGCTATACAAACTGGTCAACATCCAGCGATTACTACCGAACAAAATATCGCTCGTTATCGCGAGCAATTAGATAAAATAGGCTTCTCATTCGATTGGAATCGGGAAGTACGCACGTGTGATCCAGCATACTACAAATGGACACAGTGGGCCTTTATTCAAATGTTCAACAGCTACTATGACAATGCAACTGCACAAGCTGAACCTATTGCTAAACTAATTGCACACCTTGATGCAAAAGGCACAGAGGAGCTGCAAGCTGCTGGTTCTAAAACGCTCAAAATCACCGCTAATGACTGGAAAGCGATGGACGAAAAAGCACAAAGTGATATTTTAATGAACTATCGCATCGCCTATCTTGCAGATACCATGGTCAACTGGTGTCCAGCATTAGGCACTGTACTAGCTAATGACGAAGTGGTAGATGGCGTATCAGAACGTGGTGGACACCCAGTCATACAAAAGGTCATGAAACAATGGTGCCTACGTGTATCAGCTTATAGTCAAAGACTTTTGGACGGGTTGGACAAGGTAGACTGGACAGATTCTCTAAAGGAAACACAACGCAACTGGATAGGGCGTTCAGAAGGTGCTGAATTGACCTTCAAAGTAAAGGACAGTGATGTAGAAATGGTCATTTTTACAACTCGTGCTGATACAGTCTTTGGTGTCACTTTTATGGTGTTAGCTCCAGAAAGTAAGCTTGTCGCTCAATTAACAACAGAAGAACAAAGAGCAACAGTTGATACTTATATTGAAGCAACCAAGAAGCGTACAGAAAGAGAACGCCAAATGGACAAGAAGGTAACTGGGGTATTCTCTGGTAGTTATGCCATCAATCCATTTACAGGTGAAGAAATTCCCGTTTGGATAAGTGACTATGTCTTAGCTGGTTATGGAACTGGAGCCATTATGGCCGTACCTGCCCACGATAGCCGTGACTATGCCCTTGCAAAGAAATTTAACTTGGCAATCCCTCCACTAGTAGAAGGATGTGATGTCAGTGAAGAAAGCTTCGATGCTAAAGAAGGCATTGTCACAAACTCACCTAAACAAGGGGTTGAATCACCATTAAACCTGAACGGTCTGACAATCAAAGAAGCGATTGCTAAGACAAAAGTATATATCCGCGAAAGTGGGTTAGGGGATGTCAAAATCAATTACCGCCTTCGCGATGCTATCTTTAGCCGTCAACGCTACTGGGGTGAACCCTTTCCAATCTATTATAAGAATGGGGTACCACACACTTTAGATATTGATAAATTGCCATTGAAACTGCCTGAAGTAGACAAATTTTTACCGACTGAAACAGGAGAACCTCCATTAGGTCGTGCAGAAAATTGGGAAACTGAAGAGGGATATCCACTTGAATTGAATACCATGCCTGGCTTCGCTGGTTCGTCAGCATATTATTTGCGTTATATGGACCCTCAAAACAATAATGCACTCGTAAGTAAAGCTGCCAATGCATACTGGAAAAATGTCGACTTGTATGTGGGTGGGACAGAACACGCAACAGGACACTTGATATATGCTCGATTCTGGAACAAATTTTT
>Ga0116162_10002418_pt1 | contig 11600 bp, 7 predicted proteins | sample AD_UKC105_MetaG_FD_89875 | JGI IMG/M metagenome (GOLD analysis project Ga0116162, IMG submission 89875) | Active sludge microbial communities of municipal wastewater-treating anaerobic digesters from Hong Kong - AD_UKC105_MetaG | ecosystem: Engineered > Bioreactor > Anaerobic > Digestate... | reverse complement strand
GAGTTCGGAAAGCGCTGGGTCTTTTTCCTGGCGGTCTGCAAGTTTTCCCGGTAGGCCTGCGACATCGAGGACACCTTTACGCCTTGTCATCTCGCGTGCCTTTCGTGCAGCCTCCCTGGCGCGTGCGGCGTCAATCATCTTACCGGCAATCGTCTTGGCGTCCTGCGGGTTCTCGGCCAGGAATTCCGACAGTTTCTCCACCAGCAGGGCCTCGACTGCGGCTTTGACCTCGGAAGATACAAGCTTATCCTTCGTCTGCGACGAAAATTTCGGGTCGTGCACCTTTACCGAAAGCACCGCAGTCAACCCTTCCCGGGCGTCATCACCCGAAGTTGACACCTTCTGTTTTTTCGCAAGTCCTTCCTGTTCGATATATCCGTTCAAGGTCCTGGTCAGGGCCGCGCGCATACCTGCCAGGTGAGTACCACCGTCGCGTTGCGGGATGTTATTGGTGAAGCAGAAAATGCTTTCCTGGTACGACTCGTTCCACTGCAATGCCACTTCGACACCGACACCATTCCGTTCAGCCGAGAAATGGAAGACATTGGCGTGCAGCGGCGTCTTGTTGCGGTTCAGGTGTTCGACGAACGCGCGAATGCCACCCTCATACTCGAACAGATCTTCACGGTCGCTTCGTTCGTCTCTGAGGTGAATGCGGACACCAGAATTGAGGAATGAGAGTTCGCGGAGGCGCTTCGCCAAAATATCGTAGTGAAATTCGGTATCGGTGAAGATCTTGGTACTGGGGTAGAAGCGTACCTGTGTGCCAGTCTTGTCGCTGTCGCCGGTTGCCGCCAACGGCGTCTCGGGAACCCCGAGGTTGTAGATCTGGTTGTATTGGTGGCCTTCGCGCCAGATGGTCAACTCCAGTTTGTCGGACAGGGCGTTCACGACCGACACACCAACACCGTGTAGTCCACCGGATACCTTGTACGAGTTGTCGTCGAATTTCCCCCCCGCATGCAACACTGTCATGATCACTTCAGCGGCAGACACGCCCTCTTCCTCGTGGATCCCTACCGGAATTCCACGCCCGTCATCGCGGACACTGACGGAATTGTCGGCATGGATGATCACGCGGATCTCGTGGCAGTATCCCGCCAGCGCTTCGTCGATGGCGTTATCGACTACTTCGAACACCATGTGGTGCAAGCCAGTACCGTCGTCCGTATCACCGATATACATCCCAGGTCGTTTCCGGACTGCATCGAGCCCCTTTAAAACCTTAATCGATGACGTGTCGTAGGAATTCGGCTTGTCGTTGTCTGTCATGCGGATGATGGGATAGTGAGGTTATTTGATTCGGCAAAGATTATACATGGATACCAATTACTTAAGTGCACCATGTTCCACGTGGAACGTACGTGTGTCGACGGGATCTGCGCTTATGGCCCGGTCGTCGATCTTCGTAAGAAATGTTTGCACGTTGCGCACAATCAAAGACTGAACGACGCTGCGTCGATTTGCTTCATCCAGCTCTGCCGCCAAGTCGTCGAGCAAAAACACGGGCATCGAATCGGTGGTTTCGCGTACCACATCGAGGAGAGCGAGGTTAAGTGCCAGCAACAGCATTTTTTGCTGGCCCCTCGACAATGTCTTTTCTACAGGCAAACCATCAGAAAATATTGCCAGTTCGGCGCGCTGCGGGCCGATGCCGGTGAACCCCATCCTCAAGTCGGAAGCCAATTTTGCTTTAAGTTGTTCCGCCAGTGGATTTTCGATGTTCCACCCGCACCGGTATCGGTACGCCAGTTTGAGATCCAGTGACCAGGTCGACAGGAGATCGGAAACCCGTGGCATCAGATCCTCTACGAGCCGAACACGTGCGTGGTTCACTTGATCGGCAACCGTCTGAAAAGGCTTGTCCCACACCACCGCCATTTCCGCATCCCCATCACGCAGAGCAGCGTTCCGTTGTCGCAGTATCCTTTGAAGCTCTGTGGCAATCTGCAGGTAGGATTGTTCCACGTGGAACAATCCCATATCGAGGAACCGCCTGCGGACCTCTGGACCTTGTTCCAAAAACACCTGGGGCTGCGAACCCACCCATAGCACCGGCAAAGCCTCGGCCAGGTCAGAGCGCTTCTTAAGGTCAACCCCATCCAAGCGGCAGACAATAGCCGATTTTTCCCTGCGCAGACCAAGAATTCCCGGCCGCGAACCCTTGCCCCTGTCGATGTGAACGACCACCGTTGCACTACCAGCACCGACACGAATGAGTGGCCCAGACTCCGCATGACGGAAACTCCTGCCTCTTCCGGCCAGGTAGATGCCCTCGAGAATCGATGTCTTGCCGGCTCCATTGCCACCGACGATGAAATTGATTCCAGGTCCAGGGTCAATCACCAACTCCCGCAATACCCGCAGATCTGCAATTTCAAGGCGGGAAATCAGCACTTATGCACCCTGTCCGCTAAATCCCGAGAAACGAAAAAGGGGCCCTTCATTGGCCCCTTTCTCCACCAAAAATACCTATGCACAGCCTAACCGCTGATTTTGCTTCGCCAGACCGCTCAAAGCCTCATCGGCATAACTACGTATCGACACTCGTTGAAATCCTTGCGAGAAAGCAGGCTACTCGAGTTTGAATCGATCACCGCTATCTGAACCTCTTCACCGTCCAACACCCCCAAAACATCCAGCAGGTAACCGACATTGAATCCGATCGTCATCTCCGGGCCATCGTAATCCACCTCGATTTCTTCCTCTGCCTCGTCTTGTTCCGGATTATGTGCCTGCAGATGCAAGAGTCCCTTCCCAAGTCGAAAGCGGATACCACGGTATTTTTCGTTGGACAAAATCGCCGTACGCGCCAAGGCCTGTCGCAGACCGTCTTTGTCCGCCAACATCAACGAAGTCTTTCCGCTGGGCATCACCCTTTCGTAATCAGGAAAACGGCCATCGATCAGTTTGGTGGTAAAGCTGCTGTGTTCCAGGTTTATCCGCAAGTGGCTGTTGCTGATCTCGAACTGAGCCGGCGTTTCGGAATCATCCAGCAATCGACCCAGTTCTATCACAGCCTTACGCGGCAGGATCACCTGGATATCCATTCCAGTGTCCCCCTCGAATGTGGCGTCACACAGTGCCAGGCGGTGGCCATCGGTGGCAACCGTTCGGACTCGCCCCGGCCTTATCTCAAGCAACAACCCGTTCAGGTAGTAACGTACATCCTGATGCGCCATGGCGAACTGTGTCTTTTCGATCAGTCGCTTCATGACCCGAACCGGAAGACTGAAACGGTCGCTCGCGGTAGCCGGCTCGATAGAAGGGTAATCCTGTGCCGGCAGCATCCCGAGTGTGTACCGCCCTCTTCCTGACCGCAGTACTGCTTTGTCGCCCTCGATCTCCAAGGTCACGCCTGCACCGTCCGGCAACGCTTTGACGATATCCATAAACTTACGCGCTGGTACTGTGAACTCGGCCTCGCCCTTTGCCTCGACGGACGCCTGCGTACGCAGTTCCACCTCAAGGTCCGTTGCCGTAAGGGACAGCTTGCTATCTTTAACGCCGATCAGCACGTTTGCCAGGATTGGCAGAGTTTGCCGTCGTTCTACGACACCCACGATCTGCTGCAGGGGTCTGAGCAGATCATCCCGGTTTGCGCTGATTTTCATGCTGCGTGTTCTCCGGTATCTCAGTAATTAAAAATCTTATATTTAAAAATTGTTATTGTTATTAGGCTCGGCCGGGCCTGTTAGTAGAATCAGTTTCTCTTTTTATTTTAGTAACTTAACTTAAATAATCAGCGAAAAACTACTGCTGTGAAACGCTTGGCGCCCTGTAAGCGCTTTGTGGATAACTTGCTGTCACGTATGAACTGCCTTTTTCCGCACTGATCGCACACATCAATTACTAAGGGTTCTCAACAGGTTGTTGTAGTCCTCGGCGACACGTTGATCACTGTCGCGTAGTTCGGCGATTTTCCGCGTGGCATACAGCACGGTGGTATGGTCGCGCCCACCGAAGGCCTGGCCTATCTCCGGCAGGCTGTGGTTGGTCAGTTCCTTCGACAAGGTCATCGCCACCTGACGCGGTCGGGCTATCGTGCGGCTGCGTTTTCCAGACAATAGATCAGACGTTCGTATCTTGTAATACTCTGCAACGGTGCGCTGAATATTGTCCATGGTGACCATTTTGTCCTGCGCGGCGATGAGGTCCCGCAACGCCTCTTTGGCGAAATCCATGGTTATCGGTCTGCCAGTGAAATGCGAGTTGGCGACGATTCGCCGCAACGCCCCCTCGAGTTCGCGGATGTTGGAACGCACGCGCTTGCCGATAAAGAACGCCACTTCGTTTGGAAGTTCGACGCCGAACAGTTGTTGCCCCTTGCTCATCAGTATCGCGACCCGGGTCTCCAGATCAGGCGGTTCAACCGCTACCGTCAAGCCCCAACCGAATCGTGATTTCAATCGATCCTCCAATCCGTCGACCTCTTTGGGGAACCGGTCACTGGTCAGGATGATCTGTTGTTGCGACTCGAACAGCGCATTGAAGGTATGAAAAAACTCCTCCTGAGACCGCTCTTTACCAGCAAAAAACTGCACGTCATCTATGAGCAGCGCATTTACCGAGCGCATTTTCCGTTTGAATTCATCAATCGTACCGTGTTGCAGAGCCTTTACCATCTCCGCGACAAAGCCCTCCGAGTGCATGTAAAGCACCTGGGCATTCGGGTTGTTCTGCCGGATACGGTTGCCGACGGCGTGCATAAGGTGCGTCTTGCCCAACCCGACGCCGCCATAGATGAAAAGCGGGTTGTAGACACGTCCGGGGTTGTCACCGATCTGCATACCGGCAGCGCGGGCAAGTTGGTTGGATTTGCCTTCGACGAAACTGTCGAACGTGAAATCGGGGTTGGTACTGGCACGTGTTACCGCTGGTGGTCTGGCGGCCTCCGCCACGACGCTTTCGCCATCAGCCGCTACGGCCGAACGCGAAGTCGGCCCCGGCCCCTGGACCCGTGGAGCGCTTCCGATTTCCAGGCTGATCGTCACCGCGTCGGCGTAACCCAACTCATCGACGTAACTTTTGAGACGATCGAGGTAATTTTTTTTGACCCAATCGAGGACAAAGGCATTCGGCGCCATCAGGCGAAGACGGTTATCCTCCTGCATGCAATGCAACGGCCGGATCCAGGTATTGAACTGTTGATTGGGTATCTCTCTACCGAGCCGGTCCAGGCAATGCTGCCAAAGGTCTGTGATTGTATTGTCCAAAAAAGGGCCCCTGGACCACGCTCCAGAAAAGCGCAGCCGATCATTTGTTCGACGTCTATGTCCATGATGAAAAGTCGGCGCTGTCGACCCGGGTTCCCGGTCGCTGCATCGTGGCCCGATAACCGGGTTGCACGCAGTGACGTACGGGTTCACTTTTTGGCTCTCCGGCCCGACTTGTAATCGATGGTGCAAACCCGTCCGATCGCGAACGCGGGCGTTAGTCTACCCCTTCGCGGCGTACTTATCCACAGGCGGCTCGACCAGTAAATTACGATACAATAAAGCGTTTATAGTAAGTGACCATTTACTATCTCTTCGACAGTGATTGCCTGACAGCGTATGTTCACAACGTTATCAGAGACCTCAAAGGCATTGACGTGGTCCACGTTATCCTTTAAATTTCCGCCCCCTTCATAGCCGCGGTCTGTCGCCGTGTGGTGCTGTGTAGAGAACAACTGCCATCCAGACGAAACTTTATCGGAATCACGGTCATGAAACGTACGTTCCAGCCCAGCCGCATCAAGCGTGCCCGTACCCACGGCTTTCGCGCCCGCATGGCCACGCGTGGTGGCCGAAAGGTACTCAATGCGAGACGTGCCAAAGGTCGTGTCCGCCTGATCCCCTGATCTCTTGCCAGATCACCAGGGTCAAGCCCCCATTACCGACAACCGGTTTCCGAGAACCGCCCGGCTTCTCGTTTCGGTTGACTTCCAGCGGGTTTTCGAGAAACCACGAAGGTCGGCCGACAGCTACTTCACCGTGTTGGCCACACAAGGTAACAGTGGACCGTCGCGGCTTGGGCTGGCGATCTCACGCAAACAGGCCCGACGCGCAGTCGACAGAAATCGTCTGAAGCGTCTGATCAGAGACGTGTTTCGCAGGAACCGCGCTGTTCTGGATGGCAGTGACTTCGTCGTCATGGCCCGCAGTAGTGCCGTCTCTGCCGATAACCTGGCTCTGCACACTTCCCTAGACCGACATTTCAGCCGATTTCGTTCTTCGCCGAAGATCGTTGCACAACCCGACCAATGAACAGCAGGCGAGCTGCAGCTTGCGGTGCGCATTCGACGTATAAGCGTTAAACTGCCGCCCTTTGCGCCGCCATTGCTGCCCGGATTCAAGCACTCCCTATGGATAATGTTCGCCTCTTTTTGTTCATGGCCCTGGCCTTCCTCGGCATGCTTCTGTATCAGGCTTGGCAGACCGATTACGGCCCGTCGTCGCGCCAGACCACATCCACGCAAGCTGTGCAAACGGCGGTCACCGGCATCGATACCCCGGTTGCTCCCGACAGGGCCGATATCGATGCTGCGGCGCCCAGCGTCCCGGCTGTCGGTGGAGCCACCGAAGGTAGCAGCAGCCGTCTGGTCAAGGTACACACCGATACCTTCGACATGGTGATCGATACGCGCGGCGGGACCATCATCGATGCCAGGCTGGTGAAGTACCCGGTCGCTGTCGACAAGCCGGACGAGAAGTACCGCCTGTTGAGCCAACGGCCGACCGATTTCTTCATCGCCCAATCCGGTCTTCTTGGCGCCGAAACAGATCGAACGCCGACCCATGAAGCTGTGTTCAATGCGGCTGCCGACAGCTTCGAAATGAAGGACACCGACGACGTGTTGAACGTGGACCTGCAATGGCGGTCTGCCGACGGTCTGACGGTAACCAAGCGCTTTGTGTTCAGGCGAGGCACCCACGCGGTGGAACTGCAGCACCTGGTCGAAAACGGATCTGAAAAGGCGTGGAGCGGTCGCGAATATCGTCAGTTGCAGCGAGGCGAGCCGGAGGACTCCGGCAACGCGTTCATGTATACCTACACCGGCGGCGCTATCTACAGCCAAGCCGACAAATATCAGAAGTACAAGTTTGACGACCTAGCGGCCGGCAAACTGGACCGCGACGTTATCGATGGCTGGGTCTCCATGATCCAGCATTATTTCCTCGCGGCATATGTCCCACCGCGCGGCGAAGAGCAGCACTTCTATGGCAAGCGGTTGCCCAATGGCCGTGCGGTGATCGGCACCTATACGCCGGCGAAGACGGTCGAGCCCGGCGCCAGCGCCAGCTTCGTGGGCACGATGTTCGTGGGACCGAAGCTGCAGGGTGAACTTGAATCCATCGCCGAAGGACTGGATCTCACAGTGGACTACGGTTGGCTGGTATTCATCGCCAAGCCGATGTACTGGGTGCTGGAGCAGATCCAGGCTGTGGTCAGCAACTGGGGCTGGACCATCATTATATTCACCATCCTGATCAAGCTTGCGTTCTTCAAGCTGTCGGAGACCAGTTATCGCTCGATGGCCAATATGCGCAAGATGACGCCGCGCATCCAGGCGCTGAAGGATCGTTACGGCGACGACAAGCAGCGTATGCAGCAGGCCATGATGGAGATGTACAAGACGGAAAAGATCAACCCGCTCGGCGGCTGCCTGCCAATGCTGGTTCAGATCCCGTTTTTCATCGCCCTTTACTGGGTGTTGTTGGAAAGTGTCGAATTGCGTCAGGCGCCCTGGATCCTGTGGATCGATGATCTCTCCATCAAGGATCCGTTCTTCGTATTGCCCTTGATCATGGGCGTCTCGATGTTCGTCCAGCAGAAACTCAACCCACCGCCACCCGATCCAATGCAGGCGAAGATCATGCTGGCGCTGCCGGTGGTGTTTACCGTGATGTTTGCGTTCTTCCCGTCCGGGCTGGTGCTGTACTGGGTGGTCAACAACCTGCTGTCGATCACGCAGCAGTGGGTCATCACCAAGCGCATCGAGCAGGGCGCCAAAGCCTAGCCGCCCGTCCGACTTATGGCCGACCTGGCGGCGGACACGATAGCGGCTATCGCCACGCCACCCGGGCGTGGCGGCGTCGGAATAGTCCGTATCTCTGGCAACGCGGTGCCGCTGATTGCTGCGGCTGTCCTCAGATCCCTGCCGCGGGCAAGGCATGCTCATCATGCGCGGTTTCTCGATGCAGACGGCGAAGCCATCGACGAAGGCATCGCCTTGTACTTCGCGGGCCCAGCCTCCTTCACCGGTGAAGATGTCCTGGAACTCCAGGGACACGGCGGCCCGGTTGTGCTCGATCTGCTATTGCAGCGAGTGCTCGCCCTTGGTGCACGCCTCGCCGAACCGGGCGAGTTTTCGCGCCGCGCCTTTCTCAACGACAAGCTCGACCTTGCCCAGGCCGAGGCGATCGCCGACCTGATCGATAGCCAGACGCGCGCCGCAGCACGCTCGGCGATACGCTCGCTCAGCGGCGCGTTTTCCGACCGCGTCCACGCCCTCGTCGAGGCGATAACGCAACTTCGGATGTACGTCGAAGCTGCAATTGATTTTCCCGAGGAGGAGATCGACTTCCTCGCCGACGACTACATCGCCGATACCCTGCACGAGCTGATTGCGCAGGTGGAACAGCTGCTGCACCGCGCCCATACCGGCCGCCTGCTGCGCGACGGTATGACGCTGGTGATCGCCGGACTGCCGAACGCGGGCAAGTCCAGCCTGATGAATGCGCTGACCGGCCAGGACAGTGCGATCGTGACCGCCACACCGGGCACTACCCGAGATGTGTTGCGCGAACAGATCGAGATCGACGGTTTACCCCTGCACATCATCGACACGGCGGGACTTCGGGAGTCCGCTGACGAAGTGGAACGCGAGGGCGTGCGCCGGGCACGCGAGCAATTGGCCGGCGCCGACCATGCCTTGTGGGTATTCGACGGGGCCACGGATCCGGACGCCGCAGGTCTGGCCGTTGCCGGGCTGCCGGAAGGACTGGCGGTGACCAGGGTGCGCAACAAGACCGATCTCACCGCTCACCCGCCGGGTCTGGTGCAATGCACCGACGGTCCAGAGATCCGACTCTCTGCAAAGACAGGGGCTGGCGTCGAGGCGCTTCGCAGCTACCTGAAGGGCCTGGTGGCTTTCGAGGGTCCCGGTGACGGCGATTTCAGCGCACGGCGCCGTCATCTGGATGCCATTGCCCGCGCCGCTGGCGCGCTCCACGCGGGGAGTCGCGCGCTGAACGCAGGTCGAGCCGGGGAATTGCTTGCGGAGGACCTGCGTCAGTCACAGCTGGCGCTCGCGGAGATCACTGGGGAGTTCACCGCGGATGACCTGCTCGGCCGGATATTCAGCTCGTTCTGTATCGGCAAATGAGCACACCGGTGGCGATCGGTTTCTTCGACTCCGGTGTCGGAGGGTTCAGTGTATTGCGACATGCGCTGAACGCGGTCAATGGCATCCCCCTGCTGTATGTCGCCGACACGGCGTTTGCCCCCTACGGCGCACGTAGCGTCGAGGAGGTGGTGGAGCGTAGCCGTACCATCACGCGGTTCATGTTGGAACAGGGTGCCGGGGCGATCGTGGTCGCGTGCAACACCGCGACTGCAATGGCGGTGGAACGGCTGCGCAGTGAATTCGACATCCCGATCATTGGTATGGAACCGGCGATCAAGCCCGCCGCTCAACTGACTCGCAGCGCCAGGGTCGCGGTTCTGGCGACCGGCGGGACGCTGGCCAGTGATCGCTATGCGCGTTTGCGCTCTGACCACGGTCGCCAGATCGAGGTACACGAATGCATTTGCCGTCATTGGGTGGAAGCTGTCGAGCAAGGAGACCTCGACAGTCCGCGGGTGCTCGATCTGGTGAACGCAGAACTGGCACCGCTGCATCGGATCGGCATCGATACCTATGTACTCGGTTGTACCCACTACCCGTTTCTGGTGCCTGCGATACGCGCTGTGGTCGGTGAAGACGTGCAGCTTGTCGATCCAGGCCCGGCAGTGATCGGGCAGCTTCGGCGCCGCCTTGGACTGATGTCGGTGGAGCCACCTTCTGTGTCGCCGGTGAGACTCTACACGAGTGGGTCACCGGCACTGCTGCAACGCCACGCACACCGACTCATTGGCCTGTCTGCCGAATGTCACCGCTTGCCTGCCTGAGCAGGTCTCAGTGACAGGCGGCGGATGCGTCTGCGCAGCGCGCCGATCATCTGCTGATCCGACTTGCGGCCGTAGCGCTGCTGTACGTAGATCCGACAAATGGCAGCGAGTTCGGACGCAGCCTGGGGAAATGAACGTGACGCCGCGGCGCACAGCGTATCCGGTCCCTGCCAGGGGGCCACATCGATACCGGCTCGTCGTAGCTTGTCGGTGAACTGCTGCCAAAGGCCGGCCAATGGATCACCTGTGCGAGCGCCAGGCAGCTGCGCTGCCAGGTACACGATTGCGGCGGCCAGTGCACCTGCGATCAACAGCGCAATCGCCAGACCTATGCCGCGCAGCCTGCCCAGACCGAGCCATTCAAGCAGGCTGGTCTGTCGTTCTGCACTGAATCCGACCACCCAGCGGTGCCAGCCCAGGTCCACCGCGTCGGCCAGCCACACGGCGTTGTGCCACAGTGAGCGCAGCACGCCCGATTCACCGCTGCCGAACATTACCCGGTCACCGGCCTGTGATGCCGCAGCATCGATCGGCTGCTCGATACGTTGTGGCGCCACGGCAGCGGTCGGGTCGACACGCCACCAGCCGAGCCCGGGCACCCACACTTCCGTCCAGGCGTGGGCATCGGACTGACGCACCACCCAGTGCTCGGCGTGCGGATTGCGCTCTCCACCCTGATAACCGATGACCACGCGGGCCGGGATTCCGGCCACGCGCATCAGCAAGGCGAAACTACCCGCGTAGTGCTCGCAAAATCCGCGGCGCGTCTCGAACAGGAACTGCTCGACCGGATCACCCTGCAGCGTTCCTGGAGAGAGCGTGTACACGAATGGCTGGTCGCGGAAATAGTCGAGCGCCCGCGCCACCACCTGAAGCGGCTGAGCCGGATCGGCCGTTGCCTGCCATTGCGCGACCAGTGAAGCGATACGTGGTGAGACCTGTGGCGGCAGCTGCAGGCCCTTTGCGCGCTCCCGTTCACTGATTTCCAGCATGCGGAATCCTGGATCCGAGGCGGCGTGGTAGCTAAGACGCTGGTTGAGCCTTTGTTCGCTGACCAGCGCGTAATCGCTGTTCAGGTGCGTACCCGGGGGCTTGACCGTGACCACGTCGAGTCCGAACAGCCAGTACTCACCGGTCGGCTCCAGGGTGACCTCATAACCGACTGCCAGCGGGTCCCTGCCGACAGTGTCGATCGGCCTTTCGCTGGCGCGGTCGGCTGTCCAGCGGCGACCATCGGTATGCCATAACACAGGCCCGCGCCAGTAGCGCTGCTCCGGACCGGGCGCCGTGGTGTCGAATTGCACGCGGAAAGCGGTTGCGGTCGAGCGACTCAGCTCGCCGAGGTTGCCGAGGGTCATCTCACCGCTGATGCCGGTGACCGCACGCTGCGACTTGATGCCCCACAAGGGGCTGTGAAGGCGCGGGAACAGCACGAACACCACCAG
>Ga0116162_10002416_pt1 | contig 11600 bp, 10 predicted proteins | sample AD_UKC105_MetaG_FD_89875 | JGI IMG/M metagenome (GOLD analysis project Ga0116162, IMG submission 89875) | Active sludge microbial communities of municipal wastewater-treating anaerobic digesters from Hong Kong - AD_UKC105_MetaG | ecosystem: Engineered > Bioreactor > Anaerobic > Digestate... | reverse complement strand
GATATTACAGAATACATATTTGTAGAAGATAAACCCTTAAAGGCTGATATATATAACAAAGAATATTTGACTGACTGCGAATTCTATGTGGATGTTTTAATAAAAAATGGTGTTTTGGATAAAGATATATTAAGAGAAGATAAATCACAGCATACTCGTGATAATGCATTCTTATCAAGAGAGATAACAGATGAAGCGGGACTGGATATATATAAAGCACTGATTGTATGCAAATCTTTTCATGCAAGAAGATGTCTGATGCTTTATCAGATGGCATTTCCTAAAACAGAAATTCATGTAATACCAGTAGATTGTTATGGAATAACAAAAGATAACTGGTATACCTTTGAATATGGAATAGACAGGGTTTTAGGAGAGCTTTCAAGATGCGGAAACCAGTTTGTTGGGGATATAAAGAAGTATCTTAGAGAAGAGAAAAATTGTTCAGATTAAGGGGTAAGAACAAAGAATATTAAGAAGTAAAGCAGTAAATTTGAGAAGGTTACTTTTAACTGTTTTACGTTATACATGATATTAAAGTAAGAAAAATACAGATACTAATAATTATAATCAGTATACAAGAACGTATAAAAGCTAACCTTGTAGAAGGAGAAAATCTTTGTTATGAGTAAGAAGCAAATAGTACTGAATCTGATTTTATTCCTATTTACAACAGCTACAACAATTTTGATATCAGGTATTACTATAGATAGATTAATAGAGCCGCTTAGATTGGGATATTTTGGGGTTATATGCTATAAGATATTTCTATCATATTGTTTGTATCTTTTAATTATATGGATTTGTATAAATTCAATTTCTTTATTCTACAAAAAGATTTTCCTGTATTTATACATAGCTTTAATAACAGGGTTTTTGCTATCCAGAAACAGTGATGTTGCATTAATAAACCTACAGCTTGGGAAAATTGATGATTACTCTGTGTTAACATTGTTCGGAAACATGCTTATGTTCCTGACGGTCAGTTATCTAATGAAATATTTATATAAAATTAAAACCATGTATACAATATTATTTATTTCCATCTCTATTATCATACTGGAAGTTCTTCAATATATATTGCGTAAAGGCTGTTTAGATATAAACGACATAATATTAAATATTTTTGGGGCTGTACTAGGTGTTGTTCTGTATAATGTGGCAGACAGAAATAGTAAAATAAAACAAGAAAAAAGGTAATTAACCTTTGTATGCTATAGCTGGATTGTTATAGGAAAGTTTTGCAGAAATACATGTATGGATAGTTAGATTTTGTCTGGTATATACCTTTATTAATTTTAAAATTTATATTAAAACAGGATTGATGATTAGTTACCAAAAGTATATACTATTGGTAACTAACAGGAGAAAATTATGAAATGTACTAAAAGGATTCGTATATTACTTATATTATTAGTCATTTTACTTGTTCTATCATCATGTGACAAGCCAATAGTAACAATAAGCCCTGGCAATTCCGAGGTTATAGAATCTGTATTACCAAGCCCTATTGAATCGCCTTCTGCTTCATTAGAGCCTTCACCCAGTATAGAGCCTACACCAAGCCAGACAGTTCAACCATCACCTAGTATAGAACCTACACCGACCTACACATTTACCCCGCCTCCAACTCCTACACCGACACCTGTACCGCAAAGGCCTGAAGCTTTTACCCCTGAACAGTATTTCACTTTTGATGCGATGCATGGGATTATATTGGATTACGATATAGAAGGTGGAGCTTATGTTAACATTCCAGATAAAATAGGTGGTGTAGTAGTCGAGCAGATAGGCAAACATGCATTTGCATATAAAGGCCTTTATGGAGTAATCATTCCTGATACAGTGAAAGTAGTAGGTGAATCCGCATTTGCAAACAATAACAATTTAATGCCATTTAAAGAATTAACCCTTGGGAAAAATGTTGAAGTTATTAAAGACAATGCTTTCGATGCCTGCTGTATGAATTCCCTTATACTGCCTGATAAAGTAATGTATATAGGAGAGTCAGCTTTTTCCAGTTATAAATCCGATATAGTTATACCCGATAGTACTGAATATATAGGGGTAAACGCTTTTGCTTCATTAAGTCAGAGTAATATTACATTAGGCAAAAATGTAACATCATTCTATGTTATTGAAGGAGATGCTATTGCCGGATATATATGTAAACCGGATAACCATTTAACTATTCCGACTATTCCGGGAGTTGATACTATCAAAGATAACGCATTCACAGGTTATTCCATTGAGAGTATCATAATACCTGAAAGCATCAGAAGAATAGGGAACCGTTCGTTTTTTTTGGCTGCCAAAAATATTACAATACCGGACAGTGTTATATCCATGGGGAATAATGCGATTTTTGAAGGTGCGATTATTACTTGCGGATCAGGTTCGTTTGCGGAATATTATGCAAGGAAAATTAAATATGAATTATCCGAAAGCTTTGTTCCGGTGGATTTCCCAATAGACAGAGAAGGAATACTCAGTGCTGATATTTCAGAAATAAGCGGAAAGGATTATTCATATCCGTTTGAAAACTGGGCAAGACTATATTTAAACAGTAAATATAGCACTTATGAAATAACTAGACTTAAAGTAAATGCTGATATTAATTACACTAACTACATTGACTATGATATAAGTAATACACTATTTTGTGATGATTACACTGTCGCTGCAAAATACTATAAAGTAACTTTAAAAACTAACAAGGATATACCTGATTTACAACGAAATAGTTCAGGTGATTACTATTTCGATTTTCAGGTTGTGGCTCTGTACAATGCAGAAGGTAAGGTTGTGCTTTCTGGTTTTATTGAGAATAAAGAGAATTTGCTCAAAACTTCCTATAATCTGTACAGTTATATAAAAGAAGATACTAGATTTATATATAACGATTTTAATGCTCCACCAAGCATTCTGAATTCATCAACCTCTACAGAAATAATTAATCTTTCTGACTATAGCATGGTTAACGATATCGTTAAGGATGTAGATTTTGCTGCAGTATGGTATATTGAGGAGTATGTTCCTATCAGTAAGGATGTTATTGCCTTTTTTGTTCCAAGCCCCAGCTCAACTGTATATATGGTAAACCTGAAAACCAATGAAATCCTATTTTCGCAAAAATACGATTATTACGGTGTCAGTTTATCATCGGAAGATGGTGTATGTGTGATTTTGTATTATACACAAGAGGTAAGAATCCGTAGTTTTGACTATCTGAATGATAAAGGTGAGATAATTAGACAGATTACATATGTGGATTATCCCAATGATAAAAAATCAATAGACATACCGGGTACTCCATATGAATTAATTCAGGAGAATAGTTCCATTAGCATACAAAACATATCGACAGGTTCTGTGAACATATTGCTACAGAGTAAGAAAGTAGATTTTCATAAGGATCTTTTTTACTACATAGATAAAGTAATTGACAGTAGCAGATTCATATACACATGTTTTGAAATGCAGGGACGCGATCCCGGTTGGAATCGCACATATATTTATGATATACGTGATGGAAGCAGTCTTAAGATACATAGTTCTGAGGACAATAGGTATTATGAATATGCAGGTTATTACGGAGGTAGACATTTCATAAAGTTTTCAAACACATTCGATGAAGCCAACAAGCTGTATATTTTGGAAACTGAAGGTGCGAATGCGGGAAGTTTGGAATGTATAACCGATAACATCGATAACTATTTGGCAATTAAACATTATAGTATAAGCAGCGATGGCAAATATTTATTTGTTATGACATCAAACAGACTTTCTGATGATATGAACCGGTATAACTCAAGCGAACGTATAGCGATTGTTGATATACAGACAAAAGCGGTTATATATCAGGATGAATATATTCAAGAGTATGGCAGTGTAACCTATTTAGAAGACGGCTATTTCTGTATGAATAATGGAAAGACATTGATATATTTGAATATGAAATGATGTAAGATCTGAGTTTAATAGCTGAAGAAAAAGTCAGATACTTTGATGTACTGGCTTTTCCATATGTGATAATATAATACGCAAAAAGGTATGATATGAAAATAGACAGGCTTATCGGGATAATATCAGTATTGCAGAATAGTAAGAAGGTAACAGCGCCTTATCTTGCTGATATGTTTGAGGTATCAAGAAGGACGATTAACCGTGATATTGAAGACATATGCAAAGCAGGGATACCTCTTGTTACAACTCAGGGTAAAAATGGTGGGATTACTGTTATGGAGGGTTTTAATATTGAAAGAGCTCTTCTTACTGAAGATGAGCTTCAGTCAATATTTATAGGACTTAAGTCCATTGACAGCGTATCAGATGTTCCTGTTGCAAAGATGCTTTCACTTAAATTCAGAGGAAGTGATTTAAATGAAGAAATTAACAGTAATATTAATATAGACCTTTCATCTTTCTATAAAGAAAGTTACACGAAAAAGATTTCAGTTATAAGAAAAGCAATCAGGGAAAATAAATTGATTTCTTTTCACTATTACTATAAAAAAGGCGAAGCGGATAAATTTGTCGAGCCATATATGCTTATGTATAAATGGTCATCCTGGTATGTATACGGGTTTTGTATTGAAAGACAGGATTTTCGAATGTATAAGCTTAACAGGTTATGGAATCTGCAGATTACAGATAATACATTCGTGCCAAGAAAAATAAATAGTGAAGATATAAATCCAGGCAGCAATATTACAGATGAATGTGTAATAAAAGTAATCTTTGACCAATGCGTCAAGTACCGCCTTATAGAAGACAATGGTCCTGATTCATTTACAGTAATGGAAGACGGAAAGCTTCTTTTTGAATGGAAATGCACCGATGCAGATGACGCGTTATACCAGATACTTGCATATGGTGAGCATGCTACAATTGTTGATCCGCCAGAAATGAAAATCAGGATAAAAGAAATAATACAGGAAATGCTTAATAAATATGATTGAACATGACATATAGATGTCATGTTATATGTGCTAGAATGGGTATCGATAAGGATACCTTTCCTTATACACAAAAAGCAAGCTATGGTGGGTTAAATGCAAACAGCAGACAGGGAATTCAACGGCTTTCCAGTTGAAATGACAAAATACCTATATGAACTGAAATATACAAATACTGTGGAGAAACAGGATGAAAATATTATTAAGTACAAAGAGTACATAACAACCCCCCTTATACTTCTCTATGAATCGCTTGTGCCAACAGTAAAAGCAATAAGCGGGAATTTAGAAGCAACGCCGAGACGATGCATATCCACACCATATACCGACAGAAGGTTTTCTCCCAATGCTCCGTTAAAAGAATATATGTATATCAGATACCGCCATGCATGCAGAGAAAAGGACAACATAGGCTTGTATTTTGATATGGGAATAGAAGGCTATTCATTTGGAATGAGGATATATGACCAGACTAGTGAAGGGATGAGTAAGATAAGACAGATGATATTAAATCATCCTAAGAAATTTGAGATACAGTTAGGAAAATTAAAGGAAGCCGGTTTTCTTGTGTTTGGGGAGGAATATAAAAAGGATCATTATCCAGATATGGATTCATACTTATTAAAAGAGATACTGAACAGGAAACATTTCCATATATGCAAAGACAATACATTAAATGATAATATATATACATCACAATTAAAAGAAGACATAGCGGACGGGTTCAATGAAATAAAAGGATTTATAAAATTACTTGAGGAAATGTAATATGAAGATAGAAATGGGTAATACAAGACCAGAACACTATAAAGAATACTGGCCGGGGCAGTATAAGTTTTTTCATCACTTTGAGTTTTTATGCGGTATACCAAGCGTAATGTATGCGATCACTACAATTAAAGAAAATGGAATGCCTAATGTATGTTTAAATGCATGGAGTTCCTTTACAAATGATAATAACTCTTTCTATGTCGTTATGACTGGTATATCGCACCACTGTCATACATACAAGAATATAGCAAGGACAGGTGAATTCGTTATTAACTTCATTAACCATGAATATTTCGATAACTGTATGAAAACAATAGAGGACAATAAATATGATACAGATGAGTTGCAGGCAGGCGGATTTACAAAAGAAGATTCAGTTACAGTAAATTGCCCAAGGTTAAAAGAATCGTTTTTATCTATAGAGTGCAGACTGGAAAAAGATATAAAGCTGACTGATGAAGGTAATGCTTCAATACTTGTCGGTAAAGTAATGCATATAGCTGCTGATGAAGATTATGCAAAAGGTATTGATGATAAGTATTCTGATAAAGGCTTTATGTTCAACATACATGCTCCTAAAGACTACACATCAGGAGAAGGGGATAAAAGTGCAGTTGCAGTATGTAAGACTGTTCGGGTATACTGAAAATTGCATAAACGAACCGTCTAAATAGAGAATAATTCAAGGAGAACAGTAATGATAATACCACATCTGCATTTTACAGGGACTTGCAAAGAAGCAATAGAACTTTATGAAAAAGCTTTTAAGACAAAAACAGATGAAATATACATGAACGAGGACAATAAAGTATCTCATGCTGTAATGAGCATTCACAATCAGACTGTTTATCTTAATGACCGTTTTGGAGCAAAGGAAAGAACAACAGATATATCAACGAATCTTATTATAGTTTTTGATAATACTGAAGAATTCATGTACAGCTATGGGATATTGAAAGAAGGAAGCAAGGAAATTGATCCAATAAGCACTCGGCCATACAGCTCTTTAGTTGTTCAGTTTATTGATAAATACAATGTCCAATGGGCTTTCATGGTTAAGATATAGCCATCTGGTACGCTATATTGCATTAAATTACTGGAGAATGACAATAGATATTAGAAAGAGGATAAATAGAAGATAAAAGATGAATATAAATAAAGAGACAGTTACTGAACTCATAATGGAAAGAAATTTCCTTACCAAAAAAGCAGATACGGATGAATATCTCTCTCTTTATCATGATACCCAGCCAGTACAGAGTAAATACTGGAACGGTTTCGGACAGCCTCCTACAATTACATTTCGTACAGACTTTGACGATATTGCGTTTAATAAAAGAAGACAATCCGACAGGAGCCTTATAAAAGGCAGATTCCAGGGTGGTAATATAGGCTGGATAGAAGCAGACCAGATAGAACTATTCGCCTGTGCATATAAAAAAGATATTGCTAAAATGACTTATCCTCAGACTGTGATTCGTGAGCTTTTAGAACATATGGGACCTTTGAACATACATCAGATGAAGGAAGAAACTAAAATGCTGGTAAAGGATATAACACCAGTCCTGCATCAATTGCAGCAGGCTTTTATCATATATGAAGACCAGTATGACGGGGAATGGGACCGTTCATGGTATCTGTTCGAAGAGATGTTTCCTGATGCGGATTTGAACAGATATACCAAAAACGAAGCTGTAAAGATACTTATAAAAAGATTCACATACAGAAATGTTGCCATTAATGAAGATATGATAAAATCTTTCTATAAATTCAGTAAAAAAGAAATACTAACAGCCATTAATGAGATGGTTTTAGAAAACATACTGGTTAAATATGATAGCGGATATATCTTAAAAGAAGATATGGAGTATTTAATGAATAGGAAGCCAGAAAAGGTAAAATCAGCATATGCTATGCAGAGAAATGATTTCTTAGTTAAATCCAATGAATACTGGCTAAAAGAAAAGTTTAAGTCAGATGAATATGAGACTCTTCAGTACCTTCTCATCGATGGGCAATTCCATGGAGCTGCATTCGGGAAATTCAGGTATGGACCTAATGATTTGGAAGACATTGTTCTGGACTTGAATGATGAAATCGCAACAGAGAGAAAAGACGAGATATTACAGGCGATTACAGATATACGGGTTAATAAGAAAGCTAACAGGTATATAGGTAAACCAGTATAGCTGTTTACTCTTCCCAGACAGTAGAAGTCGCATATGGCCTTAATCCAATACTATAGTAGAACTGCTGGTGAGAGCCGACAAAAGCAATCTTCGCACCAAGCTGTCCTACTCTTTTCATACCTTCCAAAACAGCTGCTTTTCCAAGCCCTGCTTTTCTGTAAGCGGGGTCTGTTGCTACAGGTTCGATAATAGCAAAACCTGTTTCTGGTTCATACCACATACCACAGTATGAAACGAAATCTCCCTCTTTATTTACTACAGCAATCTTCAGGTTAAGGTCAACAAAGGGACGTACCATTTCATTATCAACTTCCTTATCAGTTTCTATAGAATATTTTAGTTCTCCTTCACCTTTAAGTTCATGATTAAAGCCTTTCCACAGAACTGACCTGTATTTATACCTGTCATATGTATCTTTCATGGAAGTTATTCTGAAACCTGAAGGAAGTGTATATGAAGTAGAAGTTTTATCTATATAGAAGACAGAATCGTTTTCTTTGTCAGGTGTAGCAATAAATCCAAGTTCTGCAGCTATATCCTGAAACAGTAAATCTGTATCAGGTATGACTATTCCGAAACCTTTTTCTCCTCTTAGGTTGGATTTTGAATATATAAGCATATCTTTCTTTAGGTAAGAATAATCAGGGAATGCTAAACAGTATGCGTTACCTAAGATAGTATCAAATGTTGCAATACCTACAAGCATACCATTATCTTCCCATAAGCCTATTTTACCTACAGCGCTTTTATCTAAGTAACTGTGTGTCGCCATCCAGTCCCATCTTGCATATACAAACTCTGAATAACCTAGTTTCACAAGAAAAGCCCTGACCTTATAATAATCATCAGTTATGCCTGCCTGTTGTGTATAGTTTCTGAATCTGACTGTCATGATGTCACCTCTTTATAAATAAATGGTATATAGATATAATACCACTTAGATAGAAAAGTGATTATAGCAAAATATGCAAAAACATTAATTAAGGAGTATGATAATATTAGCAGTAAGAGGTAGTATTAACATGAAACAAGCAAGGATCATATTTACAATCCTCATAATCACACTATGTACATGTTGTACGTTTACATCTGTATCAGCCTGTACTGCTATAGCTGTTTACTCAGATAACACACTTTATGGGTTTAATTTTGATTATCCGCCTGTTGATATGAGGTTTGATATATGCAGATACAATAATATGAAAGTCTTTTCAACATCCTTTAATCGTAGCAATAATTATGAACCGAATCTGGAATTCAATGAAGAAGGGTTATTCGGGGTTATGCTTATTGTTTATCCAGAAGAACAGGGACAAACATACTTGTCTACTAATGAAATATTCATGCCCGCTCTAGTCAGTATGGTAAGGACAGAAGACAGAACAGAGGATATATTAAAAAATATACAGGAAAGAAAAGTAGTACAGTATGCTAATGTAACGCTTCATGATATATTTGCTGATATTCATGGTAATACGGTAATTATTGAAGCAAAGGGAGATATAAACAATATTATAAAAAATGATAAGAACTTTACTGTTATGACAAACTTCTATAACAGTTCATATAAGGATACGGATTTAGAGGATATACAGGATGTCGGCTCTGAAAGATACAAGATCGCATACAAATATATTAATGAGAATATAGATAAGTTTGATGTCGAATCTGCATTTGAATGCTTATCTAAAGTCGTACAGAAACCTTCATTTTCCTCCTGGCCTACACAGTACTCGCTGGTTATGGATCCGGTAAATAAGGATATATATTTCACTATAGCAAGAGATTTCGATAAGGTATGGAAGATATCATTAGACAATGAAACCATAGAAACATATATAGGGTTTGATGAATATACAATAGCTCATATGCCAATAAATGGGTTTACTCTCTCTGAACTTGAAAATAGTAATCTTGATAATTTCAAGACATATGAACAAAGTAAAAGCAATAATACTGTTTATATAATAACTATAGTCACAGGTGTATTAGTATTAACAGCAGTTATAGCTTTAATTTTAATAAAGAAAAGAAAAAAATCAAATACAGCTACTCACTGAGCATTACATCATTTCTTTTCTGGGCTTCTTTAATAAGCTCTTCAGTAAATCCTGAAATGCTAAATATTATGTAATATGATTTTCGATTATCCTTGTTCCATTCCACTTCATTTGATTTTTTCTCAAGGTCAGTAAGAACATCAAGCCCGATTTTACTTTTTTTGTACTTGCACTCTCCAAACAATATATTATTACCAGTGCTGTCAATTCCTATGATATCTATTTCAGATGTATTATTCCACCATCTGCCAATTTTATCAAAAGTGAACTTTAAGCTTCCTTCTGCATTAATATTCCATAATTTTTCTATACATACATTTTCATATATGAAACTTACATGCTTATCAATGAAGTTCTCTTTTAGTTTATTCATTACAATAGCTGTGTTCCCAGATTCAATAAATCCCATATTAGGGTAAATGAATTTGAACCAGAAGAGTATGTAATTATCCTTTATTCTGTACAGTCCTTTTTTGCTTTTTTGTGGATTGGGTTCTGTAACTGGTACTTCACGTTCAATAAGGTCAAGTGATGCTAAAGTTTTTAAGTACTTACTTAAGCCTGTCTGCTTAATTTCAATACTGCTGGATATTTTGGACAATTTTCGGTTTCCAGCTGCTATAGCTTTCATAATAGAGAAATATGTACCAATTTCAGATACTTCCTTTTGCAACAGAAAATGGGCTTCATCATACAAGAAAGATTGTTTTGAAAGTATATTTATATTAATAGCCGAATATATATCTTCGCTGTCATAAAACAGTTCAATGTACTTAGGTACTCCGCCAGTTACAGAATAGTATTCAATTAATGATTTATAATCCTTGTTTGGATAAAAATCGTGATAATAAAGGAAAGGAATCTGTTTCAATCTTATCTGCCCGGTTCTTCTGCCATATAGCGGACTGGAATAATTCAGAGTCTGACTTTCCATCATTGATATAAGTGAACCGCATAGAATCACCATAATATTACTATTCTTTAGGTATGTATCCCACATTTTCTGCATAATAGAGGGGAAAGCTGAATTGGCAAGACCTAAATACTGAAATTCATCTATAACCAATATTATCTTTTCATTGGTTGTTTTTGTAACTAAGGATTTGAATAGTATCTCCCAATTATCGATACGCGCTTCTCTTAAAAGTTCATTACCTAAAAAGTCAGACACAGTATTTTTAAAGGCATTCCTGTTCTGTACTTCATCTTCCTCTGTAGCAAGAAAATATATAGATTTCTTATCATTTATAAACTTGGAAATAAGCTCTGTCTTTCCGATTCTTCGTCTTCCATATATTACTACAAGTGATGAACCATATCTTCTGTATTCACTTAAAAGGAAATTCAGTTCCTGTTCCCGATTTATAAAACTTGACATGATATCACCTCAATATTTATTATAATCCAAAGTATAATAATTTCAAGTATAATAATTTACTAATCAATAAAAGGATATAATCAAGCGAACAGATAAACAAATAATGGACTATATATGTAAAGCAGCTTCCCATTCCTTTTCTTTGAATCCGACAAGTACAATATTATCAGTAACAAGAATAGGTCTTTTTACAAGCATTCCATCAGTTGCTAGTAGTTTTAGCTGTTCATCTTCGTTCATAGTC
>Ga0116162_10002400_pt1 | contig 11665 bp, 5 predicted proteins | sample AD_UKC105_MetaG_FD_89875 | JGI IMG/M metagenome (GOLD analysis project Ga0116162, IMG submission 89875) | Active sludge microbial communities of municipal wastewater-treating anaerobic digesters from Hong Kong - AD_UKC105_MetaG | ecosystem: Engineered > Bioreactor > Anaerobic > Digestate... | reverse complement strand
GGTCAGAAAAAACCAAATGTGCTATTTGTGCGGTGGCATTTAATTACGTTGATTTTTGTTTTTCTTTTTTATGTAGCAAATTATCAGTTGTTTATGTCTTTTTTTTACACTTGGCGGTAACGGATGGCGGTATGGTTAGTTGCCGATTTCGAAGCACTTCCGTATCAAGTTACAACTACTTTTTATACGAGCTGTGCCGCTCGAATACCCACTGCACCGGCAATTAACTATACCGCGTGTTACCGCCAAGTGTTCTGTCTTCCAGTCTTGTAAACCATTGTCAATATTCAGTTTCCGTGTCATTGTCATTAACTTTCTTACTTTTCTGTCGGCTCGTGTGTCTGCGTTTTTTATTTTTTTTAAGTGTCGGCAAATTTTTTACAACAATTTTTCTCGGTGTGTTGGCTTTGCAAGTTCTTTGACAAAGCTTTGGTTGGAGCGTTGGCTCGTGGGGCTTTGGCAATGTGCTTGCAAATTAGGTTGGCTATTTGTTTTCTCTCCATTGAGTAATTCTATTTATTATTATTTCACAGTATTTCTTTGCATTTTTTAAATCTTCTGGCGAAATGAATTCTGAATTGTTATGAGCAATTGGGTTTCTTATTTCGGCAAGAGTATTAAACCGTTTACCCCATTCATTTTTGGTATCACAAAAGACCTTTTCAAACCACGTCCAATCACTTGAAATAAATAAATCGTACATATCTCTGGGGAAAGTATAGTCTATTAAATTTGAACTTGCTAATGAACCAAATTTGTTCTTTGTGTATGACCTAACTTCATCAAGTTTCTGTATTCCCTTTAGTTTTCCTTCGCTTTTTTCATGTTTCTTTAAATAGGAAAGCTCCCAATTATCACCAAAAGTTTCTGAAATGTATTCCTTAATTATTTCTCTTACATTCTTTTCTGTCTGATTCCACAAAGGCCAATAATCAATGTCGCTGAATTTTAGATTTATAAGTTCAGTAAAATAATCTGAGAAGCAGACATAAGAATGGTTAGAATTATCTTTTTTAATTCCAAGGTCTTGTTTTAAGATTTTAATCTTTTCAGAATTATCAACAAGCCTTATGAATTGATATTTCAGCAATTTTTGTTCGTCAATAGGAGTAACATCGTAAACAGGACCTAATATAAGTTGAATGGCTTTGGAATATAACCCCTCTTCTTTCATTAGTTTTAATACTTTCTCAAAATTATCATAGAGGTTGAGTTTGAGTTCAGATTCTATTTTTAATGACAAGGAATCATTTGAAACTTCTTTTTGACTATTTGTTAAATTAAATGCTTCGTAATTGTATAAATCAATTAGAAACGGATGATGGCCGACAAGATATTTAACCTGCCTTTTGTAATCCTCTGATATTTCAATTTCAAAAGATTTTACAATATCCCAGTACTCAGAAATATCTTCTCTTGTAAATAATCCCAATCGTAAATCTGAAAAAACTCCATAAAAATTAGATATTGCACCATTTTCCGGTTCAATTTCCTGAATAGTCCTTCTAGAAATTGTTACTAAACAGATTTTCCATTCTTCTTGAGATGCCAGCTTTCGCAGTTTTTGAAAATCAGCAACAGTAAAGAACCTTGCTATATTATCAAACTCATCTAAAATAAAAGTGGCTCTATAACCGAACTTATTCAAAAATCTAAAAAACTTATCTATTAAATTATCGAAATCAAACCTTTCTTTGGTTGACCTTATTTCATTGTAAATTGAAATAAGTTTGTCAATGTTCGGTTGGGTTTCCTTGTTTGCAATTATTCCTAATTCTTCAACCACCTTATTTACAAGTTGTTTGAAAAAATCAATAGAGGTCGAAAACTCCCCAACATAAATTATTATGATGATATTGCCATTACTGATTTGCTCATCTTTAATCGGCATAAGAGCATTCCAAACTAGGCTTGATTTACCAATTCGTGGCATTCCCATTACGGCAATATTGCCAAAAGAATCTCCAACAACACGATTGCGTATTGCCTGCATTTCCAGTTTTCGTCCAGCAAACCTTTTCCCTTTAATTAGCTGACCGTAATCAGAAAAAGGATTTTGTGTGTTTAATGTTTTAATAACCATTCCTGAAAAAGTTTAACTTGAATCTTATAACTATCGTTTTTTTGCTCCAAAACTTCTCTTTTTACTAAATCATAAAGAATTTCATCTTCATAGTATGGCTGGCCAATAGATATTTGTTCTCTCAAACAAAATCCTATATTCATGGCATTAGTTGCTATTTTACGTAGAATTGCCTTAGAATGGTCTTGAGGTATTCTTTGTATATCATGTTTTTCACCAGCATTAAGAAGATTGTCAAATTTATCATCTGTAAGTGCTTGTCCTCCGTAAATAAAACTATCTGCAATCTCTTTAATATCAGCACTTGTAACCTCAATGTACTTTTTTTTATTCATTTCATTTACCAGTCTTGCGCAGAAAATCTGGATATAATATGGATTGCACGAAGTGTAGTCAATTATTGTATCTATTGCATCAGCTATAAATCTGTTTCGATTGGTCTTCGTTTTTCCAATAGGTTCTTCAATTAAACGAATTGCATCATCTTTTGACAAATAGGTTAATCTTTCATCTTGCGTAACCCCGAATTCATTGGGGAATTCATCTTTAAACAGAGGGAATACATCTTGACCTACTAAAACTGATGAAAATGTTGAATCTTCATTCTGTGTTATTGCTTTCCATTGTTTCATGATTGCATCGGAAACTTTCTGCTCTTTGATAGCCGTGTACAGATATGTAAACTCATCAATCATCACAACTAGTTTTATATCTTTCCAGTTTTCAAGTAGTGAGCATTCCCGTTTAAATTTTTTAATTTCCTTTCTGAACAAATCAGCAGGATTAGGCTGGTCTTTGAATTCTGAATAAGGTGGAATTTTAAATGTTGGAACTTCTTTCCCATCAAAACCCATGTTTTCTAATTCCTCATCAATTAGGGATAGAATCTTATAAAAAAAAGTTGCTGAAGTTAGGGTTTCAAAAATATCACCTATGCTGAAAGTAATACAGAATGTTTTACTCGTGGCTTCTAATGATTTTTTTAAATGATATAATACTGAGGACTTCCCTGAACGCTTTTGACCATAAATCACAACCTGTTTGGAGTCTGATTTAATTATTGCGTCTGTAATTCGTGCAATAAACTCATTCCTTCCATAAAACATGCTTGTATCCGTAACAGGTCCACCATTTGCGAGTTTTTCATAAGGATTTGGTATGGAGTCAAATTCCTCTTCTGAATAAAGCCTTAATGTGAGTTGCTCTTTGATAACAGTTGGTTCCTCCTGGTTTCTCTTTTTATAATTGCAAACCACATCAATTGAAGTTGCTTTGTCAGTTAATACTTTCTCTGAAACCGTTGCTTTTAAGTGTATTTCAGCGTTCTCTCCACCATCAATTGAATCAAAGTACTCGCCTTTAGTACATGATATAATATTTTCGTTATTAATAATTTCAATAGAAATATCCCTAATAGGAGATGAATTCTTTGAATTTTCAACAAACAACCTTATTGGAACTGTTTTCTCAAGTGACACAATTGAGGCTTCCCCTAATATGGATACTTTAATTACTGGTGTACTTGCGGATTCGACAATATTGAATGTTTTTTCCAAAAGAAAGTCCAATTTTTCCAGAAGTGGGATAAATGCTTCATAAGAAAATTTTGTGGGTTTCTCTTTTATTTCACCAATTAACTGGTTTACTTGTGACTTGGCAAAATTATAATAGCGTTCTTTATCTCTATAGCCTGACTGTCTTAAATATTGATTTAACACTTCATATATGTCTGATGAAATAATGTTCAAACGAGTTGCATCAAGTTGAGTAAGCCAATTCTTCTTTAAATCCTGCAAAGAATCTGATAATTGATTGACAATTACATCTAATGTTGAAACAGAATGAATTGACTTGACTGATGCCAACCACTTACTATAGTCTCTTTGTCGTTTTTCTCTAACAAGATTCCAAAGAGAAATGTATTCATCCAAAGAAGCGTTTTTGAATATTTCAACTTTTTGTTTTGATAAATATTTTAATGATAAATTCTTAAAGATAGTATTCTCATAAATTTTACTTATCAATTGGGCTGATATACTTCTATTCCATAGAAACATTGACAAAAGGCCTTCCCAAATAATTTCTTTTGATTCATCGTCTAAAATGAATTTAAGAGCTTCGTCTATTGATGGTGTTTTAGTTGAAATTAATTCACTATATGATGATTTATAAGAAATTAAATACAATGCAACTTGTGGTGCTGTTAAACTGTATTTCTCCTCTAAACTAAACGCTTCAAGGTAATAGTTTCTTATGACATCCATGTGTGAGTTTTCTGCAATATGGTTTAATGCCATTGCATTGCAATATCTTGCTAAAACTGACCTTAAATTTCTTTCTTTGTCTGGTTCAAGTAATGTCATGAGCTTTGCTTCTGTTAAGAGATAATTTGCTCTTTCTCTTGGTCTAGCTCGGCCAGCTCTATCAATTAGTTTTCTTAATGTTACAAGGGTTTCATTTTTAAAATCTCCGCTATCAATTACTTTTGGCGGTACTCCAAAATATTCATCATACTTTTCGAGTAAATCCTTTAAATATTTACTAATTCCCCCACCAAAGGAGTCAAACTCAGCTTCTGCAATAGCAATACTTAACTCTTCCTCATCTTTTTCCTCTATAGCTTTCAATAATCTGTCAGCGTATGTATTATCTCCATAAGCACTTACTGCTTCTTCCAAAATTTCTTTAGCTTCGTCTAATTCATTTTGTTGTATTAAAGCAAAACCTTTCTGAGAAAGATACATACTAAGTTTTCTGTTATCTTTAATAATATACTTTTCTTCTAAAAGCAAATCAATATTCTCGATTACTTTTTCATATTCTTTTACAGAAGAATAGAAGTTTGCTAAATAATTGTATGTTGTAACATTACTAGATAATTCATTTTCATATTTAAGCATAAAATCTACTGCTTTTTGCTGTTCACCCATTGATACATAAAGCATGGCAATGTCTTTGATACAGCTTTCTCTTTTCTCATTGTTTTCAAATGCAAGCAAATAAAATTTTAATGCAGAATTAAAGTCTTTATCAACATTTTTAGCTTTTGTAGCTTTCTGATAGTTAATATCATAAGTGCGGAACTTGGATTTTGGAATAAAACCTTTATTTGTTAAGCTTTTTGATTTTAGTTCTTTCTGAATCTTAAGGGCAGTACGACATTCAGGGTAAGAATAAAGAATTTGTTCCAATAGTCCTATTGCTACATCAATTCTGTTTTCAATGGAGTATTTTTTTACCTTGTCGACAATAGACTCTATGGTATTGGGTTTTTGTATAAGTATTGCAGTATCTCCTTTGTAGTTTTTTGACAGTGTAAATAAAACAGGAATGTTAATCTTTACTGTTGTTCCTCTTAAAACGCTAAGTAAATTGTCGTCCACAACGTTCTGAAAACCAAACCAGATTTCGTAACCAAACTTATCAGTAATAAATCCAAAATTCCTATCTCCGAAGCATTTGGTTATTACACCATTTGCGCTTACAATTCTTTTATTTTCTTCTTCAATTTCAGTACTAATGAGTTTTTCAAGGTCTTCAAATGATTTAAATGTTGTTTTTGGTTTTGATTGAGGTTTCTGTATTTTGTGTTTCTTGTCAGTTACTTTTTCTAATAATTCTAATGGTATCTTTTCTCCAACTTTGTATTCTGTGATAGGTTTAACAATCTCTTTCTTTTCTTCTTGTTTAGTTTCAACTACTATTGTTGGCTTTACTTCTGTAGGCTCGTTTTCTTTAACTGTAATTCTATTTTCAACTTTAGGCTCAGCTTTAGCTGTTATTTTTGGAGCGGTAAATCTTATTATAGCAGAATTTGCAATAAATTCTACATTTTCCTCTGTTTCAAGTACAATGCAAGTATCCTCAAATTCTTCAATCTTTCCCGTAAAAGAAGATTCGCCTGTATGAATGGTAATTAAATCACCAACTTTATATCTCTTTTTTAGTGCTTCAATCATATTTGTTTATTTTATAAACCAATCATTTACAATATGTAGTGTTTCTTTAGCTCTTGTCACGGCAGTATAAAGCCATTGATAAATTCCAGGCTTTGGGATGCCATGTATTTTGTTGTCAAGATACAAAAATACCTCATTCCATTCTCCTCCCTGACTTTTATGACAAGTTAAAGCATAGCCATAAACTGCTTTTAAAGCATTTAAATATGGGTCGGTTAGCATTTTGTCCTTAAATGCTTGGTCTATTTGCTTGATTCCTTTTTCTTTCATTCGGTGGTAGTAGTCAATCATCAAATCTTTGTGTTGTTTGTTGTTTAGATTCGTGGAAATAGAATACAAGATGTCTTCAACTAATAGAACATTGAAAGTATGCTTTGAAACTAATTCCTGAACCTCTACCTGTAAGAATGACAAACCACAACGATATTCCTTTTTGCCAGTTTGAATAACCCTTACTAAATCACCATTGACAAGATTTGTCAAGTAGTTATTCTGAGTAACTAAAAGAATATCACCTGATTCGATTAAGTTGGATAATTTACCCAATGATGCCCTAATTATTTTATTTAAGTCAGAACAATGCCGATTTGTCTGGCAAATTAAAGTTGAATATTCAAATCCGTTTTCCTTGATTTTTTGGATATAAGAATTTAACAAACTGGCATGTGAACTATGAAGAGAAATATTTGAATGACCCTTTAATGGGAATGAAGCAAATTTTACAAGTGGATTTGTTGTCTGTAAATTTCTCAATAAAAGAGAAGCAGCAATAATTCCATTTGCAGAAGCTTGTCTGATAATTTCAGTTAATTCAATTTGTTGAACTGAATGATTGTATTTCTGCTCAATATAATTTTTTGATAGTGCTGGTGAAATATCTTGTCCAATTGGTGGTAATTGGCATGGGTCGCCTACGAAAATGAATTTTCCTTTTATATCATAGGCTAATAAATCCTTTAATAACTCTCCACTACCAAACTTAGCAAACGAACCACCAGTGTCAGGGATGTCAGCAACCATAGATGCTTCATCAATTATGTATATTTTTTCAGATTCCGCATTTATAGTTTTTAAATCGAAAACTAAACTGATTTGGCCTTTATCGTCAATAGCAAGTTGCTCTTGGTTTGAACTCATAGTTTCAAGGTCATCGTCCAAATCTTTAAAAACGTATATATGGCTGTGAATTGTAGTAGCATCTGTATTTGTCTTGTCAGATAATACCTTGGCTGCCCTACCTGTTGATGCTAGCAAAGAATAAATATTCTCCTTCTTACCCAACCATTTGATAAAACCACTCATTAACGTAGTTTTACCTGTACCAGCATAACCTTTTAGAATAAATATTTTGTCTGAACTTTTTTCAACAAAATGCTGTAACTCAGCAAATGCTTTTTTTTGCTGTGGTTTTAGTTCAAACTCAAAATATTTTTCACCTTCTTTCATGTAGTTCCTATTCGTGGCTTGGCAAAATTGCACTCTTTGACAAAGCTTTGGTTTCAGCGTTGGCTTGTGGGGCTTTGGCAATGTGTGCAATGTGGGTCGGCAATTGTTTTAAAAAATGTGCGGTGGCAAAAAAATAAAAAACATTGGGTCGGCTTGAGTGTCGGCTCTCTGGTTTCTTCAATATTTCGTTTTTCTGTCCTTTCACAATGGTTTACTTTTCAATTTATGTCTTTCGTTGTCTGTCTTTTACACTTGGCGGTAACGGTTGGTACATGTTGTCGGGGCGGATTTCGGAGAGCGTTCCTGTCCGAAGGACACGGAACTGCGATGCGGGAATCCGCAGTTGGCGTACCACCGAACCCGCCCTGCAATATGTACTTTGTTATGCGCTGCCATTTTTTTATTTTATCTAATTACATCTATTTTTCGTCTATTAATCCATTTTAATAAAGAAGGTATTTCATTTGGTATTGTCGATATTAGAAATGCTTTCTTTTTTGTTCTTGTTAATGCAACTAAGAAATTGCAAATGTCTTGGTCTGTTATAGAATTTCCATCTTTTAAAAAGAATCTATCATCGAAATTTGCGATGAAAACAACATCTGCTGCAAGACCTTTAGAACTTTGAATTGTAGTAATTTTAATTGGTATATTTCTCAATGCAGGATTACCGGAAGGAGGATTAAGAGCATAAAACTCTTCACATAAATAGTCGGATGAAATTTTGTTGGGGTCAATTCCAAATTGTCTGAAAGTTTCAGCTAACAATTCTGCACTTAATGGTTTCTCATTTAAAATAGATTTTACTGCCTTCGCAGTTTCAAGTACACCTTTTGTAAAGTCTGAGGGTAGTATCTCAAAAAGTTTCTTTGATAAATCTTCTGACGATTGTTTAATTAAGGCATTTAACTCGTCTGATGACAATAAGAGTGAAGAGATTATTCTCCATCCTAGATTATCTTTACTGTTCTTAATTAACATTTCAAAGGCATCAAGAAAATTAATTTCTCTGTCTTTGGGTTTATTAGGAAAATCAAGATTTCTAAATCCTTTTTCTTTTAAAGCTTTAGCAATTGCTCGGACTTGATTATTATTTGAAGTTATAATAAGAACATCAAATTTATTTTTAATTGAATTTGCTGTTTCTCCAATACATTTTTCAATAAACCAAGGAACTTGTTTTGCAAACTTGATTGAATGACTAATAGTCGGGAACTGATTACTGATTGAATCTTTGTCTTTATTCGGAAAGTAGATATAAGGTTTTTCTATTCTATCATTAAGTAGTCCCTTCTCTTTAGCATTTTTAATTAAGTCATTTGTTGCTTCAACAATTACTTCGGGGCATCTTGAGCAATATGGTAAATTGAAAGCTTCGTATTCTGGCATTTTATCTTCATGTCGCAAACGAATGTGATGAGCACTCGCATGTTTTAAAAATTCATAAAGAGCTTGGTCATCATCACCTGCGAGTAAAATTGGACTTTTAGAAGCAAGTAGGTCAATCATTGAAACTTCAAGCTTGTTGAAATCCTGAAACTCATCTATTAAAACTTGTTCGTAAGATGGTACATTCTTTGGGTCAGCTTCAAATGCTTTTACAGCAGAATAAATAACATCTGTGAAGCCATAATAATCGTAATATTGTCGTCTTGCTTCATAGAAATCTAAATTAGCATCATCATCTTTCCTTTCATGAAATAGAACATCAAAATCTATTTCGGTTCCAGTTAATATTTTAAAATCCTGATGGATTATTGCAGATAATTTCGAATATATATTTACCTCTTTTTTTAGAAGTTTTGAAAGTTCACTTCTTCCAAAACTATGTAATGTTCTTACCTCAGATATTCCATAAAGTTCGAGGGATAAATCATCAACCAAAGCATTTACAAATGAAAGCGTCAACGTTTTGGTTTTTCCATTCAATATTTTTTTGAACAAAAATGTTTTTCCTGTCCCAGGTCCTGCGACAACAACTTTTTTCTCAGCTGTTGAATCTAATATAGCATTGACAGAATTTGTTCTTTCTGTTGCGAATGCTTCATATTTTGCTTCTAATTCTTCAGGACTCATTTTGTCTCAGTTTTTGATGGTTGCGCATAACGTTTAGTATAAAAGAAGTAGGGCTGTAAATAAGCAATTACCTCCCGGATTATCCACAAGCCAAATCTTTTGTATTTTGATTTATATTATTCATCTAAAAGCCAAATAAAAAGATTTGGCGACCTCGCAAATATGCCTGAAACATTGGGTTTAGCACTTAATTGCCCTATTTTTTTTATACATTGTTACCTGCCGTATTTTTTCAAAGTTCCATTGTCCGTTTTATTTTTATTTGTTCAAAAAATGTTTCATCGTGCGACACAACAATCAGCGTTCCCTGATATTCATTGATAGCTGTCGTCAATATTTCAAGATTCTGAATATCTAAATTATTGGTTGGTTCGTCGAGGATAATAATATCAGGCGATTTGCTTTGGATGGTTAAACAACAAAGCGATAAACGCATTCTTTCTCCACCGCTCAACGCATTGCAAGGTTTATCCCAATCGTCTTTGGTAAACAAAAAACGGTTTAAACGGATTTTAATTTCGTGTTCTTGCATTGCTGAAGTGTTGAATTGTTGGGCTTGTGCGTAAACTTTCAACCTGTTATCAAGCAAAGAATAATCTTGGTCAATATAAACCGATTTGGTATCTGCTTGGTGAATTTTTCCTGTTTGTGCTTCAATGTCACCCAAAATGAGTTTTATCAAAGTTGTTTTTCCTGAACCGTTTTTTCCTTTCAAGGCAATGCGTTCGCCACTTGTGATTTGAAAATTTAGGTTTTCTTTCCAAAGCAGTTGTTTGTCGTAGCCAAAGTTGATGTCCGTTGCTGTGAACAAAACTTTTCCTTTATGTAAAGCTGAATTATCAAAGCCGAATTTCATTTTATCAATGTCGGGCAAGGAAGAACGAAGTTCTTGTAAGTCTTGCGAAATATCACTGATTTTTTCTGTGTGAACACCTGCGATTTTAGCAGTGCTTCGTTCTGCACTATTTTTCCAAGTGTTAGAAACTATTTTTGGAAGCCCTGCTTTTCCTAAGTTCTTTTTTGCACGTGTATCTAATTTTTGTTGCCGCTCCAAAGTTACTCGTTCCTTTTCTTTGGCTTTTCGCATTGCTTTTTCTTTGCTTTGAATGTCTTGGTTCAAAGCATTGTTCTCTATTTGTTTTTGCTCTTTGTAAAAATCGTAATTACCACCATACGCTTTAATTCCTTGTCTGGTCAATTCAAAAATGCTGTTCAAAAGATTGAGCAATTTTCTGTCGTGGCTCACGATTATTAAAGTGCTTTTTGTAGTCCGAACGAAGTCGTACAAAAGTTGTCGGCTCTTGATGTCTAGGTGATTGCTCGGCTCATCCATCAAAATCAATTCGGGTTGATGAATGGAAATTCCCGCAAGGAAAACTTTTGTTTTTTGACCGCCACTCAACGCTTCCACTTTTTGGGTTAAGTTCAAATTGTTGAGTTGCCAATGGTTTAATGCTTCGTTGCAACGGTCTTCGATTGTCCAATCATCATTGAGCAAACTGAAATTTTCTTCGCTTGTGTTTCCGTTCAGAATTTCTTTTAAAGCGTTCAGTTTGTCTTCAATCCGTAATGCTTGTGCGATGGTCAAATGATTAAACTGCCCGAAAATCTGCGGAACATAATACGGTTGGACTTCAACGTATATTTGTCCGTTGGATGGTTGAAGTTCGCCTGCAATAATTTTGAGTAAAGTAGATTTTCCTACCCCGTTGTTGCCTATTAAAGCGGTTTTTTCGTGATTGTTTACTGTCAGGTTGATCTCGCTAAACAGTAAATCCTTGTTAGAGTGTGTATATGAAATGTTTTGTAAAGTAAGCATAATTCCTTTCGTTAAAAATGAAACAATACAGCAACCACTTTGCGGTTGTTGTGCTGATTTGTCTGAAAGAAATTAAATTTTACATTTCGTGTCGCTTATATTTTTGTGTCTGCAAATGTACGAACTTTTTCTTTTAGCACCGTCGTTTTTAATATGGCAGGTAACGATCTCGCGGTAAAATCCAGTTTTAATTGGATTTAACGCGTGTTATCCTGCGTTAATTCCTTGTATTTATCAAATTTACAATAACCTTTATCATTACATCCATCTCTTCCTGTTTGC
>Ga0116162_10002397_pt1 | contig 11677 bp, 10 predicted proteins | sample AD_UKC105_MetaG_FD_89875 | JGI IMG/M metagenome (GOLD analysis project Ga0116162, IMG submission 89875) | Active sludge microbial communities of municipal wastewater-treating anaerobic digesters from Hong Kong - AD_UKC105_MetaG | ecosystem: Engineered > Bioreactor > Anaerobic > Digestate... | reverse complement strand
TGGCGCCACTGCACGACATGAGTGCCGCCGTGCAGCGCATCGAGGCAGGTGAGGCAACAATGGTGGAGGGCCCGGTCGCCCGCGAACTTGATGGCCTGAGCAACAACCTCAACTCGCTGATCGAGCAGAACCGAAGGCGTCAGGAGCGCGTTCGCAACAGCCTCGCCGATCTCGCGCACAGCATGAAGACACCGCTGGCGGTGCTGCGTGGTACGGCCGAACAAAACACCGACCCTGCGCTGTGCAGCCTGATCAGCGAACAGACCACCCGCATCGACGAGATCGTCAGCTACCAGCGTCAAAGGGCCGCAGTGGCTGGTGCCAGCAGCGTGACCCGCCCGATCCTGCTCGCCCCCATCCTGCGGCGCCTGTGTGCCAGCCTGGACAAGGTGCATCGCGACCGTGCGGTGCAATGCAGCCTTCGGGTCCCACCCGATCTGCAGATTCGCGCCGACGAGGGCGACCTTTTCGAACTGCTCGGCAACCTGCTGGAAAACGCCTACAAACATTGCCGCACGCGGGTCTCGGTCACCGCGACCCTGGCCGACGACCGGCTGCACCTGGATGTCGAGGACGATGGCGAGGGTTTCCGCAACTCGGACATCAGCCGCCTGCTGCAGCGTGGCGAGCGAGCCGACCAGCGGCACCCTGGGGAAGGCATCGGTCTCGCCGTGGTCAGCGAGATCGTGCGGCAGTACAGAGGCGAGTTGCAGATCCTGTCGGCGGACCCCGGTGGCGCGAGGGTCCGCATCACCCTACCCGGATAAAACGCGCATCCGCGCCGCGATCCACGGGCAGCGGCTCAAGTTCGGCCAGCCGTCGCCGCTAGTGATCAAACCCCGGGAGAGGACTGCGAGCCCAATGCCCAACCAGAAGAAAGGCCCACCTGCCGAAGAGCCGATGATCTGCTTCGGCGGCGAATGGATACCCGCTCACGACGTGTGGAAGAAGATGGAGACCACCACCGTCGTCGTGGACGCTATCGCGCGCTTCAACGAACATTTCCCGCATCTGGCCAGCGCCGACACTCGCAATGTGGTCCCGCTGGTGCGCCAGCGCTTGAAAGACGTCACCTTGCGGATGCCGCCACGCAAGAGCGAACTGCCCGACCTCAGCGGTGTTGCCACCGAACTGCTGCGTGCGATGCCGGTGGAAGACGTCATCGATACGCTGAATGACAAACACGGTCTGACGCTGAGCCTCGGCCAGCTGATCCAGCTGGTTGGCGAAAAGGCCTATATCGAGGCACTGCGGCACGAGGCCGCGGAGCTGGAGATGAACCGTATTTCGGCCGAGCAGACCGCACAGCTGTGGAACGATGCCGGCCGCCCAGCACCCGGCGGCGGCCTGTGGAGCAGCAAGAAGATCGCCGCGCTTCTGGCAATGGAACCCTAGACAGCTTCCCTTCCGCACCCCGCTATCCGGCGTTGTCGGCCATGCGGTGATTCGCCCCCGAAAGACGCAGGATATCGTCCCGGACCGGCCGTACGGGGTGATTGCGCTTGATCGCGATTTGCCGCGCTCACTATACTCGCCCGCTCCCAGCAATGATCTTATCGGGTTGCATCATGTCCTTCAGCGCCTTCCATCCGCCACTCCGCACCCTGATGGGCCCGGGTCCCTCCGACGTGCCGCCGCGAATATTGGAGGCACTCGGGCGGCCGACGATCGGGCACCTGGACCCGCGATTCATCGACCTGATGGATGAGGTGAAGGTACTGCTGCAATACGTCATGCAGACGGAGAATGCGCTGACAATGCCGATATCGGCGCCCGGTTCGGCCGGCATGGAGGCCTGCTTCGTCAACCTGCTGGAACCTGGTGAAAAGGTCATCGTGTGCCAAAACGGGGTGTTTGGCGGACGCATGAAGGAGAACGCCGAGCGTTGCGGCGCCGAGGTGGTCCTGGTGCAGGACGCCTGGGGCAGCGCGGTCGATCCGCAGAAACTGGAGGACGCCCTGTTGGCGCACCCGGACGCGACTGCAGTCGCGTTCGTGCATGCGGAGACATCCACCGGCGCCCAGTCCGACGCGAAGACACTGGTTGAACTGGCGCACAAACACGATTGCCTGGCGATCGTCGACGCCGTGACCTCGCTTGCCGGCACCCCGCTCATGGTCGACGAATGGGCGATCGATGCCGTCTACTCCGGGACCCAGAAGTGTCTGTCTTGCATCCCGGGTATCTCGCCGGTCAGCTTCGGTGAACGCGCCCAACACAAGATCAGCAACCGCAGCCACAAGGTGCAGAGCTGGTTTCTCGATATGAACCTGATCATGGGCTATTGGGGCCAGGGTGCACGACGCGCGTATCACCACACGGCGCCGGTCAATGCGATGTACGCACTGCATGAGTCCCTGCTGATGGTCCAGGAGGAGGGCCTGGAGAACGCCTGGGCGCGTCACCAGAACAACCACGAGGCACTCAAAGCCGGACTTGAGGCGATGGGACTGACGTTCATCGTCGATGCGGCGCACCGTCTGCCGCAGCTAAACGCGGTGGCGGTACCGGAAGGCGTGGACGACGCCGCGGTACGCCGGCGGCTGCTCGAAGAACACCACCTGGAGATCGGTGCCGGCCTCGGTGACCTGGCCGGCAAGGTCTGGCGCATCGGCCTGATGGGCTACAGCAGCCGTATCGAGAACATTACACGCTGCCTGGCGGCGCTGGACGGTGTACTCGCGGACATGGGCGCTCCGGTCAATCACGGCATGGCACTGCCGGCGGCCGAGAAGATCCTGAACGCCTGAACCGGGGGTGGGCAGAGCCATGCGGCGTAGCCCCAAGGCACGCCTGATTCTGATCCTGGCGGCACTGAGCAGTCTGGTCGGTGGTTATTACCTCGGGCAGTACTGGCAGCGACAGCCACTCGAGAACCTGTCCGCTGTGGTATACCCGGCTGGGCAGCAGGTCATTTTCCCCTCGGATCTGGCGATCCCCGGCGCAGACCATGCCTCGCCCGTCTGGCGCCTGTTCCTGGCCGCCGATACGCGTGAGCCCGCCTGCAGCCAGCTGCTCGATCACTATAGCTTCGTATTCAACCGCCTCGCGGCCCGCCCGTCCATCCAGGCACGGCTGCGCCTGAGCGTGCTGGCCTACGACTTGCCCGACGCTGCCGCACAGCATGCGTTCACCGCTGCACGGGAGTGGGTCGATGTGATCACCGGCGATCAAAGCCGACTGGATGAACTCAGCGCGCAACTCGGTATCCTGCCGGTCGGCAACGGCTGGTGCAGTGGCAACCAGGCCAACGCCATCCTGGTCTCGCCGGAACGCCGGAACTGGGCACTGATTCCGCACGAGCAAGCCGCTATCATGGCGCGCAACATCGGCACCATTATCGATTTCGTGGAGTGACAGAGCACATGCCGGATCCGGCCAAACCGACCATACTGGATCGCCTGTCTACAGATCTGTTGCGCATCCTGCCGCAACACCTGCTGGCTGCCGGCATGTACCGCCTGGCACGCGCAACCACACCCAGCTTGAAAGACCTGCTGATCAGCCAGGTTGTCAGGCGTTACGGCGTGGATCTCAGCGAGGCGGAACAGCCGGATACATCCGCCTATCCGAGCTTCAACGCCTTTTTCACCCGCGCCCTGAAGGCGGGCAGCAGACCGATAGCCGAGGGCGCCGTGGTCTCACCGGCCGATGGCAGGATCAGCCAGATTGGCAGGATTCGTGGCAAGCGCCTTTTGCAGGCCAAGGGCCACGAGTTCGAATTGCTCGCGCTGCTTGCCGGCGACAAGGAAAAGGCTGCGGCGTTTCACGATGGACTGTTTGCGACCGTCTACCTGTCGCCCAGGGACTACCACCGCGTGCACCTGCCGTTCGCCGGCGCCCTCGAATCGATGGTGTTCGTGCCCGGCGAGCTGTTCAGTGTCAGCGACGCGACCGCCCAGCTCGTACCCGGGCTGTTCGCACGCAACGAGCGCGTGATTTGTCACTTCGTGACCGATTTCGGACCGATGGCTGTAATCCTGGTCGGGGCAATCTTCGTCGGCAGTATGGAAACCGTGTGGCACGGCGAAGTCCGTGGCGAACGGGATCAGCCGACGCGCTGGGTGTACCGTGACACCGAACGTCGGCACTTTGGTACCGGCGAAGAGATCGGGCGGTTCAACATGGGCTCGACAGTGATCACCCTGATGCCGGCCGGTGTAGCGGCATGGGACGAGGGTCTCGACACCGCCGCCGCAGTCAGGATGGGCGAGGCGATCGGCCATCCCCTGCCCCGGATCTGAATCCAGACCGATCAGAACAGGGCTGCCAATGCCGGCTGTTGTGCCGACGCCCAGTCGCGCGCTGTGCGTCCCTGGTGATCAACAAGGTCACGGTTGGCACCGAGCGCCAACAGCAACGCCACCGTGTCGCGGTGACCGCGCTTGGCGGCCCAGATCAGCGCCGTCCAACCACGCGTGATCTCCACTTCGTCGATGTTCGCGCCGGCGGCCGCGAGCACACGAACCACCTCGGTATGGCCGTTGCCGGCAGCCAGCATCAACGCCGTGTAATAGCCTTTTTCGTGCAGATCGACGCGGGCGCCGGCGGCCAGCAGTTCATTGACCGTGTCCAGGTGTCCGAATTGTGCGGCCAGCATCAGCGGCGTGCGGTAACAGACGTCGCGCGAATCGACACCACCCTGTTCGGACAAGGCCAGAAGCAGGCGCGGGGTGTCGCCCTGCTCGGCCAGGCCATGGACGATCGATGCCGGGCCGGGGTCTGGCGATTCTGCCTCGCAGCCGACCAGGCACAACATCAGGAACGAGAGGAGAAGACGGAACATCGCATCAATATGCCCGACCCATGGCCGGCAGGCATTGATGATCCGCACCCGGGCAGGGCTTCAGCTGCGTTGCAGGGAAAAACTCAGCACGGCATCGATGTCATCGACCCCCAGACGCAGCATCAGCAAGCGGTCCAGGCCGACCGCCACACCGGCACAATCCGGCATCCCGTGCTCCAAGGCTCCAAGCAAACCCCGGTCGACCCGGATCGGCGCCAGACCCTGCGCGCGACGCAGGCAGTTGTCGGCCTCGAAACGCGCTGCCTGTTCACCTGCATCGGTCAATTCATGGAATCCGTTGGCCAGTTCGATGCCCTGGAAGAACAATTCGAAACGCGCCGCGGTGCGGCCATCCTCGTTCAAGGTCGCCAGCGCCGCCTGGCTGGCCGGATAATCGGTCACGAAACACAACCGCTCTGCGCCCAGATACGGCTGGATCAGGTGGCTCATCAGCAGGTCGAGCCAACCGTCCCGTGCCAGGTCCATGCCCTCGGCACCCAGCACATGACTGCGAAGTGCAACCTGGCGCAGGTCTTCTGCGGAAGCATCGAGGACATCGATCCCCAGCGCCGATTCGAAAACCTCGCGGTAGCTGCGGTGCTCGACCTCAAGGTCCGGCCTGTCCAACGCGAGGCCTGTCACGGTCGCGACCTCGGTCATCAATCGCGCAACGTTGAAGCCCGGCCTGTACCATTCCAGGATCGTGAACTCGGGATTGTGCAGCCGCCCCGCCTCACCGTCGCGAAACGCCTTGCAGATCTGATAGATCGCACCCGTCCCGGCGGCGAGCAGACGCTTCATCGCGAACTCGGGCGAGGTCTGGAGGTAAAGATCGCTGCCGCGCGGGAAGATCGGCCCCCGGTAACGCGCACGTAGCGGCTGCAACGACGGATCCGTGCCGGCACTCGTGCCTACCAGCGGGGTCTCGACCTCAAGCACCTCCGCCGCGGCGAAATAGCGGCGCAGATCGGCCAGCATAACGGCACGTGCGCGCAGGGCCTCCAAGCCCGCACCCGGCCGCCAGTCGGCATTCACCGGCAGCTTATTCGTCCCTGGCCCGACTGACATATTCACCGGTACGGGTATCGACCTTGATTTTTTCGCCGGTCTGCAGGAACAGCGGCACCCGCACCACCGCGCCGGTCTCCAGGGTCGCCGGTTTGCCGCCGCCACCGGAGGTATCACCTTTCAGGCCCGGATCGGTCTGAGTGACTTCCAGCACCACGAAGTTGGGCGCCTCGACCGCGATCGGCGAGCCGTTCCACAACGTGACCATGCATTCGTCCTGCTCTTTGATCCATTTGACCGCATCACCCATCGCATTGGCGTCAGCCTGACACTGTTCGAAGGTGCCGTTGTCCATGAAGTGCCAGAATTCGCCGTCGTTGTACAGATATTGCAGGTCCCGGTCGACCACATCGGCGGCTTCGACCGTTTCCCCCGAGCGGAAGGTCTTTTCAAGTACCCGCCCGGTCTTGAGGTTGCGTATCTTTACGCGGTTGAATGCTTGGCCTTTGCCCGGCTTGACGAATTCGTTTTCAATAATGGTGCAGGGGTCGCCGTCGAGCAGCAGTTTCAGACCACCCTTGAATTCACTTGTGCTGTATGTCGCCATTCGATCCTCGCAATTATCAAGAGCAACCAAAGCCGCAAATGATACCTCTTTCCCCAGCTTGCTTGGAATCGGAAGCGTGGCAGCGCGAGATGGCGGAAGCCGTTACCGATCCGATGGAACTGCTGCGCCTGCTCGACCTGGATCCGGCGCAAATGCCGGGGATACTGCGTACGCGGCCCGGCTTTCCGCTGCGCGTGCCACGCTACTTCGTCGGCCTGATGAGGCGGGGTGACGCAAGCGACCCCCTGCTGGCGCAGGTGCTGCCCCTGGCGGCAGAGGACGAAGCGGTCGCGGGTTACGTGCACGACCCGGTCGGCGACCAGGCATCATCACAGGCCAACGGCATCCTGAAGAAGTACCACGGACGCGCGTTGATGATCACCACCGGTGCCTGCGCGGTGCACTGTCGCTATTGTTTCCGCCGGCATTTCCCGTATACCGAGCAATCGGTCCTGCGCCATTGGCAGGCCGCCCTGGACAGGCTGCGCGATCTCCCGGATACCACCGAACTGATCCTCAGTGGTGGCGACCCCCTGAGCCTGTCCGATCAGCGCCTCGGTGAACTGATCGCCCAGGCCGAAACGATCCCTCAGCTGCAACGCCTGCGCATCCACACCCGACTGCCGGTGGTGCTGCCCGGCCGCGTGACATCGAGGCTCGAACATGTTCTGTCCCGCAGTCGCTTCCCGACCGTGGTGGTGATCCACTGCAACCACCCCAACGAGGTCACCGCCAGGCTCGGCGAGGCACTCATCAGGCTGAGGGCCGCCGGGGCACATCTGCTCAATCAGTCGGTGTTGCTCAAGTCTGTCAACGATGATGCCGATACCCTGGAAAACCTGAGCGAGTCGCTTTTTCGGAGCGGGGTCATGCCGTACTACCTGCATCTCCTTGATCCGGTCGCCGGTGCCGCGCATTTCGATGTCGGCTTGGCACGGGCAAAGGTGCTGTTGAACGAGCTGCAGTCTCGCCTGCCTGGCTACCTGGTACCGCGCATGGTGCAGGAAATCGCAGGCGAACCCTGCAAGACGCCAGTGGCGTGTTTGTGATCCGGATCGCAGCCGGGACTGCAAATATCGCAGGTGCGCGACTAAGATTGCCCATTGATGCGAGTGATAATGCTGTGATCAAGTGGCATGAGACCGCCAGGAAGGCGCCCCGCGCGTTATCTGAAACACAAACACCCAGGTGTTGGCGGCCAATTTGAACCACCCAGAAAACAACCCGGACACCCCTGAGACAGGCAAATCGGCTGAGATCTCGCAGCGTCCGCTGCTTGGCCTTCAGATCCCGAACCAGTCGGCGCCGAAGGCCGACAACATCCTGCTCGACCAGCGTGAAACCGAGGCATGGTTCGCTGCCCTGCCCATGGCCAACGTCGGCGAGACGGCGCGCCAGATCTACAGCACGCTGGTGGAGTTCAACCGCGTCGAAGTGCCCGACCTGTTGCGCGCGAAGACAGTCGAGAAGTTCCGGCCGCCAGTCGAATACATCACCACCAACCTGCAGAAATACTACGTCGACACAGGCCTGCCGCTGTCGCCAAAGGGCTGGAAGACGGCCTCTCTCGCCCGCGAACTGCAAAAGGAGATGGCGATCTCGTACAAGGTGGTCGTCGAGCGCATGATCGCCGGGGACAGTGCCAGTTTCGATCGGCGCCTGCTGGTGATCGCCCTGCACCGGGCGCTCTACTATCTCGGACAGACCTTGCTGCAGAACGCCTTGATCTACGTCGGATGGCCAGAAGGGATCTGGCGCGAAATCAACAGCATCTACGCTTACGCATCACAGAACAATGTGCACCACGTGCCGGTCAAGTCAGACGACGGCAAGGGCAGCAACACAACCAGCATCGAGGACCTGTTCAAGTCGTTGATGCTGTTTGCCAGCGCGACCCCGTTCCGGTTGCGCCAGAGTCATGCGCGTCTGCTGTTCTCGCGCCTGTCCGAGTGGTCCTCTTACACCACCATCCTCAGCAAAGACGACGGTGGCACCAGCCTGGGCCGGTTCAACGTGGATCTTTGGTCCGACTCCGCGCCGATGCATAACTCACTGCGTACCCCGATGCCCGGCAAACGTATGGCCATCCTGGATGTCCGCGAACTGCTGAAGAAACTGCGCGGCGACTTCGAAGAAGCCCCCTGGGACAACCGTTCGGGCCTGCAATCGGGAAAGCCGGTGGTCACGCGGCCCCTGCTGCGACTGCTGATCGTGGCGTGGAGCCGTCCACCCGATCGCCGCTTCGTCCGCACCAAGCTGAATTTTGATCTGCGCGTGGTCGCGGGGCTGCATGCGATCCATGCCAACCTGCAGGCCGACGAGAACCCGCCCTATGCCACCGCTCGCGCGGCCCTGTTCAAACTCGACGAGACCGATGCACCGCCATCGGGCACTCGGAGCAAGATCACCTGGACATCGGGAAGCCTGGAAAACGCCTCGCTCGCCCCGCTGGACAGCGACTTCGTCAGCAGTGATTCGCTGTTGGCCGACAGCTACCTCGCGACCGGGCGTGGCCAGCCCTATTCATCGACGCTGAACGAATTTGTCGAACCGGCCATTGATTCAGACGAAGAACCAGACGAAAGACGCCACTCGGTGAAAACCGTCAACGAGAGCGCGGGTGGCTACTGCATACGTTGGCAGGGCGAGAACATCCCTCGGGTCAAGATCGGCGAACTGGTCGGTGTCGAGTCGCCAGCGGATCGCCGCAAGTACGGCCTGGGGGTGATCCGCTGGATGAAACAGCTGTCGGATCATGATCTGGACCTCGGCCTCGAAGTAATTTCGACCCGATGCGAGGCAGCAGATGTGCGCGAAGCCGCAAAATCCTCCCCGCGCAACCGCGCGCCTGCGTTCAAGTGCCTGGTCATCAACGACACAGACCCGTCATCGAACGCGACCGCAAGCCTGGTGATGAGCGCAATGAGCCTGCAGACCGGGGTCGACCTGTGGTTGTCGATTGGTGGCAGGGAGCAGATGATCCGTCTCACCAAGCTGGTGGAGTTCAGTAGTGCTTTCGCGCGCTATCATTTCGAATTGGTCCAGTCCGAAGAAGACGACCTGTCCGATCGCGTTCGCCCCGGCGACGAATTCAACGATCTCTGGAGCAACCTATAGATGCCTGACCGGCCAGTGAATACAGGCAAAGGAACGTCAAACTGTGCCCGCCAACGCTGAAATCTCACTACCTCCTGTCGAACTGACAGGCAACCCGGTTGAAATGCTGGTCGCCGGCTGCGCCCTGGCCGTGGCCGATGGCTTCGCCAATGCGCTGCGCAATCAAGGCCAGGCGGCACACCTGAAGATTGCGGAAACCCCTTCTTCCCTCAATCAGCTGCTCCTCGCAGACCCATGCGACCTGGTCATCCTCAATGCCGACACCTTTGGCGCATCGGCAGCCGACGCGATAGGAAGGATCCGCAACGCCGCACCGAGTGCCAGTATCCTGCTGGTTGCGCGCGACCCGTCCGCCCATCGGCGACTGGCGATCGATCATGCACTGCAGGACCTGCTCGACATCAAGGATGAGGAACATGTGGCGCTCGCCGTAAGGCGCGAACACATGGCGCAAAAGCAGCGCCACGAGACCGCTCGTCTGAAGCGACAACTGGACGAGGCCGAAGAACGCAGCAATCTGCTGGTGCAAAGCTCACGTGACGCCATCGCGTACATTCACGAGGGCATGTATCTGAACACCAACCAGGCCTACCTGGACATGTTCGGCTACGAATCCGCCGACGAGTTGGATGGGCTGCCGATCATGGACATGATCGACGCAGAATCGCGTGGCGCATTCAAGGCCGCCCTGCGAAAGATGCACGAGTCCGGCAAACACGCCGAGGAATTCCGTTGCGTCACCGGTGACGGCCAGGTTTTCAGCGCCCTGATGGAATTTTCGCCCGCACGCATCGATGGCGAGCGCTGCACTCAGGTCATGATCAGGGATCAGAGCCAGAACCTGGCCCTGCAGCAGCGAATTGAAGAACTCACCAGCAAGGATCCGCAGACCGGCTTTTTCAATCGCCAGGCCTTTATGGAGAGACTGGATGCCTTGGTCAGTCAGGCGAAGAATACGCAGGCGACGCATTCCCTTGTGCAGTTGTCGATCACGAACTACACGAACATGCGCGAGAGCTGCGGCTTCGCCTGTGCCGAGCAGATGCTGACCGAGGTCGCCAGCATCCTGGCGGCCACCATGAACCAGGCACACTCGATCGCGCGGTTCGGCGACCACGATTTCATGATCCTTTCCGACGACGAAGAGCCGGCGCTGGAAGTGGCCGAACGCTGCCTGCACAACCTGCGCAACCATGCGTTCAAGAGCATCCAGAATTCACCGGTCAAGCCCGTGTATTCGATCGGCGTGACCCGCACCACAGCCGGCAAGGAGATCAGCGCTCATGAACTGATCAACCGTTCATGCCGCGCTACCAGTATCGCCCGCTCGGAGGGAGAAATTCGCGTCGTCTTCTACAACGACGAGATACCGAGCGACACGAAACACATGGCCGACGCCGATGCCGCGGTAGTCAGGCTGATCGACGACGCCCTGGCCAACGATGGTTTCCGCCTGAAGTACCAGCCGATCGTAAGCCTGCAGGGCGATACGCGTGAGAACTACTCGGTGTACCTGCGTCTGATCGGCGAAGGGGGCAAGGAATTGGTGCCCGACGTCTTCCTGTCGCCGGCGCGTGACGCCAGCCGCCTCGCCGAGATCGATCGCTGGGTAGTGCGCAATGCCATCCGCGAGATGGCCAGCCACCGCAGGGACGGAAAAAAGATCGTCTTCTACATCATCCTGTCCCGTGCAGGGATCGAAGACGACTCGATGCTGATGTGGATCTGTGACTGCCTTCGGGAGTTCCGTGCAAAGGGTTCATGGTTCGTGTTTCAGTTCCGAGAGAACGATCTTCGCAGTTCATTGCAGCCGGCTCGGGACCTGATCAGCGGACTGCGGAGGATCAACTGCCGCATAGCGCTCAACAACTACAGGGATACGGCGCAACCGCTGCTGAACCACCTCGAGATCGATATCGTGAAGCTGTCGCCCGAGTACATGCGTAATCTGGCGATTGATAGCGAGCAGCAGGAGAAGATGAGCAGCGTCAATTCACAGCTTCAGGCCGATGGCTACAAGACCATCGCGAGCAGTGTCGAGGACGCCAGCAGTCTGGCAATCCTGTGGAACATTGGCATCAACTACATCCAGGGATATTTCCTGCAGGAACCCTCGAACGCGATCGTGTTTGAAGAGTAGCTGCATGCAAGCGGCTGAT
>Ga0116162_10002392_pt1 | contig 11694 bp, 11 predicted proteins | sample AD_UKC105_MetaG_FD_89875 | JGI IMG/M metagenome (GOLD analysis project Ga0116162, IMG submission 89875) | Active sludge microbial communities of municipal wastewater-treating anaerobic digesters from Hong Kong - AD_UKC105_MetaG | ecosystem: Engineered > Bioreactor > Anaerobic > Digestate... | reverse complement strand
TTCGCCGTTGGTAAATACCAAAACAAACTCCTCTGTTGGGGCAAAATCTTCCATATGAACAAACACACTGTAGGAATAGGGTTTGGAACCCTCATCTGTCACATAGGTGTTCATTAACTGCTCCACCACTTGATCTCTTGTAAACAGGTGTCCGGTACCGTAATTGGTAAATGCTATTTTCAAGGTGTAAAAAATGGGGTATACGGTCAATATCAACAATAGACTTAATGCCGGAATCGTATACCGATAGGGATATCCCTTAGGGTTGATTACGGCAAAATCGATGAAAAAGATGATAATAATCATAATGATACCGAGCTCGATGGAATCATTGGTAAACAAAACAACAGCCGCCCAAGTCAAAAAGGCATTCAAAAGAGCTAGAATAAACCATAAAAGCACTTTTCCAAAGATCTTCATTTTAATCACCCTCTATAAAAAATAAAAAAAGGATGGATGGCTTACCGGTATTTACCGAACCATCCATCCCTCTGATTAAAAGTCCTATTTATTCGTTAAGAGCTGCTTCTATCTTGGCAACAGCCTGGTCCAATGCGTCTTTTGGTGCCAGTTCATTGTTAACAATTTGATTTAATGCATCCCCCATCGCTCCCCATACTGCACCCATAGCCGGAATATTGGGCATAGGAATACCGGTAAGGGCACTTTGGAAGAATGAATACACATCCGCATTATCCTTAACCATCTCTGCCACATCCAATCTTGCAGGCGGCCTGGGGTCTGCACGGAATAATCTGTACATCACATCTTGTGTATTGATGAAGTTTGCCAGAAAATCAATGGCAAACAGGGAATTGGGTGATTGAGAATTGATTAAAAAGCCTTGAACGCCCGTGAACGGTCTGCATTCGTTGCCGGCAATACTTGGAATAGGCGCTATACCGTAATCAATTCCTGCCTGCTTATAACCTTCAGTTGCCCATGGTCCGTTGATAATGGCCATAGCCATACCATCTTTGAACAATCCATCCGCAATCTGTGAGCTATCTCCGGGTTTCATAACACCCATATCGTATAGTCCTTTGAGAAATTCTGCACCTTTGAGGGCTCCTTCGTTGTTCAATCCGATATCGTTGGCATCAAGACCCTCGCTAGTCTGTTTGAAAACATAACCGCCGTTTGCAAACAACAAAGGGGCTGTGAAATAGAAATTCGGAGCATCGTATACAAAGCCTCTGAATTCATCATCGGTATATTCTGCAGCAATTTGAGCCAATTCTTCAAATGTAACCGGTGCTTCGTCTAAATAATCTTTGTTGTAGAACAATGCGACGGCTTCTACACCGTAAGGAAGACCATATAGTTTTCCGTTATATTCAAATGCGCTGATGGCGGTTGCGGTAAATTCTTTCCTATCAGAAAGTGTAAGAAAATCTAAAGGAAGCAATAATCCGCTGACGACCAATTCTCCAATTTGGTCATGCGCTGTTACGATAATATCCGGACCTTCACCGACTGGCGCAGCCTGTAAAAACTTCGTCTTGATTTGACCAAAATCCATTTCCTGAACTTCCACCGGAATGCCGTACATGCCTTCAAAATCATTTCCCAATTCCTGGAGTATCTCCACCTGCTTTTCAGAACACCATACCGTTAATTTTCCCACCTCAGCGGAAAACAGGCTGATGGAAACCAAGAGAACCAAAGCTGTTACTAACAACAACTTTTTCATAAAAAAACCTCCTTTTTTTAAATGAGTAAAACATAGAAAGCATATTTCTTAATCATAGCATAAATATGAACAACCGTCAAGATGTTGAATTTCTGTTACGATAGGATTGTATGTAATCCATCATCAAATGCAACGTATATCCTAACAAAGATGATATGCCGATATAGATGGCGTTGGATATTGCTTGTGTAGGAGATGCTGCTTTCATTTCCAAAACATAAAAAAGTCCACCCGCCAACAACCCAAAAACAAACGGGGCCAGGAATGAATGAAAAGGGCCTCTGTGAGGTGGGGTAATTGCAGACAAGAAAACTGAAACTAGCCAACCCATAAGAATAGACAGGTAAAAAAGGACGATTTCGTTTCTTAAAAAAGCCAATTGGGGAAACCACAGTGGGATTCTTTCTTTAAAGACAAAAAACAGGTAAATGGTGGCTATCATCCAGATAATTACTTTGGCAACCCGATGCATGTATGCGTTTTTGTGGTCTAAATCCGGCGCATCAGAGCCCAAAGTAAAAAAGATAAACGACAAAATCAATACCCGATCCGAAATCACAACTAATTGCAACCCATTTTGAATGATACTGTACAATGGAATAATTAAGGGAAAAGTGATAATCCCACTGACCACATGGACTTTAAAATTGGGCATATTCCGAATCCACACCCCATTTTAACAAATAATCCACTTCTTTCAAATCCATGTTTTTTATTTCAAAATGGATGTCTCGGTAGGCTCTTTTAAAAAGAGGATTTGCATTACCGCTCATCATTTCTATCTGACACTCAAAAAGACTTCCCAATAAGTCAGCTGCTTTTACCAATTTACCAGAAGGACCTTCAAAGGGATGAAGCATATAGTTTTTCACAAGGCTATTCCCATTCTCTTTTAAGAGACTTAAAAGATCCTTTTCCACCATTTGTTCTTCTACTTTGGTAATCGTTTCTTCAAATCCCGGTATCCTTCTCTTGGTTGGCGATATGATATCCCCCGTCAAAGCCTCCGGCACGTCATGATAAGCAGATTTCAATAGCAATTCACTGCAATCATCGCATCTTGACTTTAAACTCATCATGATGTAAGTCAACAGAGTCGAGATAAAGGTAACAAAGAAGGTATGTCCTGCGACTGTGGTTCTGATGTTGCGATTTGTTTGATTCCATCTGACCGCATTGATTAAGGTTCTGACCCGCAATAGATAGTGTTTATATGCTGTACTTTCTAATAGCGTTTGAATAAAATGATGCGTTTTATATGTATTTAATTTTTCACGCAATTCAGCTAAGGGTTTGTCGTAGTATTCCGGATAAACTCTGGCATTGATCTCGCATTCAGAATAAGCTGCATAAGTATCTGAAAAATCAACGATCAATCCTTCTATAGAATCATCCTTTGCCTGCTCAATAAAATTTCTGAAATCAGGCTGCCATTCTTTCGGAACTTCTCTTAATACTTCTTCCATAGCACTTTTAAACGTTTCTATCCACAACTCCAGCGAAGTATCTTTGATATAATTTTTTGTTTGCAATGATATATCCGATAAAATAGCTTTTGGAAGATCTTTCAACACCATTCGTTTGATTAGCTTTTCATAATTCACGATCTCGCCACTTTCAAATGCCACCAGCAGGGCAATATGCAATGAAAAACCGCAATTACTGGCTTCTGTCATCAACTCAATATGCGGGGTGGTATTCCATCGATTGATGGTAAACAATCTCAAGGCCATTCTGATTAGATTCGACAACACTTTCATCAACTCTTTTCGCTAATTTCTCGATCTTATTCTATTGCAATCGTTTTTTGACCCATTCGTCTCTTTTCATATCACTGTCATTGCATTTTGCTTTGACTTCTTTTTCCCGTGTTAATTCATTTGTTCTTTTAGCCTTTCCAATATTCCAACGGCAGAAATTTGACCATTCACCCATCGATGACAATCGGGTTCTTTTTTCACGGCCTTTTTCAAAAAAGGGATCCATTGGCTGTCGTTCATCAGCACACCGCCTTGAAGTATTCCTTTGTTAAAAAACAGTTTCACCTTTCCGTTGTCCAAACCCGATTCAAGCGTTTCAAGCTCTCCTGAAACCTTCCCGGTGGAAAATATTTTCCAGTCGTTTATCTGAAAAAGGGTGGATGGCATTTCCAAATCATAGATGTTATCATCCCCGGCCATATTGGCTCCAGCTATTTTCCCCTGGGCCATTCCAGCTGTCCACAATCCCAGTGTGATTCCATTTGTTTGTGCCACATCACCGGCTGCATAAACATCGAAAATGGAGGTTTCAAGCCTTGAGTTAACCACCACACCTCTTTCAACATTCAATGGTGTTCCCTGGAATAACTTGATGTTTGAGCGAATCCCGCAAGAATAAAGAATAGCTTGGGCCTCCAGCTCTCTTGAATCCGTTAAGAGAATTCTTTGTACCTTATTATCTCCCATTATTTCTGAAGCGCCAGCTCCCAGATACATGGTCATATCCTTTTCTGCCAGCATGTTTTGCAACTCCCTGGCCAGGGGTTCATCCAACTGTCGATTCATTAAATAAGGCGCAAATTCAATGATGTGGACTTTTTTCCCCAATTCATGTATGGCCCAAGCGGCTTCCAATCCTAATAAACCACCACCGACAACCGCCACACTTTCGACACCCGCAAGATACTCTTGGATTCTCTCAAGATCGTTCATGGTTCTAAGTGAAAAAACACCTTCCAGTTCTTGGCCTTTTGCAGGGGGTACAAACGGATAACTCCCGTTGGCAAGAAGTAATTTTCGATACTTGAGGGACCCTTTTTGGGTCTACACCTCTCGATTCTGAAAATCAATCTCATTCACAGCTGTGGAAAGCATTAGGTCAATTTGACGATCGTCATACCATTTGGCATCATGCACCAACAGAGATTGCCGATCGAATGCCTTAGAGATGTAATGGGACAGCTTTACACGATAATAGGTGGGCATGTCTTCTATGGATATCATACGTATAGTGCTTTTGCCATCCCTTTTCCTAATTTCTTCTGCTGCGGAAAGACCTGTAATTCCATTTCCAATGATCAGATATTCAATAGCTTCCATTGTTTTACCTCCTTAACTTTTTTTATTATATCACGCACATGATCACTTCATTTATATAGACGGGAAGCATGAAGAAATGAAATATGCTATAATTATTGAAAATCCGGGGGGGATTTTATGAATGAATTTCTTGATCCAAAAAGGGTAAATATATTCTATGCCTATCTCGCCATCGCATTTGGGCTCTTTTCTGTCATATTTGCTGTTTATGAAGGGATTGCCATTACCAACGAATACTTTCAATCCTTGAATAATGGTGAGTTAACCGTTCCAGAGACATCTACTTTATTCAATCAACAAACAGAGCAAATACCCATGTTTTTTAGTGTGGCAGGTTTAATCGGTTTTATTGTTTCCCTTTTATCCTTCCTTTTTCAAAGTCTGTGTAATTATCAATGGGCTAAGGTATTGAATCGAAATATCTACAAAACCAATCAATTGCTTTCTGACATGATGAATAAAACCGATGATCAGGATGTTTTATACGATTTCCACTGGATGTCAGATAAGCTTAATACTCTTTGGATTCAGCAATGGGCTTTTTTCGGATATGTTGTCATTTCTCTTCTGGGAACTCTGATTAACAGTATGCCGTTGGTCTTTTCACTTGTTGGCTTTATTTTTTTGTCCTATTATCTGTCTCAAATCTTTAAGGTGTCCAACGAGTTGTTGATCATCAAAAGCCAGTTTTATTCCTTTTATTTAAAAGATCACTATCATGAAGGTCTTGAATACATCATTCCCTATCGTAACATACTGATGTTCTTTCTTTTATCAGTTCTGACTGTGGGTATTTATTGGTATTATTTATTATTCAAGCTCTCCATTGAAATCAACTTGTTTTTGGATTACGATGAAAAGCTCATGGTTCAATTGCCAGAATCACCACTTCTAAAGGAGGTTGACCGTGAGCGTTAAAGTCATTAGTGCTCAATTTACAGATGAAACAATAATCAACACCATAGAAGAAGACTATCGTTTTTTTGAAAACAATCATTATGCCATTCAAGATTATTTGGAGAGAAAAGGATATTATGAACTTGAGATATATTTAACTGATTCAGCTGATGAACTCGAACTACTCCTTTATCTTAAAGAACATTATCCTCAACTGCATCATTTCCATACTACTTTTCAAAAACAAGAGGATTGGTTTGAGAAATGGAAACAATCCCTTCAGCCTATCTGGTTAACCTCAAAATTCCTGGTCGATCCAGCAACAACCGCTGAAGATGAAATCCATACTATCAAAATCACCCCCGGAATGGCATTTGGAACCGGTTACCATGAAACAACCAGATTAAGTGCCCTTTTAATCGAAAAATATGCCCAAAAAGGTAATAATATGTTGGATGTCGGATGCGGTTCAGGCATTCTTTCCATCATGGGGGTTCAAATGGGGTGCCGAGTTACAGCTGTTGACCTGGATCCTTTTGCCATTGAAGCCACTCAGGAAAATATCATCAAAAACAACGTTACCTCTCAGGTTAGTATCCTACAATCCGATTTGCTTGAGTCCGTTTCGGGTCAATTTGACCTGATCTGTTCCAATATTCTGTTTGATATCCTCAAACACCTGTTTTTGGATGAGGCGAAGCGATTAAAATCGTTAATTCACAGTTCATCAACGTTAATTTTTTCCGGCATGGTTTTAAGTCAATACGATAATTTCAAACAACTGATCGAACAACAAGATTTTCAAATCATCGACAAGGTAACTGAAGGTGATTGGTTCGCCATAGCGTTAAAGCAAAAAAAGATAGAGGTGGTCAAGTCATGAAAAAGAAGTATGTAGCAGTATTTAGTTTATTGATGTTCGCTCTATTTACATTTGGGATGCAAGACGGAGCATATCGGTTTCAGCTTCTGAATATGGAAGCCGCAACAGAAACTGTATCCTTTCAAGCCGTTTCAGAAGATGCTTGGACCTTTGAATCCTTGACAGATTTACATTTTCAAATGCAGAACGGTGTTTATTCCGCAAAAGGTCAAATCAACAAAAATCTCATCGTTGATTATCAACTCACACTTTTTTACAATGGCGGGGAAACTCTTATCAGCTGTAACCTTGAAGCAAACAGGCTACAAGCAATCGTTGGAGACAAAAGCTTCACCATCGAGATTAACCAGCCTTTATTGATTTTAGACAATAACCTGTCCTGGACATGGCAACTGGTTTATAATCTTTATCAAATTAACGGATATCAAACCATCAACGTCTTCATCCCACAACTCTTACTTAGGAATTTCACTGACATCATGAAGCTTGAGATTCAAAAAACAACGCAAACCGAGGAACATACCAATGTTTTCTTCAATCTTAACGGCCAATCCGGAATGCTAAAAGTTAATAAAGATGGGCAAGTCATTCAGTTACTGATGGGTGGCACCATTATGGAAAAAATACAATGAACTCATCACACACAACCGGTCAAATCACCGTCATTGTAGGCCCCATGTATTCGGGAAAAACCACGGAATTACTGACTTATGTTGAAATTTACAAATTGGGTAATAAACCCTATAAAATATTCAAGCCCGTTATTGATAATCGATACGGAGAAAAAGAGATCCGATCTCATTCGGGAATGTGTGAAAAAGCCATCCCTTTAAATCATTCCAGGATGGCTTTTGAATATCTAAAGGATGAAAAAGCCGTTTTTTTTGATGAAGTGCAATTTTTTGACGAAGAATTATCCGATGTGGCGAAGGAATTGAGGAAAATGGGAAAAGACATCATCTGCGCCGGTCTGGACATGAGTTTTAAAGAAAACCCTTTCATGACTACTGTCAAATTAATGGGTTTAGCCGATAAGGTTATTAAGAAAAAAGCGGTTTGTCACGAATGTGGAGAATACAAAGGTATCATTTCCTATAAACTCAGCGGAAACGAGTCAGAAATCGATGTTGGTGGAATGGAAAAATATGTAGCGGTCTGCATGGATTGCTATGAAAAACTTAAGAAAAAACAAACATAATGGCGGTTTGACGATTTGTATTATTATCATACAGCCATCTCTAACAGTCCTTTAAGAACCTATTTCACCTATTCCTCTGATCGCAAATTAAGCAAAGGTATGAGGGTAAGTGTTACATTTGGCAAAAAGACCAAACAGATTGCCTACATTATTCAAGAAATCACACCGCAAGATTGTCCACAAGATATAGAAATCAAAGCAATCGATCAAATACTTGATGAGTCACCAATCATTGATAACAACTATTTTAACTTGCTTATCAGAATAATCAATTATTATCTTTCACCGCCCGGAAAGGTGTTCGACCTGATATTTAAGGCTTTGGGTAAAACCAAAGTGCAATTTCCTCAAAAACGTCAATCCAAACAGAAAACACCAGACGCTGGAACAGCTCTTACGAAAGCAGGATTAAAAAAAAAGCGATTGATGATCAATGAGGAACTGAGCACACTAACCGGCTCAAATATTTCTCAACAAGGCTTGGATATTATTCAATACTTATTATTTTTTCCGGAAGCCACCTCTCTAGAAATGATTAAATCACTGAGCTTAAAATCAGTTTCCCCCATTCAGACTCTTTTAAAAAACGGCATTCTTTCAGTTATTGACGAAACGGATGAAAAGGAAAAGACAAAACTTGCCAACAAAGTAGTTCTTAATTTTCAGCAAGAACAAATCGTAACGGATTTTTTTCAAGCTGTTGAAAACGGCAAAATGAAGCATCTTTTATACGGAATAACCGGGAGTGGAAAGACTGAAGTTTATTTTGAGATGATAGAACGGATACTCGCCCAAGGAAAGCAAACACTGTTTATCCTGCCGGAAATCGCTCTAACCCCTCAAATTGTCAAAAGAACCCAAGCTCGTTTCCCAACAAAAACCATCGCCGTTTACCACAGCAATCTTACCAATTCAATGCGAAAAAAAACATTTCTGCAAGCCATGCAATCAGAAATAGACATCCTTTTGGGAACCAGGAGCTCCGTTTGGTTACCCTTGGACCGATTGGGTTTGATCGTTGTGGATGAAGAACATGATGAAAGTTATATGCAAGGCGAAACAAATCCCATATACGATGCAAGAAAAGTCTGTTCTCTTTTATCCGAACTGAAAGGAATCCCCCTATTATTTGGCTCAGCAACGCCTTCTATCGAGTCATTTCATGATGCCACAACCGGGGTCACGCAACTACATAAACTTAAATTCAGGCCAAAAGGACTTCAGCTTCCCAAAATATCAAACATTAACCTTTCTCTAACTCCCACCCTCAAAGGCTTATTAACCAACGAAGTGATTAAGGCTATCGAGGAGACCATCAAAAATGATGGGCAATGTATGATTCTTTCAGGTAAAAAGGGGTTTGCCAGCTATGTTACTTGCAGCATTTGTGGTTATACACTCAAATGTCCAAATTGTGATGTGTCATTGACTTACCATAAAGGAACAGCAGATTTAAGGTGCCATTATTGTGGGTTTTCACAACCATTTACCCATCGTTGTCCCTCATGTTCGAACCATTCGATGGTGCCAAGGGGATTTGGAAGTGAAAGGGTAGAAGAGCACCTTCAGAAATTATTCCCTGATTCAAGAATCATTCGAATCGACAGAGACAACGCCCCGGGAACAAAAGAGTTAGAAAAAGCGTGGCAACAAATTGAAAGAAGAGAAGTAGATATCGTAGTTGGAACACGAATGATCTCGAAAGGACTTGATTTTGAAGCTGTTCAACTTGTAGTCATATTGAACGCAGATCATATGCTGTATTTTCCCGATTTCAGGTCCACTGAAAGGACCTTTTCGCTGATTCATCAAATGTCTGGAAGGGCTGGGAGAGCAAGAGAGGAAGCCAGAGTGATTATTCAAAGCTATTCCCCTGAAGAAGACCCCATTCGTTTTGCAGAGAAAAACGATTTTGAGAGTTTTTTCCAATCAGAAATTAAAAAGAGAAAACAGGGAGAATACCCTCCATTTAAAAGAATCATTTTATTTGAATCCAAAGATGCCCATGCCGAGAAGGCTCTCGAAAGGTTGAACAAGCTAAAAATATTATTGGAGAACCAAAAAAAAGACATCTCTTTCCAACTTCTAGGACCAGTGGAAGCTTTTATCACTAAGATATCCGGAAAGTACCGCTATCATATGCTGCTTAAAATGGATGATAATAATGATATAATCAATCGGGTAAAGATTTTTCTTAAGGAAAACGATAAGTATTTATTGAACATGAACGTGATCATTGACCCTATCAGATCCATTATATAGTTTATAGGCCGCTATGTGGCCGGGAGGTATGAAATGCCAAATGTTTCCGACCAAAAGGAAATCAATAAAATTCATTTTGAAAATTTCACAGAAGTCTTGGTGGACGAAGTGATTGATGATTTGTTCGAAGTGCCAACCTTAGGTGTGTGTTAATGTGACAGGTGCCGATACGATATTAAAGCAATCGCCCTTAACTCATTACCACCTAAATACGTAGTCACCGAGAAAGGTGAGGTATATGCCAAGTTGGATATTTTCAGAAATCAGATGCGTGTTGATGTTCTACGGGCCGTCATAGAAGCGATTGAAATCGTCAAAAAGAACCCGTCTCATTAAAAAAATGAAAGCAAAAAAAGGGGATATGATTATCCCCTTTTTCTATCAATACTGGCGGAAGCGGTGGGATTCGAACCCACATGAGGAATATCCTCACTGATTTTCAAGACCAGCTCCTTAGCCAATTCGGACACGCTTCCACTCAGTTTAATCACATAACTCAATCAAATACAATCTTCAAGCAATATGATACGTTGCCTTTATAAATAGTTGATTAGTATTTGTCTCCGTACTTTCTTCTGAATTTGTCTATTCTTCCTTCAGTATCGATGATCATAGAATCTCCCTTACCTTGGAAGAAAGGATGACAACTGCTGCAAACGTCAAGCTTCATTTCTTCACGTGTTGTCCAAACTTCATATTCTGCCCCACAAGCACATCTTGCAGTTATTTTGTTCATCTTTGGATGGATATCCGCTTTCATTGTTCTCACCTCAAAATCCTCTCTTAAAAATTCCGGGATATTATATCACATAAAAACTTCAAATACAAACCCCGCTACAAGTAACATGTATTATAAAATCAGCCTACATTTTCCTGCTTTTCTCTTTGGGTGTTTTCCTCATAAGTCACTCCGGAATACCAATCCATACCGGTTCCGGCAGGAACAAGTTGTCCGATTATAACATTTTCTTTGACACCCAAAAGTTCGTCTACACTTGCTTTCAAAGCGCTTTCAGTCAACACCTGAGACGTCTGTTGGAATGATGCGGCACTCAGCCATCCTTCTCTCTTCAAAGATGCCTTGGTGATTCTAAGAAGTTTCCTTCGATATTTCACAGGATTTTTCATGTTGATCTGATAGACCAATTTTTCTTCTGTATTGTCACCAAAGACTTCGAGATCCTTGATTCCGGCTTCGATAAAGTCCTTCAAATTTTCAGGTGTCACTTCATCTTCCTGTTTGGCGATCTCATCAATCTTACCGTCTCTTTTCACAAGAACATGCTTGATCAATTTCTTTTTTAAAGCCTTTTTACGGTTATCGTTGACTTTGGCATTGTTTTTAAGCAATCTTTCATTTTCCTTTTTGACTTCATTCACCGATACCAAATCACCAATCATGTAATCGGTATCACCCGGATCAACGATTTCTACCTTACCCAACATCTGGCTGATAATGATTTCAATGTGTTTATTGTGGATGTCTACTCCCTGTTCGGAGTAAACACGTTTGATCTCTCTGAGCATATATTGGAACGTTGCATCCACACTTAACTCACTCATCAACTCTCTTGGTCTGATTGCTCCTGTTGAAAGGGCACTGCCTGGGAGAACTTTATCGCCAATGGATACTCTGGTTTTATGGGAACTGGTCAACTCATAGTCGGTGATGCCGCCATCG
>Ga0116162_10002390_pt1 | contig 11697 bp, 10 predicted proteins | sample AD_UKC105_MetaG_FD_89875 | JGI IMG/M metagenome (GOLD analysis project Ga0116162, IMG submission 89875) | Active sludge microbial communities of municipal wastewater-treating anaerobic digesters from Hong Kong - AD_UKC105_MetaG | ecosystem: Engineered > Bioreactor > Anaerobic > Digestate... | reverse complement strand
CAAAAAACAAGTTTTTTGATAGTCTCAAACGTCCGCTACGGCGGGCGTTTTTGTATGAAAAGCGATTATTTTTTATCAGCGGTTTTTTCGCCGATATACATGATATGCTCGGAAAGGGCAAGCAGTTCCGGGAGCTCCAGATAACGCTTGGCAATGGAAATCCAGCAGTCGATCTCTCCGGGATCGCGTTGCAAAATGTCCGGCTCGTTTGGAGAAAGGATACCTTCCTGTCCGAAAAACCGCAGTTTTTTCAGCGGGAACTGCCCCATAAAGGGCAGGATGTTTCGCTGATTGAAAAAACATGCGCTGGTAAACGCCGCCCCGCAGTAATCGCCGCCGTCTGCGACCGCGTCGATCAGCGATTTGGTTTCGGTGCCGGTGGAATCGCGGACGATATTGCCGCCGCATTTCAGGTCGTAGAGGATCGCGGCAAAGACCTGAATGAACGAAACATAGAGCTTGCCGCCCGGCTTCAGGCGATCGAGCGCGATTTTTACCGCGTTTGCTTGTTCCTCCCGGTCGATCAGGTGGTACAACGGCCCCATGAGGAACACATGATCAAACTGTCCGAGGCCCAGTTCGTTCAGGTCGAGGCAGTTTTTCGTATACGCGGAGAAGGAGACGCCCGCTTCGTCCGCCTTCCGCTTTGCAAAGCGGATGTTTTCGTCCGACAGGTCGACGAGCGTTACATCGCAGCCCAGCTTCGAAAAGTGAATGGCATAACGGCCCGGACCGCCGCCGATATCCAGGATGCATTCGCCGGGCTTGACGTATTGCTCCATCATGTACGTCGTGAAGATAAACTCAAAGGGATGCTTTTCAAGGCGCGTCCATTCGCACTCCGCGTTTTCGTCATAATATGCTTTTACCCGCTCGGTGGACGATTCCATTTTCATTCATCCTTTCATTCGATAATTGCGTATATTGTAGCACGGGGGGCAACGATGCGCAATTGCGAATCCGAGCACGGAGAACGCGGCCGCTGACCGAAAAATTCACATGCGCTGCGAAAAGATCATTTCCGGGCAGGGGACAAGCCGCCGCCTATGCGCAGGATCGTAAGCGCCGGACTCGATAAAATCGAGAAACGTGTCTTTTTCCAGCCGTTTCCATCCGATGGGTTCGTCCGGCTGGAGGACGGTCGCGTCCGGTGGGCGTGCCGGACTTTGTATAGGCCACAGTTCCATCGTTACTTCTTTTTGACGATATGGGCGATTTCTTCGGCAACCTGACGCGCGGTTTTACCCGCGGTGAATATGGTATGCGCGGCAAACGGTTGTTCCAGCATCTGCGGCAGAAGGATTCGGTTCAGCGTTCGTTCGTTTGGATCGTCGACCCGCTGCGAAAGGAAGCCGAGGGATTCCGCGAAATCGGGATATGGCAGAAGCAAAAAGGAATGCCGGACCGGCGCGACCAACGCACGAAACGTCCGCCGTTGTTCGGCCGTCTCGTAAACGCTTTGCCCGGCGCCTAAAGCGATCAGGGAACCGTCCCCTTCTTGCAGAATGCGCTCTACGGAACGGAGTTCATACGGCTTTTGATAGCGGTACCAGCCTTCGATTCCGTGCAATGCGTATTGCAGTTCGGCTTTGGCCTCGGAATAATCCGTTTGTGCATACAGGCGTTCCCGCTGCTCGTCGAGGTCGATAAACTGTATTTCCAGCAGTTGTGCGGCCAGCCGCCCTGCGGTGGTTTTTCCGACGCCGACCGGGCCGGCGAGAATGATGGTCTGTCGCATGGCAAGGAATCCTTTCCTGAAAACATTGCGCGGCGAAGCGCTTTTTTAAACCGCATGCCGTTCCCGAGAACATGCGGGCGTGCGGTCCGGATGAGCGAAACGCGATTGCCGGCGGATGGACATGCATGCGTTAGAGGGATTCTATCGCTTTTTTCATAAGGACGGGCTGGATATCGGGATAGGTCCAGTTTTGCGGAAGCGCGTCCGTGATCAGCAGGCGCTCGATCTCATAATGCAGTTCGGGTTCGAATGTGTGGATATCGGCAAAAAACAGCATGCCGAAAAGCTCTTCGCCGGTGCGGTTTACGTTTGTTTCGCCGGCGACGGAGTACGCGCAGATCTGCGTCAGCTCATATTCGAGCGCGCCGGTTTCTTCGTACAGTTCGCGTCTTGCCGTTTCAAGAATGGTTTCGCCCGCCTCGTGATGCCCGCCGGGGAATTCATAGGTAGAGCGTGCCTTGTGTTTACAAAAGACCCAGCGGCCGCCGCTCTTAGTGATGATGACGGCAAAAACCAGCCGGTCGTCCCGAACGGCCGCGGGGTCGTAAAATCTGATTTCAAGCATATCGCCGTGCTCCTCACCTGCATTCTGTGCTGCCGCTTACGGGTCAATCGAAAACCGGTATCCAGGACAGATCGTCCCCAAAAACGACGCCACGGTCCGTTATGATCACGCCCGGGCGTGCCGGCAACGCAAGCACCGATGCGCGAAGGAGAACGTCGTCCCGCTTTCCCGAACGCAGTTCGCTCAGCGCGTCTTCCAGGCGGTCGATCTCGGCCGCCAGTTCCTCCACCGGGAGCGGCGACATCAGCCCGCCGATCGGGAGACGCAGCGTATCGACCACCTTGCCGTCCTTTGCGACGCAAATGCCGCCGCCGACGCGCTCCAGTTCCTTTGCGGCGGCAAAAGCGGAAGCGCTGTCCGTATAGACGACGGTCAGATTGTGGCTGTCGTGGGAAATCGTCGTTGCAAGCGCTCCGCTTGTCAGCCCGAAATTGGATACGACCGCAATGGTCCGCCCGCCCGCGCCGTATCGGTTTGCAACGCAGATGTATTGCAGCCGCTCCGGGTCGTCGATGCGCACTTTGCCGTTGCGAACCGGCAATGACGCGCGCTGCGCGCGGTAGTCCGGGCTGAGCTGCTCGGCAAGGTCGGCGTTGATTACGACGACGTTTGCGGCTTTGCCGCAGTCTTCCGGCGCGCGCAGGTCGAAATCCGCGGGGGACCCAATTTGCGGAAGTTTCACCGTGTTTTCCTGCTCATACCACGCCTGCCCGGGTTTTCCACCCGCCGGCGCACCGTTTTCGGCAACCAGCTTTCCGGCGACGAACACGGAAACGGGTTTCTCCATGCCGAGGTTTTCAAGGGAACCGAGCAGTTGCAGGTCGGCGACCTTTCCGGGCGCGATTGCGCCAAGATCGGCAAACCCATACTCTGTGGCCGCGTTGTACGTGCCCATCCGGATCGCAAGAACGGGGTCCAACCCTTCTTCGACTAGGCGCCCGGCGACATGGTTGACGTGCCCCGACTTGAGCAGGTCCTTTGCGTGCACGTCGTCCGTGCAGATTGAAATCATGTCGTTCCAGCGCATGGAACGCGCGGCTTCGGCGGCGGCTTTCGCATTGTCGGCGATCGAAGACGCGCGCGCGTTGATGCGCATGCCGAGGCCGGCCTTTTCGAGGATTTCGTCGCGGCTGTGGCATTCGTGGTCGCTCTGCGGACCCGCGGCCAGATAGGCGCACAGCTCTTTTCCGGAGAGGCCGGGCGCATGGCCCTGCAAAAATGCACAGCGCTTCAAACCCTCGCCGATGATCGCGTGCATCCGCGCGTCGTCATGGCAAACGCCGAGATAATCCATGATCTCCGCAATGCCGAGCACGTTCTCCCGATCGAGCAGGCGGCTTATTTCGTCAGCCGTAAAGCAAGCGCCGGAACGCTCGACCGAAGGGGCCGCGGGCACGCACGAGGGTGCGAGCACATACTGGCGAAGCGGCGATTTTTCCGCGCTCCTGAGCATAAACTCGATGCCTTTTATACCTGCGACGTTCCCGATTTCGTGCGGATCGGTCACGACCGTTGTGGTACCCCAGACAACGGCCGCTTTTCCGAAGTTTTCCGGAGCGAGCATGGTGGATTCAACGTGCATATGGGTGTCGATAAAGCCGGGCGCAAGGAACGCGTTCTTTCCGTCAAGAACGGTTGCGCCCCGACGCGGATCGCCGGAATTCGGCTGCCTCACCGCGGCGATCACGCCGTCGATGATATCCACCCGGCCGGGGAACGTCCCGCCGGTGATCACATTCACGATGCGGACGTTTTCGATCGTCAGGTCGCAGGGGATTTCTCCCATTGCGGCCCGGACAAGCCGCGTACGATTTTTCTTAGGCATTACAAACATAAGTCGACTTCCCTCTCTATAAAATTTCGGGTCGGCGTGATTAACGGATTTTGCTTTTCGTCACCCACATGCCCGTTATGCCGTATGCATATTGCCGGGTCTTCAGGATGAACAGCCTTTCCTGCGCGATGGGCTCGATGGAATGTTCCAGCATTTTTGTGCAAAGCGTGTGCATGTCGCGTACGGACTGCATGTTCAGAGGATGCCCGTCCGGCGCATCCTCCGTCGGCAGGGTCTGCGGCCTGTGCCCACCGAGGAACCGATAGGATTCGTACGGTTTCAGCCGATCAAGCACGATTTCGAGACTGTCGCGGTATGCGCCGATATTCAGGCTTCCCGGCAGCCACATCCAGGCGGACGCGCCGCCGTTGCCGAACGCGTCGCCCGTGAACAGCGCGCCGTGGACGTCGTCCACATAGATGCAGGAGCCCGGCGTGTGGCCGGGTGCCGAAATGATGTGAATGACATTGCAGCCGAGATCGATGGCCGAATCCTCCGTGACGGGAATAAAATGCTTTATGTCGTACGTCTTGTCCGGCACATGAAACATAAGGCACCCCACGTGGACAAGGAGCCATAACGCCCCCTTCTTCCATGCGGCGATATCTTTTTTGTGCAGGTATACCGTATGGAATTCCTCCGAGTGGTACATGTGGTCGATGTGCGCGTGCGTCAGCGCCAGCTCGATGGGCTTGTCCGTCAGCGTGCGCAGCATCGGCAGGATATCCGCCTTCATGATGCAGGTGTCGATCAGCAAAGCCTTGTTTGTCCCGACGATGAGATACATGGAAGCCGCGTTCTCGTCGTCGATGGCGAACAACCCCGGCTGAAGCTCCTCGATCGTATAACCCTGTGCTTGCATTTTAACGCGTCCTCCTGCTTATTTTGGAATTCCCGGCAATGCCTCGCGGACATGGTCGGTTTTTGTATGCCGCTGCACTTCGAACGCGCGGATTTCCGCGTACGTTCGCCGATAATAGCGGCGGAACAGACGAAAATAGCCCTTTGTAGAGTCGCCGACAAAATCAGACGGCACGGATTTGTCGCCGACCAGCGCCTTGAACGGATATGCGCCGTTGACGCGCCAGGGATTGAGGAATCCCGGGCGTATCGCGTCCTTCGGACAGTTGAACGCGCATCCCATGCACATTGTGCAGTGACAGGAAAAATGAGGCCGGCCGCCTTCCATCCGAATATTCTGCGCAGGACAGTTGGCCGCGCAGAGTCCGCAGCCGGTGCAAAGCTCCGGTTTTACGTGGATCAGCGGCCTGTTGATCCACGCGCCGAACCACTGGAGCCGGAAGAGATACATCCAGACAATTGTCCACGGCATATAGTGCAGTTTTTCCGGCCGGCCTCCGGCGACGTTGTCCGCAATCAGCTCGGCCATATCGCGCGTATGCAGATACATCTGCTTTGCGAGCGCGTCGGGATAACGGAACATGATGTTGTACGGCATAAGCAGATGGCGTTCCAGCATCGGGCGAAACCCTTTTTTACGCAGGAGCCGTACAAGCGGCATGCTCGACGCGCTGTTGACATGGAACGGTTCGCCGGACGTTTTAAAAACAAACGCGGGCCTGCCGGAAACCTTCGGCAGGGTTTTGGCAAAACGCAGAACGAACTGCGGCGTGTTGAACGCGTGGATCGGATACCCGAAGCCCGCAATATCGAAATCGTTCGGGTCCGGCGCGGCGGCGAACGGGACGCGCACGTTCCAAACGGTCGCCTCGACAGCATGCCCCGACAGTGCCTTTGCGATCATCTCCGCCGCGGCGCGCGTATTCCCCGTACCGGAAAACACATACAGGATCGCCGTCTTCATCCGCCGAATCCGTCCGGACGACAAGCATTCATAACAAGAAAAATCCTTCCTTCCATAGTCTCATGGCCGTAATCCGCAAAAAAACCGTTTCGTTTCGTCGTTACAGATATAAATTTACTAACTTATTATCTCACAAATCAAGCCCGATGATAATGGGACAGTAAAACAATTCTGGACCGGGATGGCTTTTGCGGACGCCTACCGGAAAAAGAACGCGCTACGCACGTATTTAAAATATGGAATTGGTGATCGACATTGACGATTATTTCCGATGAAGTTAAAATCAGCATATAGGAACAAGTGCAACGGAGCGCCGGATTCAAACCCGAATCGACAGTCGAGCATTTTTCAAACGGTAAAATTCATAAACGCGATGCGGAAAGTAACGAAACGATTGCCTCCGACAGCCTTTGGCGGTTGCTGCGAACGTACGGGGATGAAATCCATATTGAACGTCTGGAGGTGGATGGCGTGGAAGAAGCGATGAAACTCATTCAGAATACCACGATGCTGATTTCCATCGGCATTGTTTTTAATCTGTTTTACCAGAAGATCAAAAGGCAAAGAATCGTCTTCAAAGTACTGGGCGGACTGATTCTCGGTTTGACAGGCGTTGCGCTCATGGTGACATCCATTCCACTCAACAATGGTATGATTTTCGATACGCGGTCCATTCTCGTCAGCGTTTCAGGACTGTTTTACGGCGTCCTTCCAACCTCGGTTGCGGTATTGATGATTCTGGCGTACCGGGCGGTCATCGGCGGGTCGGGTATGGTCGCGGGGATGGTCGTTACGGTCCTTACGGCGGCGACGGGCGTTTTATGGGGCGTACTTCGAAAAGAGAAAAAAAAGAAATCCTGGCTGGAGTATTATGCGTTTGGATTTGTTACGCATATCGTAATGCTTCTATGCATGCTTCTCCTCCCGCAGGCGATCGCCTGGGAAACGTTGAAGGCAATCGCCCTGCCGGTTCTGACGATCTATCCTGCCGGTACGCTGGGCATGTGCCTGATTATCACATACGAACAGAAAAATTTTCAAACGGAAAGCTTGCTGCGGGACAGCGAGATACGTTTCCGCACGATCTTCGACCAGGCGCCGATCGGGATCAACGTGGCGAATTCGGACGGCGTTTTGTATATGAACCCGGCGTTTGAAAAGATACTGGGCAAACCAATGTCCGATGCCATGCGGCAAGGACTCCAGACGCTTGTTCACCCGGACGACGCCGAGAAGGCCGACAGGATGTTCCAAAAGCTGGTTTCCGGCGAAATTTCCGAATATGACATGATAAAAAGGCTTGTCAGGCCGGATGATTCAATCGTTTGGGTCCACGTATATCTTTCGACGCTCAGCACGGAGAAAAGCTCCGGTACTTATCTATGTATGATGCAGGACATTTCGGAAAATGTAAAAAAGGAAACCCATTTGCTGGAGAGTGAAAAAAAGCACCGCGAAGTGCCCGGGTTTCTGAGGACCATGATCGACTCGATTCCCGACCATATTTTTTATAAGGATACCGACGGCGTCTACCGGGGCTGCAATCGCGCTTTTGAAGAGGCGACCGGTATTACCCGGAACAATTTGATCGGACATACGGACTACGAGCTTTTTGATGCGGAGACGGCGGAACTCTTCGTTAGCGCGGACAACGTCGTTATCAGCGAGCGCAAGGAGCACAGGACGGAAGAAACCGTTATTTATCCTGACGGGCGAAGCATTATTACGGAAACACTGAAGACGCCCTACTACAATGCCGCCGGCGAGGTGATCGGCTTGATCGGCATCAGCCGCGACATCACCGACAGAAAGAAAAAAGAGGACGAAATACATTATCTGAATATTCACGATGTGATGACGGGGCTGTACAGCCGCGCATATTTCGACGACGAGCTTTACCGTATCGACGAAGCGGAGGAGTTGCCATACTCCGTCATCCTTGGCGATATCAACGCATTGAAGCTTACAAACGATTTGTTCGGCCACAACGAAGGCGATCGGCTGATTATCGAGAGCGCGAGGCTGCTGCAACTCTGCTGCCCAACCGGTATTGTGGCAAGAACGGGGGGAGACGAGTTTTCCATTCTTCTGCCGCAAACCGGAGAAGAGGGCATCAAAACGATCGTCGCGCGGATCAACAAGGCGTTTCAGGAGCACGAAAGCCTGCGCGAAGGGCGAAAGTATTTTACGAGCATATCCCTCGGATACGCGACAAAGCAGAAGACCGACGAATCGGTTGTCCGCCTGCTGAAGACGGCGGAGGAAAACATGTACCGGCGCAAACTGCTGGAGCATCAGAGCATCCGGAGTTCGCTGCTTTCAACGATCAAGGCGATGCTGTTTTCCAAGAGCAACGAGACGATGGAGCATGCCGACCGGATGGTGGATCTGGCGAAGCGTCTTGGCAACGAGGTCAGCTTAAACGAGGCGGACCAGGATTCCCTGGAGCTGATGGCGACGCTGCACGATCTTGGGAAGATCGGGATCAGCAACACGACGCTTTCGAAGCCGGGCCGGCTCAACGAGAACGAGTGGACGGAAATCAAGCGGCACCCGGAAATCGGATATCGAATTGCGTCTACGATTCCGGAGCTGCAGAAGATTTCCGAATACATTTTGTGTCATCACGAGCGGTGGGACGGCAAAGGCTATCCGCAGGGAATAGCGGGCGAGGAGATCCCCTTTATTTCACGGCTGATCTCCGTTATCGATGCATTCGATGCGATGACGGAAGACCGTTCGTACCGGAAAGCCCTGCCAAAGGAGGAGGCCGCGGCGGAAATCACCAGGAATGCCGGCACGCAGTTCGATCCCAACGTCGCCAGAGTGTTTATCGAAAAAGTTCTGGACATGCCGTTCAACAAGTCATAAAACGATCCCAAAGCGCCGGGTGCCCGGCGCTTTGGGATCGCATACAGATTTAAATTGATTGGAATCGCGCCTTTTTGGATGAAAAGGCGCATGATTGTATTGCCGGACCAACGTCGGCCGAAGGTTCAGGGGCGCGACAGATCCAGCTTGTAAACCACTTCGCCATATTCCACGCGGCCGTCCGAAACGAATCCCATGCTTTCATAAAGCGATTTTGCAGCGGCGTTGTCCGGCTCGAAGCTGATGAAGATTGCACGATGGTTTTCGTCGGCTTCCGCGCGGATGCGGTCGATCAGCAGCCGCATCGCTTCGCGCCCGTAGCCGCGCCTTTGGTACCGCTTGTCGATCATCAGGCGATAGATCCAATATTCGTGATCGTCCCGGTCGAGACAGTACATGGCAAAGCCCACCGGCTTGTTTTCGGCATAAAGCGCAAGCGGTTCGCACTCCGGCTGCACATACGCCTGCGCCAGCGAATACATATTGCTTGCGACGAACCGGCGCTGGTTTTCGTGCACGGCCAGATCAAGGATGGACAGATAATTGTGCCGGTCGATTGCGACAAGGCGGACCATCTAGTGCGCTCCTTTCGGCGTTGAAACCCGCAGGTCGGGCAGAACGACGCGCCGCTCACGCATGCGGGCGGCGCATTGCGGATCGCGGACGGTTATTGCTGCTTTTTGTTGGCGGCTTTGACGCGCAGTTCCTTTGTCAGAAGCTTTTTGCGCATGCGGATATTTTTCGGCGTGATTTCAACCAACTCGTCTTCGGCAATAAATTCGAGGCACTGCTCCAGCGTGAGCAAAACGGGCGGCGTGAGGCGGAGCGCCTCGTCCGAGCCGGAAGCGCGCATGTTGGTCACGTGCTTCTTTTTGCATACGTTGACGACGATATCGCCCGCGCGCGCGTTTTCGCCGACGATCTGCCCTTCGTAAACCGGAACGCCGGGGCCGATGAAGAGCTTGCCGCGGTCCTGCGTGTTGAACAGGCCGTAGCTGGACGTGTCTCCCGTTTCATGCGCGACGAGCGAACCGGTTTTGCGTTCCTCGATCGGTCCTTTATACGGTTCGTAGTCGTGAAAAACATGGCTCATAACGCCGTTGCCGCGCGTATCGGTCAGAAGCTCGGAACGGTAACCCATCAGCCCGCGCGCAGGCACGAGAAACTGGAGACGGACGCTGTTTTCGCTCTGATTGGCCATGTCTACAAGCTCCGCCTTACGCCGGCCGAGTTTTTCCATGACCGCGCCGACATACTCGGTCGGCACGTCGATGGTGAGTTCCTCGATCGGCTCGGTCACGTTGCCGTCGCCGTCTTTATGCAGAATGACGCGCGGACGCGAAACGGCAAACTCGTAGCCCTGCCGGCGCATCGTCTCGATCAGGATCGAAAGATGCAGCTCGCCGCGGCCGCTGACGCGGAACGTATCGGTCGAGCCGGTCTCTTCGACGCGCATGGAGATATTGGTTTTGACTTCGTTGAACAGGCGGTCGCGCAGGTTACGCCCGGTGACGTACTTGCCTTCGCGGCCGGCGAACGGACTGTCGTTGAGCATGAACATCATGCTGACCGTCGGTTCGTCGATATGCACGAACGGCATGGGCTCCACGCAGGCGGGGTCGCACACCGTCTCGCCGACGTTCAGGCCCTCCACGCCCGCGACGCAGACGATGTCGCCGCACGGCGCTTCGTCCACCTCGACGCGCTTGAGTCCTTCATAGCGGTAAAGGCGCGTAATCTTTGCGTCCTGCCGGCGATCGTTTTCGCCGCCGCAGATCACGATCGGCATGCCTTTTCTCGCCGTGCCGCGCTCGATGCGACCGATACCGATGCGTCCGACGTAGTCGTCGTAATCGATCGTGGAAAACAGGATCTGCAGCGGTTCGTCCGGCTTGCTGTCCGGCGCGGGAATCGTGCTTAAGATCGTGTCGAACAACGGGCGCATATTGTTTTGCATGTCGTCCAGCGACAGGCCGGACGTGCCGTCCCGCGCGGAGGTGTAAACGACGGGGAAGTCGATCTGGTCGTCGCTTGCGCCAAGCTCGATGAACAGCTCCAGCGCTTCGTCCACGACTTCCGCCGGACGCGCGTCCGGCCTGTCGATTTTATTGACGACGACGATCGGGACCTTGCTGAGCTCCAGCGCTTTGCGGAGCACGAACCGCGTCTGCGGCATGCAGCCCTCAAACGCGTCGACCAGCAGCAAAACGCCGTCCACCATCTGGAGAATGCGTTCCACCTCGCCGCCGAAATCCGCGTGGCCCGGCGTGTCGACGATATTGATGCGCGTGCCGCCGTACGTGACCGCGGTATTCTTCGAGAGTATGGTGATGCCACGCTCCCGTTCGAGATCGTTTGAATCCATTATACGCTCGACGTCCTGTTCGCCTCTGCGCAATACGCCCGCGTCGCGCAGCATCTGATCGACCAGGGTCGTCTTGCCGTGGTCGACGTGCGCAATGATGGCGATATTTCGAATGTCCATGAAAATTTCCCTCTTTCTCTAGGGTGTGTTTCTAAAAGCACGATGGAACGGCTCCGGCATCCTTATTCTCGGCTTTGTGTCGTCAAAACCTTGAAATAGCGCCGCTCTTCCTGCGATTTTGCTCCTCAAGCCGGAGAGAAATCCGCTCGGCCCGCTCTCACCGCATTTTAGAAACACGCCTTAGTACAAAAACAAGTCATTATACAACCGATTGCCATTCTGCACAAGGGCGGCAGGCGTTTTTGGCGCAGATTTCTGTAAGAGCGTCAAACATGGGTAACACTTTTTGCCTGGCTAGAGTAGCAACGTAAGATTGCCGGTGTGTGCCCTTCGGGGCTAGCCCCGAAGGGCGCGCGACGTGCTCACATCACGCCGTGGT